>ENA-UOOR01002633-UOOR01002633.1-fermentation-metagenome-genome-assembly--contig:-NODE-2633-length-17738-cov-4.406605_pt1 | contig 17738 bp, 13 predicted proteins | sample MGYA00245780_ERZ724029 | MGnify/ENA primary metagenome ERZ724029 (study PRJEB28704, sample SAMN03018315) | fermentation metagenome | biome: anthropogenic terrestrial biome; feature: soil; material... | reverse complement strand
CCAGCCTCATCGGACAAGATATCGCCAAACAGATTCGAGGTGACGATCACATCAAACTGCTTTGGGTCCCGCACCATCTGCATGGCAGCATTATCCACATATAGATGGTTCAGCTTAACCTCCGGAAAGTCTTGGGAAACCCTGATCACCACTTCCCGCCATAAGCGGGAACTTTCCAGGATATTCGCCTTATCGACACTGGTCACCTTCGAATTACGCTGGCGGGCAATGTCAAAAGCGATCCTGGCAATCCGCTCGACTTCTCCTTCACTGTAAATCTCGGTATCAAAAGCTTGCTCTCCGCTGCCCTGCTTGCTTCGCCCCCGCGGACCGAAATAGATGCCGCCGGTCAACTCCCGGACCACCATCAGATCGATCTGATCACCAATGATCTCCGGCTTCAGGGGACAAGCCTCCTTCAGCTGTTGATATAAGAAGGCCGGTCTTAAGTTGGCATAGAGGCCAAGCTGGCCCCGGAGCCCGAGTAGCGCCATTTCCGGTCTTTGGTCACCGGGAAGACCGTCCCATTTCTCGCCACCTACCGCGCCGAGCAACACGGCATCACTTTCGCGGCAGGCTGCAATCGTCTCCGGTGGCAGTGGCCGACCGGTGGCATCGATGGCACAGCCCCCAGCCAATAATTCTTTGGTTGTAAACCGGTGTCCAGAAGTAACGGCGATTTTCTCTAAGACGCCTAGTGCCTCACGGACCACCTCAGGACCGATGCCGTCACCGGGAATTACCGCTATTTTAAAATCTTCGCCCACGCGGCCACCTCCGTTTCATCAATGCCTACAGGCTTCTAGTTCGCTGAGTTCGGCGCGTCCTTAATATAGTTGACCAGTCCGTCGGCGGCGATGATCTTCTGCATAAATTCAGGGAAGGGTTGCCCTTGGAATTCTTTTCCTTTGGTCCGGTTGAAGATGGTACCCGTGTCAAAATCGACTTCCAGCTCATCACCGGCTTCGGTCCACTGGGTAGCTTCTTCGCATTCGAGGATGGGCAGGCCGATATTAATCGCATTCCGGTAGAAAATCCGAGCAAAAGTAGAAGCGATGACACAGGAGATGCCTGCGGTCTTGATCGCGAGTGGCGCATGTTCCCGGGAAGAGCCACAGCCGAAATTCTTACCCGCCACAATGATATCCCCAGGGGTAATGTTTTTGCCGAAATCCGGGTCAAGGTCCTCCATGCAGTGGGCCGCCAGTTCCTGCGGGTCCGCCGTATTCAGATAACGGGCTGGGATGATCACATCGGTATCCACATTATCGTGATAGCGAAATACTTTGCCTTTGACTTTCATCAGATCCCTCCTTCAGCGCTGGACCCTGCTATTTGCGCCGGGTCAGTTAGTTTACCGGTGAGGGCAGCCGCCGCCGCCACCGCCGGGCTGGCTAGATAAACTTCGGATTCGGGATGACCCATCCGGCCGACAAAGTTACGGTTCGTGGTCGAAACGGCTTTTTCGCCCCGGGCCAGAATCCCCATATGTCCGCCCAGACAGGGGCCACAGGTCGGAGTGGAAACGGCCGCTCCGGCCTCGACCAAAGCGGTAATGATCCCTTCTTGCAAAGCCTGAAGATAAATGCGCTGAGTCCCCGGGAACACCAGGACCCGTACGCCTTGCTTCACCTTTTTGCCTTTCAGGATCTGGGCTGCCACTTTCAGATCGCTCAGCCGCCCATTGGTGCATGAACCAATGACTACCTGGTCAATTTCAACTTCGCCCACTTCGTCAATGATTCTGGTATTCGACGGCAGATGGGGGAAGGCCACGGTTGGCCTGATCGTACTTAGATCGATTTCGTATTCTTCCTCATAATCGGCGTCAGCGTCCGGCGCATATACTTGGTGGGGTTTGGTCGCATGTTCTTTAACATACGCAATGGTTTTTTCATCCACCAGAAAGATCCCGTTTTTCGCCCCTGCTTCCACCGCCATATTGGCAATGGTAAACCGATCATCCATGGACAGGCTGGACAGACCCTCGCCCATAAACTCCATCGATTGGTAGCGGGCACCGTCCACTCCGATCATACCGATAATATGAAGGATCAGATCCTTCCCCGACACCCAGGGCTGAAACTGATTGGTCAGGACAAATTTCAGGGCGGAGGGAACCTTTAGCCACACTTTCCCGGTAGCCATCCCGGCGGCCATATCCGTACTGCCCACCCCTGTCGCAAAAGCGCCCAAAGCCCCATACGTACAGGTATGGGAATCGGCGCCGATAATTAAGTCGCCCGGCACCGCCAGACCCTGCTCGGGAATGAGGCAATGCTCGATCCCCATGGCGCCTACTTCAAAGTAATGCTCAATCCCCAGCTCATGGGCAAATTCCCTCATTTGTCGGCACTGTTCAGCTGCCTTCAGATCTTTATTCGGAGTAAAATGATCCGGGACAATGGCGATTTTTTTTCGGTCGAATACTTGGCTGCAGCCGGTTTTCTTAAACTCATTAATCGCCACCGGCGTCGTGATATCGTTCCCCAACACCAAATCTAAATTCGCTTCAATCAACTGCCCTGGAACAACCCTTTCCAATCCGGTATGGGCCGCCAGGATTTTTTGGGACATTGTCATTCCCATCTGCTTCCCTCCCTCATAAATAGACCTTTATTTTCTTTTCAAGCTCTTTAAGGAGTTTGTATTCAATGGAATCAACCAAGGCGATCCAGCTGGCTTCAATGATGTCAGTGGAGACCCCAACGGTGGTCCAGACTGATTCCCCGTCGGTGGATTCGATCAACACCCGCACCTTCGCAGCGGTTGCCCGGTTAGAATCGATCACCCGAACCTTAAAGTCGGTCAGGTGAACCTGGGACAATTCGGGATAGAAAACCTCCAAGGCCTTTCTTAAGGCGCGGTCCAAGGCATGCACCGGGCCATCCCCTTCAGCGGCGGTAATTTCCGATTTGCCATCCACGGTCACCTTGATCAAGGCGGACGCCGATGGACCGGACAATTTCGGTTGTTCGGTCATAAGCTGGAACTTTTCCAGTTCGAAAAAGGGTTTGTATTTGCCCAATTGTTTACGGACGATTAGTTCAAAGGTGCTTTCCGCCCCTTCAAACTGATAACCCTGATGCTCCATTTCCTTCAGCCGCTCTATGATTTGCTCCGCCTCGGGGGAGTTTTTGTCGATGTTTGGATCGATTTCTCTGATCTTTTCCACCAACGTTTTCCGGCCGGCCACTTCGGACATGAGAAATCTTCTTTTATTCCCGACCAGCGTGGGATCGATATGCTCGAAGGAACTAGCGGCTTTACAGACCCCATCGATATGCATACCGCCTTTATGGGCAAAGGCCGAGTTCCCTACGTAGGGGTCGCGTTTATATAAATTGAGGTTCGCAATTTCCGAAATTTTTCTGGCTGTATAGGTGAGATTTATTACTTGTTCAGCGGGGATGCACCGCATATCCCGCTTGAGCTGGAGATTGGGAATCAGCGTACTTAAATTGGCATTACCACACCTTTCCCCAAAACCGGTATAAGTGCCTTGGATGTGGGTAGCCCCCGCCTCCACGGCCATGATTGAGTTGGCCACGGCCAAGCCACTGTCATTGTGGGTATGAATGCCGATCTTGGCGTCGATTTGTGCGGTTACCACTTTGACGATCTCGTAAATCTCCGACGGGAAACAACCGCCATTGGTGTCGCAGAGCGCTAAACAATCGGCCCCGGCCTCACTGGCGGTCTGTAGCGCCTGGAGGGCATAGGCGGCATTGTTTTTATAGCCATCAAAAAAGTGCTCCGCATCAAAGATGACTTCCTTCCCCTTGCTTTTGAAAAAGCTAATCGTATCGGCAATCATCCGTAAATTCTCTTCCAACGAAGTTTGGAGAATTTGGGTCGCATGAAAGTCCCAGCATTTACCAAATATCGACACCGCCGGGCTATCCGCATTTAATAAGGCGATAATATTATTATCCTCCTCGGTTACCGTATCACGGCGGCGAGTGCTGCCAAAAGCCACTAATTTAGCGTTTTTCAGCGTTACGGTCCGCAAGCGGTTAAAAAACTCCAGATCTTTCGGGTTGGAGCCGGGGTTTCCCGCTTCAATATAGGCGACCCCCAAGTCATCTAAGGCTTCGACAATTTTCAGTTTGTCTTCGACGGAAAAGGAGATCCCCTCCGCCTGCGCTCCGTCCCTGAGGGTGGAGTCCAAAATGTCAACTCGTGGCTGCATCAGCATCAACCCCCCTCGGCTTCCAGTTTTTCTTCGTAAATCATCTTGTTGATGGCGTTAATATAAGAAAGGACACTGGCTTCAAAGATGTCGGTACTGACCCCTTTACCGGTAAAGATTGTGCCGTTGCGCCGGATTTTCACATAGGCTTCCCCTAGGGCATCCTGGCCTTCGGTGACCGAACGGACCTTGTAATCCTCCAGGACAAAAGAGACCCCGACAATCTTCTCAATCGCCTTAAAAGCAGCATAGACCGGTCCGTCACCGATCGAAACTTTCTCGATCAGTTCTTCTTCGCCATTCCCGCGGCGCAGCCGCACGGAAGCGGTGGCGGTAATGGTATTCCCGGTATTAATCACAAACCGGTCGAGTTTGTAAACCTCCGGAATTTCTACTGCTTTCTGGGAAACCAGCACCTCCAGGTCGGCATCTTGGACGATTTTTTTCTTGTCGGCTAGCATTTTGAATTTAGCAAAGGCCGCGTCCAGCTCTTCCTGGTCCAGATGGTACCCGAGGGTTTTCAGGTGCTCTTCAAAGGCATGACGTCCGGAATGTTTACCTAAAACCATAGTATTTTTGTTCAGTCCAATTGATTCCGGCGTCATGATCTCATAGGTGCTGCGGTCGGCCAGCACGCCATGCTGGTGAATACCGGCTTCATGGGCAAAGGCGTTGGCACCCACAATGGCCTTGTTGGGCTGAACCACTACGCCCGTAATATTGCTGAGCAGCTTCGATGAACGATACAGCTGGGCGGTATCCACCCTTAGCTCCACGTCAAAATTCTGTTTTCTGGTCATGATGGCCATAACGATCTCTTCGAGGGCGGCATTACCGGCCCGCTCCCCAATGCCATTAATCGTACATTCCAGCTGACTCACACCGGCTCGTAAAGCCGCCAGCGTATTGGCGACAGCCATCCCTAGGTCATTATGGCAATGGACCGAAAGGATGACTTGATCAATATTGGGAACGTTCTCCCGGATCTTTCGGATTAGCTCAAAATATTCGTCCGGAGTGGTATACCCCACGGTATCCGGGACATTGATCACCGTGGCACCGGCCTTAATCGCCGTTTCAAAGACCCGATACAAAAACTCCGGGTTGCTCCTGGTGGCATCCTCTGCCGAAAACTCCACGTTGGGACAGTAGTTTCTGGCATAGGCCACCATTGTTCTGGTGCGTTCTAAAACCTCTTCCGGCGTCATTTTTAACTTGTGTTGCATGTGGATGTCGGAGGTGGCGATAAAAGTATGAATCAGCGGATGCGCAGCTTGCTTTAGAGCCTCGGCGGACCGGTCGATGTCTTTCGCATTAGCCCGGGAAAGGCTGGCCACCGTACAGTCCTTAATGGTTTCCGCAATGGTTTTGATTGCCTGAAAATCACCGGGGGAAGCGATGGCAAAACCGGCTTCAATCACATCAACTTTAAGACGCTCCAGTTGCTTTGCCACCTCAAGCTTTTCCTGAATATTCATGCTACAACCGGGAGATTGCTCACCATCTCTTAATGTCGTGTCAAAAATATACACACGCCTTGACATGATTTCTCCTTTCCGCTGATCTCAGCTTTAGCCTCTGGGTTTCTCGCCCCACTTGGCTTATAAAACTTTTATTCCTGATGCCAGCTCATCATTTTGCGCAGTTCCTTACCGACCTGCTCGATCTGGCTTTCCTGTTCCATGCGGCGTCTGGCGTTAAAATGTGGCCGATTGACGCGGTTTTCCAGGAGCCAGTTTCGGGCGAAGGTGCCGTCCTGGACCTCGCTGAGGACCTTTTTCATTTCCTGACGGGTTTCTTCCGTGATAATCCGTTTCCCGGTCGCATAATCGCCATATTCCGCCGTATCCGAGATGGAGTAGCGCATAAAACTCAAGCCGCCTTTATTGATTAGGTCAACGATGAGTTTCATCTCGTGGACGCATTCAAAATAGGCGCTTTCCGGCTGATAACCAGCTTCCACCAGTGTTTCAAAGCCTGCTTTCATCAGTTCACAGATCCCGCCGCAAAGCACAGCCTGCTCACCAAAGAGATCAGTCTCGGTTTCTTCCTGGAATGTGGTTTCCAGAATACCGGCTCTAGCGCCTCCAATTCCAGCAGCGTAAGCTAAGGCAATCTCCATGGTCTCTCCCGTAGCATCCTGGGCTACCGCGACCAGACAAGGGACACCCTTCCCTTCCTCATACTGGCTTCTGACCGTGTGTCCGGGACCCTTCGGCGCTACCATGAACACATTGACTTCCGCCGGCGGGACAATCTGTCCGTAGTGAATGTTGAACCCATGGGCAAAAGCCAGACACTTTCCGGCCTTTAGATTGGGGAGAATGCTTTCCTCATAGATCTGGGGCTGCTTTTCGTCATTAACCAGGATCATAATAATGTCCGCCTGCTTCGAAGCCTCAAACGTGGTAGCTACTTTAAGCCCGGCTTCTTCCGCGGCTTTCCATGATTTGCTGCCCTCGTAAAGGCCGACCACCACATCAACCCCGGAATCCCGCAGGTTTAAGGCATGGGCGTGGCCCTGGCTCCCATAACCGATCACCGCCACCGTCTTTCCCTTTAAAATGTTCAAGTCACAATCCTTCTCATAAAACATCTTTGTCATTCTTCTTCCTCCTCTTTTTTTTCTTGCTCGTTTAGCGCTTGATGTCCTCTTTGGATCGCCGTAAGTCCGGTCCGGACTACTTCGACAATACTATAGGAATTCATGAGGTTGATAAAGGCTTCAATTTTGGCTTCGTCGCCGGTCATTTCGACCGTCAGGGAGTCATTGGACACATCAACGATATTAGCCCGGAAAATTCCAACAACCTCAATGACCGATGCCCGTGTTGATAGATCCGTCTTGACCTTGATCAAGGCCAGTTCACGAAAGACCGATTGTTCCGGGGCAAGTTCAACAACTTTAATCACATCGATGAGCTTATTAAGCTGTTTTTTAATCTGTTCCAGGATCTGATCATCACCCCGAACCACAATGGTCATCCGGGAAATCGCCGGATTCTCCGTCTCGCCCACCGACAAGCTGTCAATGTTGTATCCCCGGCGGCTGAAAAGACCGGATACACGGCTTAAAACACCGGCTTGATTTTCCACCAGGATCGAAAGCACATGCCTGTTCATCTGTTCACTCCCTTAAAAAGTCTAATTTAAAAAATTGTAGTAAAAAACCCCCGCCCGCAACGATAGACTTCTACAGGGACGAGGGTTCTACTCCACGTGTTACCACCCAAATTTTATCTTTATCTCACGATAAAGACCGCATGAGGTTCTAACTAAGCTTTTTGCAACGCGAAAAGCTCTCGAACAAACCTTCGCCGGTAACGGGGCACACCGTATCTTCTTACTTTCGCGTTCGGAAGATCTGCTCGGGAGGGAGGCGTATTCCAAAATCCTGCTGATTTCCACCACCGCATCAGCTCTCTATAAAGATCTTGGCTGGAATACCGGGTTCCTTCATTGCATTTTTATAAGGGTTTTTATATTATTTTCACGATTATATCAGGTTGGCTTAATGATGTCAATAATATCGTTATGGAAAAATGTAAACTTTGTTTGAATAAATATGCAATAAGATATGTCGTGATTGGGCGATGAAAATTGAAGCCGGGAGAATCGACAATGAATAGACGATCATTGATCCGCACAGACTAAGCTTAACCGCAGAACAGACGCAGAGGGGAGCGTCACGGTAAACCCTTTTTCATTGATCTTCACATCATTAAAGGCTACTGGCATGACCTTGTCCTTCTCTGCAAAGGAATTAAAGGCATTGACCGCGTTGGCAGTTAAAACCAAGCCCTCTACTTTTTTTAGCTTCAGTTCATCCCTATTGAAAAGGCATTCCAGGTTTACAACTTCCATAGCATGCAAATTACATAGGGTAACATTGATGCGCCCCGCTTCCTTCTTCGACACGGAAGCGCTGAGCACTGGTATCTTTTCCCCCTTCAGCTCATAATCCGTACACTCAAGTTGAAAATCCAGTAAATCCGCATCTTGGTGTACTTGATACAGATCAAAAACATGATAGGTGGGAGTTAAGATCATCTCCTCACCCCTAGTCAGAATCAAGGCCTGCAGAACATTGACGATTTGGGCAATATTGGCCATCTGCACGCGGTCACAATGGCTGTTGAAAATATTAAGACTAATCCCGGCGATCAGCGCATCCCGCAGGGTATTCTGTTGATATAGGAACCGGGGATTGGTATTGGGCTCAACTTGGTGCCAGGCTCCCCATTCATCCACGATCAAAGCCACCCTTTTCTCTGGATCGTATTTATCCATAATCGCACTGTGTTTGCGGAGCAACTCCTCCATTTCCAGGGCATTTTTAAGCGTACAAAAGTATTCGTCAAGCCCAAACTCGGTGGCCGGGCCTTTATCTTTCCAGCTCGCCCCCGTAACCGTATAATAATGCAGACTTAGGCCATCCATATAGCGGCCGGCCCTCTCCATTAATACCTCCGTCCAGTAATAATCATCATCGTGGGAGCCGGAGGCAATTTTAAAGATCTCATTGTCGCCATAAGATTTGACATAGGTCTGATACCGCCGGTAGACATCGGCATAATATTCCGGGCGCATATTCCCGCCACAGCCCCAGTTTTCATTGCCGACCCCAAAATATTTCAATTCCCATGGTTTTTCTCGGCCATTTTCCTTCCTTAAGTTAGCCAGCGGGGATTCGCCGTCAAAGGTCATATATTCAATCCATTGTTCCATCTCATGAACACTGCCACTACCTACATTACCGCAGATATAGGGTTCGGTGTTGAGTTGGGCACAGAGATCCATAAACTCATGGGTTCCGAAGTGGTTATTCTCCGTTACCCCGCCCCAGCAGGAATTGACGATCTTCTTCCGCTGCGTCCGCGGCCCGATGCCATCTTGCCAATGATAATGATCGGCAAAACAGCCGCCCGGCCACCGGAGAACGGGTACTTTTATCTTGCGCAGGGCTTCCACCACATCACTTCTGATCCCACGGATATTGGGGATCGGAGACTCCTCACCAACCCATAAGCCCTCATAAATACATCTCCCCAGGTGTTCGGCAAAATGACCATAGATATTCCGGTTAATCTTCCCTCGCTTGCGATCGGCATCGATTATTAACCTATTCATCTTTCTCCCCTATCTTCATGGTAAGTTTCTAAGTTTGTCCGGAAATTGCCACAGGTCGGTTTTTATTTCACGCGCAACCTGACCACATTCCAGGACAAGACGGGTAATTCCACAATCGCCCTGTGCCCGTTAACCAGCGTTTTTCCCTGATTATGGGGTTTTACCTTATCCGGATTTTCTTCCGTATTGGTCGCTTTAATATCCTCATGTTCCAGGACAATATGTTCAATTAATTCCAAATCACCCATATTGTTTAAACTACATTCCAGCTCCATTAGGGAATCTTGACTACGGTTAACCGCAAAAAGGGTAATCTCCCGCTCTTCGTCGGACAAAACCCCGATCGCCTCAACGAAGTTCACCCCTTGATACTCTTCAGTATCGTAAACCGGAGAAATGATCTCCGGCTGCAGCACGGTTCCTCTTCCGTATCTTGAAGCATGATAATAGGGGTAATAGATGGTTTGTTTCCAAGCGCCCCCACCTGGTCTGGTCATAATCGGGGCAATTACGTTGACCAGCTGAGCCAGACAGGCAATGCGGACACGGTCAGCATGCTTAAGTAAAGTAATCAGGAATAACCCAACCACCAACGCATCTTCAAAATTATAAATATCTTCAAGCAATCCAGGGGCCTTACTCCAGGGTTTAACCTTCTGATCCTGCGCATTGGAATGATACCAAACATTCCATTCATCAAAAGATAGATAGATTGTTTTTTTGCTCCTTTTCCGCGCTTTAACATAATCACAGGTGGCTATGACCGCTTTGATATACTCGTTTACCCGGTCCGTTTCTGCTAGGTAATTGGCAAGGTTATTGTCGCGGTTACCCAGATATTCATGGAGTGAGATGTAATCTACATAGTCATAGGTATGGCTTAATACGGCTCTCTCCCACTCCGCAAAAGTCGGCATCTTCTCATGGGAACTCCCACAGACCACCAGTTCAATCTCGGGGTCAACCTGCCGCATGGCCTTGGCAGTTTCGACGGCTAACCGTCCATATTCTTCAGCCGTTTTATGCCCGATCTGCCACGGGCCATCCATCTCATTCCCCAGACACCAGGTCTTGATCTGATGTGGTTCTTGGTAACCGTGTTTCTTACGCAAATCACTCCAGTAGCTACCACCAGGATGGTTAGTATACTCAATTAGGTTTCGTGCGGCATCAATCCCACGGGTGCCCAGGTTAACGGCCATCATGGGGGTGGTGCCAACCTTCCGCGCCCAGGTTATAAACTCATTTAACCCAAATTCATTGGTTTCAATACTGCGCCAGGCCAGTTCCAAGCATTCCGGCCTCCCCTCAACGGGACCGACCCCGTCTTCCCAGTTATAGCCGGAAACAAAATTACCGCCGGGATAGCGCACCAGAGGAACATCCAACTCTTTTATCAGCGCCATCACATCCCCGCGAAATCCATTAGAATCAGCCTGGGGATGACCGGGTTCATAGATGCCCGAATAAACCGCCCTCCCCAGATGTTCAAGGAATGATCCATAAATCCGTTGATCCGTCTGGGCAATTTTATAATGCTTATCTAAGAATAATTGGGCCTTTTTTCGCATCTTACCTCAACCTCCAGTTCTGAATGATACAAACAAGTACTGACTTTTAGCTCCTAAGAGGATTCCCCGACTACCAGTTTGGGCAGGATCTGTTCGTGTCTAGGCTCAAATTCCTCGCGGGCAATACGCCTGAATAAAATATCCATCGCCTCATCAACCATTTTTTCTTTGAAAAGATCCATCGTTGTCAACTTCGGCCGTGTATAGCTGGCCACACTATTATCATAACCGACGATCGCGATCTCCCCGGGTACCCTTAACCCCAAATCATTAAGGCCGTCAAGCACTCCGGCCGCCATTATATCGTTATAGACAAAGATGGCGGTCACCTCCGGACACTTCCGGTAGAGTTTATGGGCTAAAATATATCCCTCTTCACGGTTAAAACTTTTTCCTCTTTCGATATATCTTTCATCTACTTCTACCTTCGCCTCCATAAGTGCTTTTTTATAACCTTTCAAGCGTTGCTCAGTTGTTTTACTCTCCTCAATCCCAATAAAACCGATTTTTCGATGGCCTTTCTCCAACAAATACTGGGTAGCTAATTCCCCGCCCCGCACATCATGAAAAGTAATGGTATCAATACCATCAACCCTCCGGGCGCCCGCCAATCCGATAATGGGAATCTCCTCTTCCTGCATGGCCTCAATAAAACCATTTTCGATAATGTCCCAGGTTAGAGTTGTTATCACCCCAGCTACTCTGTTTTCGATTAATATGTCCTTATAGAGCTCTACCCGCTCAACCATGCTGTGGGTGTTACAAAGGTAAACTCCGTACTTTTTTTCAAAGGCTTTATCCTCAATCAGGTGCGCCATTTGGGAAAAAAACGTATTGTTCACAGTAGGTACGACATAAGCGATCGTCTGGGTTTCCTTTCTGGAAAGCGCACGGGCGATCCGATTTGGTCGGTAATTCATTTCCTTGATTGCCTTTTCAACTTTCTCCGTCAGCTTTTTGCTGACTTTAACCCCAGAATCCCGATTAATTACTGCAGAAACAGTAGCCACTGAAACGCCAGCATGTTTGGCTACATCTTTGATCGTTGGCATCTTGGTCCTCCTGAGTCAATTAAAATAAGTAATATAGTTATTCTATTTCAATAAGACAATTTCCCCCAATTTTCCTTCCTAACGACCGGTATATAATTGAGGCTTAAAGTATTTTTGTAAAACTATAAACAGGATCAATAAAGGGAGGATTGCAAAAAAGCTGGAGGTGAGGGTCAAATTATAAACCGGAAAACCCTGCGGATCAGTTATTGTTGTGATCCCCAGGATTAGCGGCATCTTTGCTCTACTATTGATCACAACCAGCGGGAGAAAGAAATTATTCCAAATTCCGACAAAGGAAAGTAAAAATAGGGTAATAAAACCGGGGATAATATTAGGAAGTCCGATCCGAAAAAAGATTAGTAAATCATTGGCTCCATCGATTTGCGCCGCGTTAAACAATTCTTCCGGCACCTGATTCCAATAGGCCACCATTAAATAAACGCCAAAGACATGAACAAAGGATGGCAGTAAAACCGCAAATCTGGAATTAATTAATTGTAAATCCCGAAAAAGCATAAAAAGAGGTAACGTCGTGGCGTAGACAGGAACCATGGCAAACCCCAATATTATAATAAAAAGAACCTTTTTTCCATAAAAATCATACCGTCGAAAAGCATAACCAGCCATACAGGCAATGAAGATGGCGATGAACGCGCCGAGGACAGCATATAAAAATGAATTAGCCAGCCAATTAAAGAAAATGCCCTTTTCGTAGGTGAAAACACCGCTGACGTTTTCTAGAAAATGACTGGGTACTCCCGGAAGTAAGGATTTCTGGAATAACTGGCCGACATTCTTGGTTGTTCCAATGATTAGCCAATAAAAGGGGAAGATAAAATAGACCGCTAAAATTAGCATAATAAGCTTAGTCCATGTATGTTTCCGCAAATTAACCCCTCCTTGTCAATCTATTAATTTAGCACACCGCTGTTCTTCTCGACTAGTGCGATTCTCCAGTCAGCATTTGTTTAGTCGCACTGCGTAACACATACAGAGAAATTAAGAAGGTAATTAAAGCCAAGATCAGCCCCATGGCCGCCGCATAGGTAAACCGCCCTTGGGCGAAGGCTGAATTATAGATATACATTGCGGGAGTATAATTAGAGGGTAAAACAACCAGCTGTCCTAGCATCCACGGTTCATTAAAGACTTGGATCGCGCCAATCGCATTAAAGATAAACAATGAAATGAGCACGCCTCTCAGGAGCGGCAGTTTAATTCTAAAAGCAATTTGCCAGAAAGTAGCCCCATCCAACTGGGCTTGCTCCGAAAATGCTTTGGGAATAGCGATTAATGAAGAGTAGATGACAAACGCGGTATATCCGGTAAAAGCCCATAGGATGATCACGAGAAGAATCGAGGGCAGGTGTTGTCTGGTCAGGATTTTAGTTCCGGAATAACCCAGTAAATCAATTACCGTCCGAAAAGGGGACATGGAATCGGAAAAAATATATGACCAGACAATACCGGTCACGATCCCAGGAATCGTGTTTGGAAGGTAATAAATAAAGCGATAGAATTTCCCACCGCGTTTTTCCGTTTTTTCATATAGAAAGGCAATGAGCACTGCGATAAAAAGCATTAAAGGAACCTGCACCGTCAAAAGGAAGAGCGGGATCCGAAAAGATTCCCAAAACTTCGAATCCCGGAAGACCGTGGCAAAGTTTTGCAGGCCTATATACCACATTCTCGCCCCTCTTTGTCCATAAAGAGATAGCTTAACTCCTAAGCCAATCGGATAAATCACCATGGTAGAAAAAACGAGTAAAAAAGGGGCAAGAAAGAGATATGCCTTGATTGAAGCAATCGTCTTTTTATTCAGCTTTTTTTTATTCATCATTTCATTCATCTTGTTATTCATCATTTCATCCATCATCTATTCCCACCTCCGTTTTAAATGTTGATCTAAAAAAAAGGTAGTGGGGGAGGAGAATCCTCCCCCCTTTAATTGGTCACGGTAATTTACCGGTAATAACATTGGAGTAGCCAAATTCCTTCATGGTGCCAATAACTTCCTTTTCCCACCTGGGTAGAATATCGGCAAACCGCTTAATTTTTCCGTCAACGTACTCCTGGATCAGAAGGCTTAGACTTTCATCAACATTGGACATAATCGGTAAAGTTACAAAGGTCGTATTGACCAGCTGATGGGCTTCCCATAAAGTCTTAGTAATGTTTTGACCGCCAAAGAAAGCATCTGGCCCAGCAACCTCATCCATTACTTCTTCGTATCTGGCTGAAACCATGATCGGCAAATTACTGTAGTTATGTAAGCATTTGAGGGAAGCAGGGTGGGAGTTTAACCAGTTGACAAAGATCGCCGCTGCTTCCGGGTTCTTAGAATGGGATGTCACATAGAAACCGGAACCACCAAGCATCCCGTTATTTGGTTTCGCCGGGTTCCATTGCGGTGGAATCGCTACCCGCCATTTCCCTTCTGACTCGGGAGCATTATATCTAAGCCATTCGGCAAACCAACTACCATTTATAACAACAGCTGTCGTCCCTTCATTCAAAGAATTAAACCAGTCGGGATTCCACCACATTTCTAGATCGAAAACACCCTCATCAAACAATTGGCCCCAGGTCTCAAAGACTTCTACTGCAACCGGATTGCTAAAATTAATATACCATTTACCATTGGAGTAATCGAACAGCTTTCCTCCTGCCTCCCAAACCTGGCCAATCCACCACATGGTATTGCCAATTGGTGCCGCCATGTACTTTAAATGTGGCGCTGCTTTCTTAAATTTTCTAGCCTGTTCGATAAATTCTTTCTTGGTCTTCGGCACGATTAATCCATATTGATCAAACAAATCTTTTCGGTAGAACATCGTCATGGCGCCACTATCCTGCGGCGTCCCGTAAATCTCTCCGTCCATGGCACACCAGCCCATGGCCGCCTCCCCATATAGTTTGATAAAAGTCTTTTCATCCAGCCACTTATTAATAGGTTGGAAAGCGCCGAGATCCATAAACTGAGGAGCAAAAGAGTACTCCACCATTAACACATCAGGCAGTCCGCTTCCGGCCGACAGGGCGGTCTGAACTTTTTCATAATGAACGTCAAAGTTTTCCCACTTAACTTTAATATTGGGATAGACTTTCTCAAATTCCTCAATCGAATAATTTTCGTTACTGGTCCATGCCCACATTGTTATGGTGGTTTGTTTCCCTGAATATTTCGGGTAGTAGTCAGCAGCAAAAGCCGAAACCCCGACCAGAATTAACACCAAGGCGATCAATATTAGCCTTTTCATTTACACTTACCTCCTTATTCTGTTTTACCATCCTTACGTTTCAGATCATTACTAATGACTCAAATCTCCAACGATCACCTCCACTCGTAATGTACTTTGTTGGGTACAATCGCTTCGTTCAAATCCAAATTCTAACCGTTTAGATTTAACGCCAAAATTATCTGGTGCTGTACACGTAATTCTATTCGTCTAGCTTTGCTTAAATATAAATCGCTTTTTTTAATCATTAACGTTTCTAATCGTTTAGATTATTATGATGTTAATATCATATAAATTATCCATTATTTTGTCAAGTCTCTCTTCGGTTAGGATTTTTACGTTAACTCCATACTTTGATCCGGTTTTTCCCCTGTTGCAAATCGGCAATCGGGCCTACTCCACTCTTTTCTGCTCTTTTTTCTCCTAAATAGTCGATATCAAGTATTACTTCACTTCCATTTGGGTTCTCAAAATCAGCATTAGCCACCCTTACCCGCTTTAGGGTCTTAGTCGTTTGGATTTCCCCAAGTATTTTTTCATAGTTTTCTGGGAGGCAACAGGTGAGGTATACTCCGTCTTCTTCTTCCGTAATCCTAATTTCCGGGTTAAACAGTGCTGCCACAATTTTATCTTTTTCTTGCTCGAACGGAACCGCCCCATTTAAATATAGATTGTTGTTAATATAAACAGGCTGATTATTATCTAAAAATATATCTTCATCGCCTGGTTTTTGGTGTACTATTTTCAAATATTCCTCTAATGATGTGGTATAGCCATTGAACTGAGCAGTCCCGACCCCTTCGAGCCCATCTTTCCCTACAAAGATGTTATTATAAAAGCGGTCATCCCCACCCAGAACAACAGAGAAACCTGCTGTTTTTGTACTGTGGGGAAGATGATAGGGTGTTGACCGGTTAGGGACTTTCTGCTGATCCATTTTCCCACAAATTAGATTGTTTACATACGCCCCGCCCTGTGCATAGTTGTCCAGCGCATATTCGGAAGTAAAAATATTGTGGTCAACAATATACGGTCCATGACTAACTTCGACGAACAGATCGCGATTATTACGATAGTAAAGGTTCCGACTAACTCTCGTCCCCTGTGTCTGCCAGTCTAACCAGGTTCCCAAGGAACAATCATGGATCCGATTATCATGGATTTGGACGTCAATCGCGGCATGCAGCTTAATACCAGCAATTTCATATCCATAGAATTCTCTTTTTAGAGCAATGTTGTAGATGTGATTATTATAAATTTCACTGAAGACACAGCCCAGATGACCGACGATCCCATTTTGGCCACAATCATAGATGGTGTTATTACGAATAAGATGGGAACCAACGGTCTCTTTGCTCCAACCAGCATGAGTGGCGCTGAATACCGATTCTATTTGATAGTTATATCCCGGTTTATCTCTCCGTTTCGTCCGATAATTGTCGCCTGTAGCGTTTTCTTTACCGATACTAATCCCGCTGCACTTCGAATCATGGATCATGTTATCTTCAATGATCCAGCCCTTACTCCAGTGGGGACCCAATAATCCGGGCTGATCAGCGGTCGGAGGCGTCCAGGGGGTTGCCGCCTGCGCCATCTCAAAACCTTTTACTGTAATATAGTTTATACCTATTCGGTCCGGGTAAAAACAGCATTTCCTGACATTTACCTCTACCAGCTCGGTATTGGGATTATGGTCATGAAAATTGGCATAGATGGTGGTGTTTTCTGCATCGACCTCAGCATACCAGAGATATATCGTTTGCTCCGGATTATGTACGGGAACTACCTTGCCTGTCCAATGATCCATCACTTCTTTCCTTATACCAGGATTTCGTAACTCCGCCAAAGATCCCGCCTCATAAAAGGAGAGCCCGTTTAAATAAACATCTCCCAGGTGTTTTCTGCTCCCGGAATCGGTCGTAACAAACCAATCACCAAAGAGCTCTTCTGAATAGGGATTATACTCCCCGAATAAATCATTAGGCAGCACTACTTTCCAGATCGATCCTTCCAGCTGTTCCCAGTCCCGGATCTGTTCCGACCCTTTAATGACTACTTTTTCCCCTTCCGCAGCCTGATAGGTAATTCTCCTGGTATTGCTTAATCCTGTGTTCCGGGGTTTCACCCATTCCCGGTATTCCCCGGCGTGGACAATTATCGTGTCCCCGGCCTGGGCAAGCGAAGCCGCCTTATTAATCGTCAGAAATGGATCCTCGCTTGTTCCCTGCCCAAAATCCGAACCATTTTTCGCCACATGATACTCATAAATCATAATAACTCCTCCCTTTGCTCAGATTGTGACTATTCATAAATCCCCTATTTATATAAGTGACATTTTACCGCTCGATCTTCTACTAGATAATTTTCGGGTTCACATTCTTTACAGATCGCCTGCACTTTTGGACATCGTCCGGAAAATTTACACCCGCTCCGCGAATATTCTTTAGTTTCCAGATCACTTAAGGCAATGTCGCTTTCCCATTTATTGGCCGGATTGGGTGCGGGAATTGAGGCTTTTAACAATTGTGTATAAGGATGGAGCGGATTACCC
>ENA-UOOR01002632-UOOR01002632.1-fermentation-metagenome-genome-assembly--contig:-NODE-2632-length-17738-cov-7.112537_pt1 | contig 17738 bp, 16 predicted proteins | sample MGYA00245780_ERZ724029 | MGnify/ENA primary metagenome ERZ724029 (study PRJEB28704, sample SAMN03018315) | fermentation metagenome | biome: anthropogenic terrestrial biome; feature: soil; material... | reverse complement strand
TATGAGCCGCCCGGCTGCATTCAGGGCAATAAATCCTCCGGTTGGATTTCACCTCTGGACAATAAGGTACTGGGGAAATGCGGCTTTTGCTTATAATATTAAACAGCAGGGGTAAAAGGACCTCCTTTTACCCCTTGAAAAGATCGAATCCAGTAGTGGGTTTATTCAGGTATCCTGGGCTGATACCAGTGGAACAGGCACGCGGGCTGCACGCCGGCACTGGCTACGAATAACAAAAACATCGACAACACGCTTAATACCTTGGACTTCATCATAATTTCCACCTCCTTCCAATTAGTGATGATGGCCTGTATTATATATACTAAACCGGAGAGGGAAATCAAGCCCTTTGCACCGAATGGGTCGAAATCGGCTCTGAATGGGTCATGTTACGGCAAGGAATTATCCGGACATAAAAAATAACCGGCAATAACCGGCTGTTATTTGTCGTTTCGGAATGTTTTTTGTTGCTGCTGAGGCTAGATAACACAAGAGGGCCATTTACAATACTTAACTTACATAAATCAGCTTTTGATCTGCCTCATATTTATAGCCGGACTTCTACAAAATCCCGGGCTGTAATAGAATCATCGGTGACCTCACAATCAAGGGCGATAATTTTCAGCCCCTGCTTTTCGGCGCTGATCAAGGCGTCCCCAAAGGCTTGATGAGTCTCATTGTTCGGAGCAAAATACCGCACAGCTTTCATTTGGATTATAAAAAACAGGTAGGCCTCAAAGCCCTCATTTAGGGCATGGCAAAGATGGTTTATGTGCTTCAGGCCACGTTCGGTCGGGGCATCAGGGAATAGCGCCGCCCCGTTTTTTTCCAGCGTAACCCCCTTTACTTCCACCAGTACTTTTCTTTTCTCAGCTTCAATGTAAAAATCAAGACGGGAGCTTTGGTACTGGTATTCAGGCTTTATTAAGCTGAGGGTTTTAAAGAAATTATTATTCTTCACCCATTCATGGAAAACTTTGTTCGGCGCCTGGCTGTCAATATTAATCAACCTTTTTTCTTTATAAACCCCAATCAGATCGTACTTCGTCTTGCGGGCAGCACTGTCAACCTTCTGGATCACAACTTCCGCATCAGGAAGCAATAATTCTCTGCAGCGGCCGGTGTTTTTTACATGACAGATCTCCGGCCTGCCGTCAATCTCGACATAAGCAATAAACCGATTGGGGCGACAGAGGAATTTGGCTTTTTTAATGTCTGTATACTTCATCGTTATCTGTTTATATCTCCAGTCAATATTATTTCGCTTGCTCAATGAATTTTCAGATCAATTATAGCATCTGATTCCGGGGCGTCTGTCATTAATATCGTATTCCCCTTATCCGCATCGCTTGTTGGATTAAAAGAAGGCTCTCCTATAAGGCGGCAGGTTGGTTCAGCCTTTCCGCTATACAGGAGAGCCAATCATTCAGGAGCATTTATTTATGCCTTGGCAATTTTGGCGCCGGCTTGTTTGTGCTTCTGCCACATGGCCCACAGAGGGCCGGCAATACAGATGGTGGAGTAGCAGCCGGACAGGGTGCCGAACATCATGGGCAGGGCAAAGGACCGAATAGAAGCAATATCATAGATCTGGGCAAAAATATAGACTACGGTAATGCTTAAAAAGACAGCCAGGTTTGTATTGACGGAGCGCATCATGGATTGGTTGACGCTGAGATCAACCAACTCCTCCGGCGAAGTTTTTCTGCCCTGCAGGCGTTCATTTTCCCGGACCCGGTCATAGATCACAATGGTATCATTGATGGAAAAACCAATGATGGTCAGTATGGCAGCAATAAAGGAGTCATTAATGGGAATCTTGAAAATAATGAAAACCGCGGTGACGATAAAGGCGTCATGAAACAAGGCCACAATCGCCATGGCCCCGGCTGAAAGCCCGCCGATGTTTTTGAAGCGAACCCCCACATAGACAAGGATCAGCAGAAAAGACAGCGCAATGGCGATCATTCCTTTGGTAAAAAACTGTTTGCCGATAAAGGGTTCGACCGTCAATGATTCGGATAATGCCAGGTTGGCACTCGGATAAGCCTGGGTCAATGCAGCTGTGACGGCTTCCTGCTCCCGGGAAGTCAGGGCTTCATTGCTGGCCAGACTGACCACCAGCATTTTTTCATCTTTGGCCAGGTTGGACTGCAGCAGGCAGTTGCTGTTTTGGCCTACGGCCTGTTCCACAATTTCTTCCGCCTGCTCGGCATGAATGGTATCGGTATAGGTGTATTTCAATATGGTGCCGCCTTTGAATTGAATATCCAGCTGAATGCCGTTGATAAAAGCGGCAACCAGGCCGGACAGAATCAGACAAAGGGAAATCGTAAAATAGATAAATCTGTGTTTATAAAATCTTATCATTGTTCCGCCCTCCTTGCTCCAAATAACTGCGGCAACTGCAAGGCTTTATAGTTGCTCAGCGAGCGGATCATCAGCCGGGAGGCTGTAATGCCGGCCACGAAGTTCATGATAACGCCGCATAACAAGGTGTAACCAAAAGACAGCAGGGAGCCGGAACCGAAAAAGATCAGGATGATAGCCGCGATAATGACGGTAATATTGCCGTCAAAAACGGAAGAAAAGGCTTTTTCAAAGCCGGCGTCAATGGCTCTGAACAAACCTTTGCCGGCGTTCATCTCTTCCTTGATCCGTTCCGAGACGATAATATTGGCATCCACCCCCATGCCGACAGATAGAATCACGCCGGCGATTCCCGGCAGGGTCAGGGTAAACTGGGGCACGGACAAGGCCAGCAACTGGCCGGTTACCTGCAGGGTCAAAGCGATGCAGGCCACCAGTCCGGGCAGGCGGTAATAGATAAGCATAAACAGGCAAACCAGCCCAAATGCAACTTTGCCTGCCATCACCATGACACCCAGGGCATTGCTGCCCAGGGTCGGGCTGATGATGTTGCAGTTTTTGGCCACCAATGAAAACGGCAGGGAGCCGGAATTAATTTTGTTGGAGAGATCGGCGGCAGCCTCCAGGCTTTCCAGGTTGGTTATTTCCGCACTGCTGCCCGTAATCGGCGATTGTACGACAGGCGAGGAAATGAGGGTATCATCCATATAAATAGATATCCTTTGCCCCACCAGCCGGCTGGTGGCGGCGGAGAACTTTTTCGCGCCCTGCTTCGAGAGTTCCAGCACCACTACAGGGTCACTGCTATTCCGGCTTAATTGGGCGGAGCTTTTGCTTACATCGGTGCCTTCCAGAATAATGCCGCCGTCCGGATCCCTAAAGCTTAACTGGGCTGTCTCCCCTATTTCGGTTATGGCTTTTTGCGGGTTAAAATCTGCTTCGTCAGATTTCCAGGGAAACCGGACCAGAATTTTGCCGTTGTTTTTGTCGATGGTCACATCCCGGTCGGTGATGTTTTTAGCGTCCATGCGCGTTTCTATAATGGCCCGGGCAGCTTCCAGCTCATTGTCAGTCGGGGCCCGGCCCAGATCCCTGGGTTCATAGGTGGCTTCCACGCCGCCGCGGATATCTATACCATAGCGCATTTGACCTGCGCCTTTAATTTCAAAATCACCCAGCTTCATGCCGAATAGGGACAGGCAGAACAAAGCTGCCGTCAATAAGACGGTAATAAAAAATACCGGTTTTGAATTCATTAATCTTTCCTCCAATTATCCCGGTCTGCATCAATTCTCCGGCAGGCAAAAGCAGCCGGGACAGATGAAATGTCACGGAAAAGCGCATTTGAGCGCAGTCAATCGTCATGGGGTAAAATCATGTCCCCGTATGGGATCGGATCATTTCATCCCGTCTTTTTCATGGAGAAAAATGGTTATACTGAGGGAATTGAAAGGGATAGAGAATCTCCGGATGAGACTTGAAGAACAAAGCAAACAAGTCATCAGCGCTGCCATTGCGGCTGCAACAGTACAGTTGCTTTTGGCCGGCAGCCAGCGTGATTGATATATGGGTAATAAAGATTTTATCCAACTGTCGGCGTCGGGCGCGGCAAATAAATCAGCATATCCGGCACGCATTCCCCCGCTCAAGGGAGAAAGGTTGCCGCCGCTGGCAGCCGAGTCGGCAAGCAAATCGTAAGGGGTCAGTCCATTGGTATTCAGGAGACCGCTATAGCCTGATAAAAACAAAGAACATAACAGCAGCCAAATAAGAATGCAGCTTTTGCGCGACGGCGGCAAGGGGACAGTTCTCTTGTCAGTAATATTAGGATTCTTTCGTTTGAACATACTGAAGGCTCTCCCCTTCTGATTCCTAGTTAGGCGACTACAACCGGCTTTCCTCAATAGTCTAGACTACCTCATCGGTTATGTCCAGAAAATCATTGGGCGCAAAGCCAAAGGCCCGCTAAGGACGGTCTGCATTGATCATCTGAAATAGACCCGGTTTATGCTGAAAAGTACTGGCCGGGGAAATGCGTGGGTCCTTTCGGGCTTCCTGCAGTTCGGCCAGTTTGAGCGTAGTTATGGATATGCCTTCGGTGCCGACTCCCGCGTTGAGCAGAGTCTGGCGGCGGCCCGGAGTTTTCAGGGGGGCATATATTCCGCTGCCTCCGTACTGGGCTATATTGGACATTATGATGTACTGGTAGTAGCGGTGGCTGTCAGCCATGCAGCAACGTTCATAGAGCTGGCTGTCCGGATTGCCGGCCACAATAAACAACATCTCCGGCGGCATTGCCTGTGATTGGTCGCGGTTGATACGGTGCACAATGTCGAAGTGACTGTAATCATAACAGATCAATACGCTGAAAGCCCAGTCTTCGCCATAGACAAAGCGGAAAAGCCGGTCGCCCCTGATCATGGTAAAGCGTCCCCACCCGCGACCGTCGGCAGCGGGAGTGCGGGCGTCGTACTGGGAGCGGGTCAGTTTATCATATTGAAAGCGCCTGACTTCCCCGTTTCCGGTAGGCACATAGATAAAGCAGCGATTGACTCCCCGGGCCATTTGCGGGTCGTCCAGTTTTTCCGGCTGGGGATCATATTCCACCCCGCCGATGATGATGGTGTTGAATTCCCGGGCAAAAATCTTAAGCTCGCCTTCCAGCCCCAGAGGGAGAAACAGTTCTGGGAACACCAGAAAATCAAGCTTTTGACCGCTGCTCCGGAGTCTTTCGGCCAGAAATCGCAGCTGGATCCGTATCGCTTCAATAAATCGGGGGGCGTTGGGGGAACAGGAAATACAGTAGTAGTTTTCGATATAATCCTCCATGGCCATGGATTTAAGCTGCACCACCCCGACGACCACTTCTCCCTGGTAAGCGGACGCCACGTACCCCGCTTCTTTTAAATCAACGGTATTCAGGCAGCCGGGTTTTTCCAGCCTGGCTTTGCCATACGGCTGGTCCTGGGATAAAAACTCCTCGCTGGGATATATGGGGGTCCAGGTGGTGGAATCCTCAAATAGGTCAGCGCCGCTGCTTTTTCCCTGGCGCAGCCTGCGCAGATCGGAAATGGGAAGATCCACCTCCAGGTAGGTCCTGGTTTCCCCCTGGGTATAGGCCAGGGCTCCGCCCAGGCTCAAAGAAGCCCGCTTGGGCCCGTTGTAGCGGAAAGGCGCGAAAACGCCGCTCCCACCGTAATTGGCTATATTGGAGATGATGACGAAGCAGGAAAAGCGATGGATATCAGCCAGAGCATACTGCATGAACAAACGGGTGGCGGGGTTGAAAGAAGAAACTACCAGCATTTCAATGTCATAGGCAAATATCTTTTTGAGGATGTCCGCATTGGTATAGTCGTGGCAGCTGATAACCCCGATATTGCCCAGCGGGGTGGTCAGCACCTGGATTTCCTCCCCGCGGTGGAGGCTGCCCTGGGCGTGGAATTTCAAGTCTTCGGTGGAAAAGGAAATCTGGTCCGCAAAAACCGGTGGATGTCCGGGAGTGATCACCGCTATGGAATTGGTTATCCTACCGCTGTTGTCATGCAGATAATAGCCCAGCCGGGCGATGATAAGTTGTTTTTGCTCATCGGCCTGCTGCTGGAATAAATCCAGCGCAGCCGTATTGCCGGGATGTTCGGAAATAACCGCCAGGTCACTTTCGGCCGGGATGCGCCCGATCATGGTCTGGACGGCGCTGCGATATTCCCGGGGATTTTCGTTCAGATTGATTCTGCCCACATAAATGCCTTCCCCGGCCCGCCGGCCGATGAGCTGTTCAGGATATTGCTCCTGAATCAGGCTCACCTTTATGGGAGCCCCGGGATTCTTTTTCCGGGGATCATAATCAAGCGCATGCCTGCGCACGGTTAACATATCGAACACCTCGTCATATAATTATTTTGCTTTGCTTATCTTTTCATTATTCGGCTCCGGTCTGAATATCCCTTTTTCATATGACTACGAAGAACACTGGTAGCCCCAGACGAAATTGGCGGGAGACAGAACCATACCATAACCCCGGGGGGATGTTTTAGGATACCATTGACAACCAAAAGGCCCGGGCAGGTAATGATTTTGCTTTCCCTATTTTATCGAAGACTTTCCCTTTTGTTTACTGAACCCTGGCTTAAGCGGTCAATTATTATAGCCAGTACTACTATAGCCCAACCAGCTTCAAAACCACGACCTACATCAATACGGTTCACTGCCAGCAAAACTTCTTCACCTAATCCTCCGGCTGCTACCATGGCACAGACAACAACCATGGACAAAGCCATCATGGTAGTCTGATTAACTCCGGCTAAAATCGAAGGCAAGGCCAGGGGAAAACGAACCTCCCGCATTAATTGCCAGGGAGTAGCTCCAAAAGCTATGGCAGCCTCCTGAATAGATGGCGAAACCTGCCTGATTCCCAAACTGGTCAGACGCTGCACCGGAGGTACCGCATAAATAAAGGTAGCCACAATGGCAGGTACCTTTCCCAGGTCAAAAAGCATCATGGCCGGAATCAAGTAGACAAAACTGGGCATGGTCTGCATAGCGTCCAGCAGTGGGGTTAAAGCTGCATTAACCCGGTCGGAAACCCCCATGGCTATCCCTGCCGGAATGCCCACCAACAGGGATAGGAACACTGATACTATAACTAAGGAAAGGGTTTCCATGGCAATAGACCAGAGGCCAAACATACCCACCGTGAATAACAGTACTCCAGGCAATACGGTCTTTATCACATTATTGGTTAAACGCCAGGCCAGTAAAGTTACAAGTATAATCCACATCCACCAGGGAATACCCAGCAGAACCGCATCAATATTTAAAATCAGGGTCCGCGTAGCATTGGTAAAAGCGTCAAAGGCCGGGCCGCAGGTAAGGTTAAGCCAGTCTACAAATTCTTTTACATAAGGTGCGACATGAAAATGAAATTGTGGGGGAAACAAAATACTCACCTCCCCGAGCCGGCTGCTATTTTTTCTTTTTTACCGCCTATAAGCGGAGTCACATGGCTTACCTTACTCTTCCCTTCAGTCGTCTCAGTTAACAAATATACCTGTCTTTCGTTTTGAACAAAGCGCTGGACATATTCATCCGCCGGATTCATTACAATATCATGGGGAGTTCCCTCCTGAACAAATATGCCCTGCTTCATCACGGCCATACGATTTCCCAGACGCAAGGCCTCATTCAGATCATGGGTAACAAAAATCATGGTTTTTTGCAGCTCTGCCTGCAGGCGTAAGAGTTCATCCTGCATTTCCCCGCGAATCAAGGGGTCCAAGCCACTGAAGGGCTCATCCAGCAGAAGCAGATCGGCATCCTGTACCAGCGCCCGGGCTATTCCTACCCTTTGCTGCATACCCCCGGAAAGATGCTCCGGATAATGACGGGCCCACTTCAGTAAGCCTACTTTTTCTAAAACCTCCTGGGCCTGCTTTTCCCTTTCCTTATGCTTTACTCCCTGCAGTTTAAGGCCAAAAGCTACGTTCTCCAAGATGGTGCGATGAGGCAGTAGTCCATAGTGCTGAAAAACCATAGCTACCTGGGTACGACGGAATTCGGTAAGTTCCTTTAAGCCCATAGCCATTACATCCTGGCCTTTTACCCGTACATGACCATGATCAGGTTCAATCAATCGTAAAAGACAGCGAATCAGGGTAGACTTACCACTACCGGAAAGCCCCATGATAACATAAACTTCACCCTGTTTCAGTTTAAATGAAACATCGCGCACAGCCACTACCTGACCGCTTACATCGTCCTTGCCGGATAAATAATCCTCCATGTGCAGAACACTATCTTTTTCCGCAAATACTTTCCAGATGTTTTCCACTTCCAGCAGATAGGGATCGTTTGCCATAGTTATTTCACCTCTTCCAATGCTTCAGCAACCTTTGCGCCCACATCGGCTGGGATCCAGGACTTCCATACATCGGGATATTTTTTTAAGAAATAAACAGCCGCCGCATCTGCCTTACCATCGTTATCACTCATATAGGCAAGAAAATCATTGTTGTGTTCCAAGGTGGTGGCATAGTTCTTAAGAAAGGCTATTATTTCAGGTGCATTCTCTTCCAATTTACTGTTGATACCAATCAGCACTTCGGCATCAGGATAGGCACAGCCCCTATTCTCATTCCACGCAGACTGGTCATATTCGGGCTCTTCCAGCAAGGTCATACTCAATTTACCCATAACCCAGGTGGGTTCCCAGTAATATCCCAACCAGGGTTTACCCTTTTCATAAGCTGAGACCATTGAAGTGGTTAGAGCAGCTTCAGATCCGGTACTAAAGACATTGAAAGTCTTATCCAGACCATAAGCGTTAATTTTAGCCTGGTTGTAATCAGTCACTTTCCATCCGGGAGGGCTATTATGGAAACGGCCTTTATTGGGAACTTCGGGGTCGGCGAAAAGTTCCCCATACCGGGCTAAATCATTTACTGATTTAAGATCAGGGGCCAGCGGTTTTATACCACGTTCCGCATCACCTTCAATCATATAAGTAGGAACATACCACCCCTGGGGGGCATCGGGGAAATTAGTTCCCAGTTTTTTAACCGTGCCGTTAGCCAGGATCTCTTCCCATGCATCCCGGTAATTATCGGCCCAAACTTCCATATAGATATCAATGCTGCCTTTACTAAGGCCCTGTAATAACGGCAGGGAATCGCCAAAAGTATACTGGCATTCCGGATAGCCGTACCCATGTTCAATAATAAACCCGGCTATACGGTTATGAACTTGTACACTGTCCCAGCTGACATCAGCAAAGGTTAGCACGGGCTTATCCGAACCGGCATTTTTGTTACTCCCGTCATTCCCCCCACATCCGGTCACCAGCAGAGCAACCAGAAGAACAGCAACCAACCCCAGTCTTACCGATCGGAAGCGCTGTAAGAGATGTTTAATTATAGACATAGAAATGAAACCTCCTCACCGGCAGATGCTTTGCGGTGAAGCAGGAAGGAACCATAAATAAAATAATAATGCCTGGGATAGGCATAAAGGTAGACGATTAAATTGCGGTAATTTTTTAAGTTTCTTATTGATAGAAACAAAAAACCCATATCGCCTGCGAGGTTAGCTGTCGGACTCGGATCCGGGTTGACCCTATTCCATCCTTATAATTAAGATAGAAATTCGCCCCAAAAAAATGGTTCCCCCGCGTCTTCAAAGACTTCGGCACCCACACATAAAATATTTATTACTACCTATAATAATTTACATATAAAATAATCAACTGTCAATTTCGGTATCCAGCCCTAATACATGGTAATATAGTGTTTAATCACGATTTAAAGATGATTAGGAATGATATAGGTAGAAATACGGCTATAATCAGGCATTTGGATTAGAGGAGGGGTACATTGGCGACAAAAGCACAATTTTATGGCCACATCTATTTCTCCACGCCAATCGGCACTTTGGCCTTGATAAGAATAATGTACTTTTTTAGCCTCTTTTTATCGCAGCCCCCCGTTTTTCTCTTGTAAGCCTATTGACTGTCACCCTGGGGGTTAGTTTATGATTGGTTCGAGGTGATAAAATGTTAATTAACGAAGTAAGCAAGGCAACCAATTTGACCAAAAAAGCAATTGAATACTATATCAATCAAGGATTGGTTTTTCCTGAAACTTTGGAAAATGGGTACAGATATTTCAGTGAAAATGATGCGGCGCTTTTAAAGAAAATTTCTGTTTTCCGTAAAATCGGACTTGGTACCGAGGATATTAAAGCCATACTCGCAGATGAAAAAGGGGATATTTTACAAAAAATATCAGTGCGCAAAGAATTGTCTGTGCAAAGGGAAAAAGCCAAACAAGCAATGCTTGACCAACTCAGTATCGGCAAGAGTTTTGCAGAAGTAGAAACGGCGTTGAATGCCATGGAACAAAATCAAACGGTTACGGATATGCTGTTGGAGGCTTTTCCCGGATATTACGGCCGTTTTATTTGTTTGCATTTTGCCCGATTTTTGAATGAACCGATTGCAACACCCCAACAAAAAGCTGCTTACCAAGAAATCAGGGAATTTCTTGATGAAGTCCCGGCGCTGACTTTTCCCAAAGAGTTGCAGGATTTTCTGATTGAAGGCACTCAGCACATCAGCACGGAAAATATCCGGGAGATGAATGAACAAACCAAGAGGGCCATTGAAGAACCTGAACAGTTTTTATCTGAAAATAAGGAAATGCTGACATGGTATCTTGAACATAAAAAGTCTGATGAATATAAGGATTCTCCTGCTTGCAAAATTCAAGAAATGCTTAAAGAGTTTAATAATACCAGTGGATACTATGATATTTTTATCCCGGCAATGAAAAAGTTAAGTGATTCTTATGCCAAGTATTGTCAACGATTAGAAACAGCTAATGAAAAACTATTATCAGAGTATCCTGAGATTGCAAAAATGAATAACGAGGGCTGATCTGATTATCCGATTAAAGCTGGAGAACCCGTAGGTACTTCGGCATGTTTATTTTGGCGTATCTGCACTACAATTGATGTGCCCGCCGGATTATGTACAACCGCATTGACCAGTAAATTGGCAAGGGCCCTTTCAGCAATCCGGCGTCACCCATTACACAGCCAATATGAAAGCACTTAAAAATAAAAAAGCTCTCCTGAAAATAAGGACATAAATAATGTTAATTTTTGTGATATGATAATTTTAACCTCACAATGAAGGAGTAGGGCCCAATGAAAAACGAAGAAAAAATCCTCGGCATCCTTGAGTCCATGCATTCAGATATTAAATCTCTCAAACAAGGTCAGTCCAATCTCGAAAAAGGCCAAGCCGCCACTAACTCACGCTTAGACGTTCTGGAGAAGGGCCAGACCGAACTACAACAGGGCCAGACTGAACTGCAAAAAGGCATGGCCGCTGCTAACTCACGCTTGGATGTTCTGGAGAAAGGTCAGATTGAACTGCAACAGGGCCAAGCCGCTACTAACTCACGCTTGGATGTTCTGGAGAAAGGCCAGATTGAACTGCAACAGGGCCAAGCCGCTACTAACTCACGCTTGGATGTTCTGGAGAAAGGCCAGACCGCCACTAATTCGCGCTTAGACGTTCTGGGAAAAGGCCTGTCAACCGCTAATTCGCGTTTGGATACGGTTGAGGAAAGTCTAACTAAACTGAGCCAATCTCAGGCCCGGATGGAAAATCAGCTTACTGAACATATCAAGGGTTTATGGGACTTCCAGTCGGTACAAGCAGACGTCAACAACCGAGTTTTGGCCGCCCTGGAACGTATTGAAAATAAAATTGAAAAGCATGATATACAAATCCAGGTTTTAGAAATGACCAAATCCGATAAGCGTAAAATAAAATAGCTTGTTTAGGTTGCAGGATAACCCCAGCTTAAACAATTGTTCCAATATCATTGAATATTTCATTTTCATCTTCAAAGCAACATTTCTTCAATCTTAACAGCACTCTTAAGCCGCTTTCTTTATATTTATACTTATTTATAACGTTTTTTTAAGGGTACAAGCAAAATATACTTAATATATATCCCGGTTGAGATAAGTTAGATACATAAGGTCCTGTACGAGTAGGAAGGTGAATTATTGTGGAACTAAAAGACTTGATTGATCTTAAATTTCTACAAGAGTTTCAGGATAACTTCGCTTTGTGTGTTGGTGTAGCTAGTCTGACCGAGGATACAGAAGGCAATGCTTTGACCCGCCCCAGTTATTTTTCCGAATTATGTATGAATATGATCCGGACTACGAAATTAGGACTAAATCGGTGCCGGCAATGTGAAATGCGGGGTGGGGAAAAAGCGGCGCGAACGGGAAAACCCGCAGTTTATGAGTGCCATGCAGGTCTGGTTGATTTTGCCGCGCCTATAATGCTGGAAGGTAAGCAGATAGGAGCCATATTTGGCGGACAGGTTTTAACCCGACCTCCGGACGAGCAGAAGTTACGCCGCATAGCGCTGGAAATGGGAATTGATCCTGATGAATATGTGGCTGCCGCTAAAAAAATTCCGGTTATGCCTGAGGAGAATATCCAAGCAGTAGCGCGGGTGCTATATTCAGTAGCCAATACCTTTTCCCGGATCGCCTACCAAAAGTTCAAACTGCAGGAACGCAACCTGGAATTGGTTTTATCTAATAACTGGTTAAATAATATCTTTAATACGGTTTCCGATGGAGTCGTAGTGGTTGATGAAGCGGGAACGGTGAAAAAAGTTAATATCATTGTTGAACAGATTTTTGGCAAAACCGCCGCGGAAATGCTTGACAAGTCGATCCTGGATCTGGTGGGAAACAAGTCGCCTTGTGCCGTCAGGTTGCTGGAACGGCATGAAGTTTACAATGATATTGAAGTTCTGGTCGATACTGATGCGGGACGGGTCCATTGCCTCTCCTCCGGGACCCCGATAGTAGATGATCAGGGAGCGTTTTCGGGCGGAGTTATTCTGATACGCCCAATGGAGAAAATCCAAAAATTGATAAACCGCTTCAGCGGTTCTCAGGCCTCCTTCCGGTTTTCGGATATTATAGGTCAGAGTCCGGAATTGCTGAAATCTATTCACCTGGCCTCATTGGCCGCCGGCGGTAAATCAAATATATTGCTGGAAGGGGAAAGCGGGACCGGCAAAGAAGTTTTTGCCCAGGCTATTCACAATCAGAGTACCAGGAATAACGGGCCCTTTGTAGCGATTAATTGCGGAGCTATCCCGCGGGAACTGATCGCCAGCGAATTGTTTGGTTATGGGGAAGGTGCTTTTACCGGGGCTAAACGCGGAGGAAGACCGGGGAAATTTGAACTTTCTTCCGGGGGAACGCTATTTTTGGATGAGATAGGGGACATGCCTCTTGATCAGCAGGTTGCTTTGCTGCGAGTTCTGGAGGAACACAGTGTTACCCGTATAGGCGACGATAAGATTATTCCGGTGGATGTAAGGATCATATGCGCTACTAATAAAGACCTCCGGGAAGAAGTGGAAAAGGGAAATTTCCGCGAGGACCTGTATTACAGGCTCAATGTAGTGTCCATCAGGATTCCGCCCTTACGAAAGCGGCGGGATGATATTCCCTTGCTTTTTAATCACATGCTGAATTCTATCGGGCAGGAATGGCACAGCCAGATCAAATATGTTCCACCTGATGTAATGAAGCTGCTTAAACAGTATGATTGGCCCGGGAATGTCCGGGAATTGCAAAATGTGGTGGAAAGGATAATCAGTATCAACGACGGCGAGTCGGTCCGGCTGGAACACTTGCCCGATTCAATACTGAATTTCAAATGTGACCCATTAATGCAGTTAATAGAATCAATTGAAAATGAAGCTTTAAGCGACAGGGAAAAACGCCGGCAAATTTTTTGGGAAAAAGAAAAACAGAGAATTATTAATCTGTTGCTGGAGCATGGAGGGAACATCAGCCGGGTCGCCCGAGAGCTGAGTATTTCCCGCAGTACTCTTTACAGAAAAATGCGGCAATACAACATTAACTATTGAGTTCTTTTAATCACTGCATATGAAGAATAAGTATCCTGGTCAGATTTACCGCCCCTGCTGTAAACTAATAAAGACTTTAGAGGACAACAATTATGTATTAAAAGGGGAACTCCCGGATAGGAGCCGGGATTCCCCCAAGCTGAGAAAGCTGAGTATGATAAATTATAGAACCTGACTTAACAGCAGCACCCGCCGTCAACATTAATAGTCTGACCGGTAACATGGGGATTATCAATAAAGAACAATACTGCTGCTGCCATATCTTCGGGAGTTTGATCTATGCCTTGAGGAATCATTGCTTCTACATTACGTTTGTAGCTTTCTTCCCGGGTCTCACCAGGCAGCCGCAGAGATTCAGCCAGATCTATCCACATTTGAGTCGGGACAATACCAGGGGCTACAGAATTTACGGTTATACCATCGTGCAGTAATTCTTTGGCCAGGGAAATAGTAAAACCGATTACGGCAAACTTGGAGGCACAATAGTGGGCCAGGTTGGCATAACCGGCTTTTCCGGCGATGGAGGAGAAGTTTATGATTCTGCCGTCGCCCTGTTTTTTCATTGGCTCAATCACTGCTTGGTCGACCAGGAAAGTACCCTTGGCATTGGTGTTTACCACTGAATCCCAATCTTCTTCGGTCAGATCTACTACCGGTTTGCAGGTAATGAGTCCGGCCACATGAATCAGGTAATCAATTTTACCAAAGTGATCCAAAGTCTCTTTAACCATATTTTTAACACTGACCGGTTTGGTTACATCAGTATCAATAGCTATAGCATCTACACCTTTTTTCTTCAAATCTGCGCACACGTTTTGGGCGGCAGTGTAACCCCCGATATTCTTAGTTTTGTACTGGTTGGCCGCGAGATCCACGAAATCGGCGGCAGCAATAGCGATCTTGTCCATGCCCCTGCCTACCAGAGCCTCAACTACGCCCTTGCCGATACCTGTTCCGCCTCCGGTAACCAAGGCTACTTTTCCTTTTAAAGATCTTTCCATCATTAAAACCCCTTTCACAATTGTTATTGCCATACTGCCTGGTAAGGTAGAGTTTCCTTGTCTTACCTGCTCCCCCTTATCTTTGCAAATTGCATGCCATTTGCAGAAATCTCATTGTTAAGGCGGTATAATCCCCGTATTGCGGGAAAAGGGAGTAATAATGATGGATCTGATAGCATCGGGCTATAATTGTGGTTATTAGTGCAAGCAACATAGTGCTACAGCCGTTGTAGCATAAATGTATGAAATGTGTAGCATATATGTTTGGCAGGACTTGGCTGTAATCAGGGGTATTATTACTATATATTTTTTGATAGTACATCAAGCGGCTGGGCATAATGATATTTAGTTGAACCCTGAAACGCCGGTATTTCAATATCATTGCTTGTTTGTATAGTAACTTTAATACCGTTCAAGGCCAGAGCATTTATCTCGCCTCCCCTGATTCGCAATGAGCTTTCCAGGATTTGCGGATTGCCAATGCTTTGAATTATATAAGGCGGGTTAATAGAATTATTATTGACGATTATCGTTTGCCCATCAGTTGAAACTGCACTAGTAGCCACAATACGTTGTCCATTTATACTTATGGCCTCAGCACCGGCAGACTTCAATTCATTTATTAGAATAGCTAGATTCCAATACTGAATAGTAAAGCCCTCAGGGTTTTCATTATTATCAAGTTTGACTATAAGCCCAGTGCCGGTAACTAGAGTTAAGCCTGCCCCGATATTAGACTTGTCCAATAATTCCTGCTGGATCATATCCTGTTCTTTGGCACTGGTAGAGACCAGTTGATTCTGCAAAGAGGCCTTTTCGTGAAGCAATGCATCATGCTGGCTCTGCAGGTGATCTTTCTGAAGCGTTAATTCTGACCACTGATTAGCAGACAAATAATTAACATTAGTGTAATGTGATTTAAATTGTATAGAACACATTATTCCTAATATTATACAGACGGAAGCCATCGCTATATAGTCTTTCCTCATATTACCTTCTCCTCAAATAACTGTTTTCCCTTCTAAGGCATCAATGGGCAGCATAGCCTTCCCCTGGTCTTTTAATAATATTTCGTCTGATGATCGCTAAATTATTGAATAATCTGACTCCAAAAACAAAAATAGCCGCGACATATAGAGCTACCCCCAGTTGATCACCAATATAAGCCAGCCCGGCTGCTAATAAAGAATTAAAAATGAAACCGGTTATTAACACTAAGTCATCGAATTCTTTATCCAGATAAGCTCTGGCCCCGCCAAAAATAGTGTCCAGACCAGCCAGTATGGCAATGGAAAGGTATTTAGCAAAATAAACCGGTATAATTAATGGTAAATTAGATCCAATGATTACCCCAATTGCTAAACCCAAGACAATTATTAACCACAAAACGCAGACCTCCCCATATTATTTACTATGAGAATACCGGAAATTAGGCATACCATTATAAGCTGGTATTTCGACTTTATTGGTCTTTTGCATGTTAACCCTAATACCCATAAGCCGCAGAGCTTCCAATTCACCTTCTTTCGATAAAAGGGCACTTTCAAGCTTTTCCGGATCCCCAATAGCTTTAATTTCAAAAGGTGGAGCAACGCGATTAAGATTCACTAAAATAGTGGGTCCGGCACAGCGGACCTCACTATTGACTACAATACGCTCAGAATTCACACTTATTGCTTCCGCACCCGCCGCTTTAAGCTGATTTATCACCAGCAACAGGTTAATATCGTGAATAATAAAACTATTAATATCCGATTTTTCTAACATAAGGTCCGGATTATCATCCAGCATCACTATTATTCCTGCTCCCCCAACGGGAGTAAAGCCAGCTAATATATTAGCCTCGTCTAATCTGGTTTTTAATTCTTTATCTATCCTCTGCGAGTTATCCCGGGCCAATTTATTTCTTAATAAAATTATTTCTTTTGCTAGATCTTGATTCTGCTTATCTAAATTGTTAATTTCCGTTTTAATATTTGACCATTGTTTATATGATATATAAGCTTTACTATGTAGATTAGCTCTATATTGTATGGCGATCATTATTCCCACTATTATACAAATCACTGCCAAAGCTTGAAATTTTTTTATTTTCACAAGGCAACCTTCCCAGTAAATATTTGTTAAGTAAATTAAATTGTTAATTATAGATACAACAAAAAATAACTAATCTATCACACCAAGACCTCTATAAATATCTAGAGGCAATCACCCGATAAATTCCACCTCCTTCCAGAACGGAATGATTATCTGGTAGTATATATACTAAAGCGGAGATGAAATGCAAGCTTTTGCGCCGAATGGGTCGGATTCCAGCCTGAATGGGTTATCCCGCGGTAAAGGATTATCCGGAAATAAAAAAATAACCGGAGATAACCGGCTATTAATATCATTTTATGCAGTTTTTTGTCGCTGTTGCGGTTTTGTCCTTAACAGTTTTTCCTGTTTGCGGCTTAGCGGAACTTTTTCATCTGTATTTAATATAACTTGATAGGTGCGGCCGGAATGAATTAATTTAGAGTCGTAAAGATAGCGTTCAAGGCTAATCTAAAACGTAGTCCCAGCCATTAATTCAGAACCAGAATTCATAAAGTTATGGAGCAAAAGAGTCTCAGGACACAGATCATGCCTCACAATCATTGTGGCAGAAAAGCTGGGTAGGTTGACGTATTCCCAAAGGAGGCGCCTTGTAATGCACTACCATGACTGCAATATTTGTGGCGTTTGAAGTATAGGTATTGGCATAATCTCTATACCTTTTCCCGGCTTATCCGTAAGAGTATATCCGCCAGTTTCCGGTTATCTACATAATCGCCGTCATTTCCCTGGCTAAAAGCACGTTTGGCCCGGGCTTCAAACTCGGCGATCCAATCCCTTCGCCCCTCCGAGTCTG
>ENA-UOOR01002631-UOOR01002631.1-fermentation-metagenome-genome-assembly--contig:-NODE-2631-length-17741-cov-23.378265_pt1 | contig 17741 bp, 23 predicted proteins | sample MGYA00245780_ERZ724029 | MGnify/ENA primary metagenome ERZ724029 (study PRJEB28704, sample SAMN03018315) | fermentation metagenome | biome: anthropogenic terrestrial biome; feature: soil... | reverse complement strand
TCGTGCAGCAGCAAGAAGTGTGCTTGTGGTCGGCAGAGCCAAGGACGAACCGACCTTGCGAATTGTTGCTCACGATAAAAGTAGTCTTGCACCGGAGGGCAAATCCATTGCCTTTGAGCTAAATCCCGAAACTGGTTTTCACTGGAAAGGTTATTGTGAAACTACAGTCGAGGAACTTCTTTGTGGCAGAGGTTCATTGGTCAGTAAAACCACACAAGCCGAAAATCTGTTAAAAGAGCTTCTGGCAGACGGAGATATTGCTTCTGAGGAAATTACTGAACGAGCCAAGGAGCTTGAAATCTCAAATCGCACGGTCAAGATTGCAAAGCAAAACCTTGGAGTGAAATCCTTCCGAAAGGGAGATAAATGGTACTCCTCACTTCCAAGGGGGTAAGGGGGTAATGTTCTAAAGACCCTGCCCCCTTGCCCCCTTACTTCTTTAAAATCATTGTCCCGACCGTTGCCCCTGTGTGGGCTTTTAAGGCGAAGGTAGGGGTAAACCCTCGGCTACCTCAAGCAAAAGCCGTTGTGGGCGGTTTGTGAGCCAAGCACGCACCCACATCCGACCCATTCAAGCATCCGCAGGATGCATTTTTTCTTTTCTGGCTTAATTCTGTTAGACAAGGCTTAGGGCTACGAATTTCTCTCCCCTTGGGGAGAGAGCCAGCATCGCATTTGGCTACACGCCGATGCAGCTGGGCGGGAGTACCCGCACCCCTTTAGAGCGAGCACATCTCATTAAGAAAGCGAGGATTTATATGAAAAACGCAAGAATAAACCTAAGAATCTCATCTGAGGATTTAGAGAAAATCCGCGACAAGGCTAAACAGTCTAACAAGACTCTTACTGATTATGTCACCACGGTTTGCCTCGGTAAAGAAATCATTGTTATTCCCAATCTTTATGAAGTATTGAAACAGCAAAAAGCCTTGGGCAGAAACCTCAATCAACTTGTCACCCTTGCCAATATGGGCAGAGTGACTGTGGTTTATTTGGATGAAACCATTGGAGAACTTACTGCCATTAACCAAAGCCTACAAGGGATTTTACAGCGAAAGAGGTGGTGAGATGGCAACGGTAAATTTCATCAACAGAAAGAAAAGCCAGACCCGTGCAGGGATGAAGTTTGTGCTTAAATACACCCAGCGTGAGGATAAGACATTATTTGAGGGCATGAAACTGGTCAGCGGTGTCAACTGTTCTCCCCAGTCGGTATACGAGGAATTTATGAATACCAAGCTTCTCTACGGCAAGGACAGCCAGCGGATGTACTATCATTTTGTGCAGTCCTTTCCTCCCAATGAGAATATTGCTCCTCAGACGGCACATGAAATTGCCCTAAAACTGGCCGAGCATTACAAGGAGTTTGAGATATTGGTCAGCACCCATATGGACTGCGACCACATCCATTCTCATTTTATTATCAACTCGGTCAGCTTTGAAACAGGCAAGAAATTGCACCAGGCAGCCTCGGCAATACAGGAGCTTCGGCAAAAATCCGATGCCCTGTGTTTGGAGTACGGACTGTCTGTTTGCCAGTCAAAAGAGCAACGCACCAAGCCATTAACTGCCGGGGAATATCACACAGCTGTTCGTGGCGGGAGCTGGAAGATGCGGCTTATAAATACCATTGACGAATGCATGCGATATGCCACCAGCAAGGAAATCTTTGTGCAGATGATGGAGTCCGAGGGCTACGCTGTTAAATGGACGGATACCCGTAAGAACATCACCTACACCACACCGGATGGCAAGCGTTGCAGGGATGATCGCTTACACGAATCAAAATATTTAAAGGAGAGGATGGAACTTGAGCTACGAATCAGACAGGAAATTATCGCTGGAAGAACTCAAACAGCGGAACAAACCAATGCAGCAGGCAGAGCCGCCGCAACGGCAGATGCCCAGTCCTTGTCCCCTGACACAGCAGGGCTTGGACGAACTGTTCGAGATTTTGATTTCCTTACAGGAGAAGATGAAAATACTGCAGCAGCAAAACCGCAGTCTGCAGATACGCATCAGCGACCTGCCGACCAAGTTGGAATTGGAGCAAGTGAGCAGGAACCTCTCTCGGATACAGCAGACCTTATCACAGGTTGGGAGCAAGAAAGAGCGTTCCTTTTCTCTACCGAAGCTTCGGCTTCCATCTCCGACATGGATAGTCATTCCCTTGATTTTGCTGGCATTGGCAGTAGCGTGGTTCAGCTTGGACGAGCTGTGGAACGGCTGGAAAGCCCTGTTCCCGTAACCGATGCCACTACAAAACCACAGCTGCCAGCCGGTAAAAAGAAAAAACTTGCAGTCGGCCAAAAGGAAGATGACCACAGCGGCCATGACTTTGAAATGAAAATGTGATGACACCGAGTAGAAATGTTCGGTGTTTTTTTATGCCCTGAAGCAGGGAGAAAGGAGATGCTATGAAGGAGATTATTAAAGAAACCAACCTCCAACCGCACACAGAACATCGTGAGGTGCAAATTGATAAGACAATCTATAAAGTCAGCACTGTTTTCCAAGGGCAGCAAACCTTGGAGGAAGTGCTGCATGAGTGGGTCGTTAAAAAGGCGCTGGCCACGGCAAATAATTAGTAGTTTTGGTGATAGCTATTCAAAAAAGCTTGTGGTAATGTGTAGCTATAGTCAAGGATAACCCTGACAATCTACGGAATGGAGGATTAGAAAAATGACCTATCAAGTTGGAGCATATCTCAGACTGTCTCGTGATGACGAGCGAGATGGCGAGAGTTTAAGCATTGAAAATCAAAGAGCCATCGTCACCGATTATATTACCAAAAAGGGCTGGACATTAATTGACAGCTATATTGACGATGGGCTGACTGGCACAAACTTCGACCGTCCGCAGTTTCAAAGGATGATTGACGATGTGCGTAACGGCAGAATCAACTGCGTGGTGGTAAAAGACCTCTCACGCTTCGGCAGAAACTATATTCAAATCGGAGAATACACCGACTACCTGTTCCCTACATTGGGATGCAGGTTTATTGCAATCAACGATGGCATTGATACCCTTGAAAAAGAGAACGAGCTGATGCCGTTTAAAAATCTGGTCAACGAGTGGTATAGCCGTGACCAAAGCAAAAAGGTAAAATCAGCGAAAGTCGCCAGGGCAAAGAACGGCTATTTTATGGGAGCATACGCTCCCTATGGTTATATTAAAAATGAGCAAAAGCAGCCGCCACTGTTAATTGATGAGCATGCCGCACCAACTGTCCTCAGGATTTTTGAGATGAGAGCTACGGGCATGGGCTACCGCACCATTGCAACCAAGCTGAACGAGGAACAGATTATCCCGCCTCGGGAGTACTACTACAACAGCATCGGCAAGCCGAATCCAAAGAAAGGACTTAAGGTTTGGAGCGATGTCGTTGTAAGGGAGCTTTTAAAAAACGAAGCCTATATCGGCAATATCGTGCAGATGCGAAAAGGCACAATCTCCTACAAAAATAAAACCCAAGTCAACCGTCCGGAGGAAGAATGGATCAGAGCAGTTGGAACTCATGAGCCGATTGTATCCATGGAGCTATGGGATACGGCATGCAAGCTTGCGAATCGGGGAACGGTTGGAAAAAGCAATAAGGATGGGGAAATCAGCCTGTTCTCCGGATTGCTTAAGTGCGGGGACTGCGGCAGGAGTATGAAATTTATAAGGGATAGCAATACCCGAAAAGATGGCCACCGCAACAATCATCATGCTTATATCTGCTGTGGGTACTCCCAAGCCGGCAGGGCGGTATGCTCACCTCACAGGACGCGAGAAAGCATTTTCTCTGACCTAATACTAAATGATATTCGCGAAAAGGCACAGCTGATAACCCTTGACGAAAATGCAATCATCGCTGAAATCAAAAGGAAAAAGCAAGCCGATACCACCTCCGAGCAGAAAGCTGTAGAGAAGAAGCTGCAAACGCTCCGCCACCGATTATCCGAGCTGGAGCGGCTCATCTCCAAGCTGTATGAGGAAATGGTGCTGGAGGATATTCCTCGGGAGATGGTGCTGGATATGATGGAAAAATACAAAAAGGAGCAACAAGAAAAATCAATACTGGCGGCACAGCTTGCCGAACAACTAACCCACTCACAGGAAGTCGATAACGACATCCATGAGTGGGTTTCTCTTATCAGAAACTCCATGGGTATAGATAAGCTTGACCGTGAACTGCTCATAAAGCTGGTGGACAAGATTGTAGTAGGGCAGAAAACTGTAGTGGATGGAGTAGAGCGGCAGGAAATCACCATTATCTACAGCCTCGTAGGGCAGGTAGATTGACAGTCCTTTTGCAAGCAGGTTTGAGCAGTAATAAGAAAGAGCAGACCGACCCTCATCATAGAAGTCGGTCTGCTCAACAAATTGGAATGTGCTTAATCTTTGTCCCATCGATTTGCATCAGTCCAACGAAAGTTTGGGTCAGTATTTCTTTTAGGATCTTTCTCCCACTTTTCCGCAGTTCGTTTACTCATTTCACTGTTAATTCTCTTCATTTCAGGAGTCTTTTCACCATTTCCCCCAAAGCCATCTTTCATCCATTGTTGCCTTCTTTCTTCATATCCATCAGAAAGCTCCTCATCCGAAGCACTTTCTATCCAATTTTCAAATGAACTTTTAAATAGATTTCTGAAAAGCCCCATAGGTTACCTCCATAAAAAGCAATTAATTCAATTCTTATTTATAATTATTCTACCACATGCATCAGGATTTCTCTACCATCCTTTTGCAAGTATCCACTGGCAGATACTTGGAGTATAGCAAGAAAAGGCACTGTACTAAATCAAATATTACAGTGCCTTATTTGCGTAATTAGATAGATTTTATTGGGTGGGTGAAATTAGTCACCGATGGAGGGTATGCTCATTCGCTTTATGAAAGGCTTTGTATATCATTTAAGCATTTTTGGATATCCTTTACCACCAACGATTGCATACTTTCCTTGTATCTTGATGGATTAGCACGATGCAGTGCATTTATGATGTCCAGCCTCAAATCTGGCTTGAATTTTGCTACAATAGGCAACACCTTAATGCATTGCCGTGCAGCAATCGGCTTATCGTCTGTGATATGTATGAGGAATTTGTCAATAATTTCATCTATTTTATAGTCATTATCCCACTGCGCATTTGCAGCAACCAAAATAATGCCTCTTGTTCTGATATAAGAATTTTCATGATCAAGCATATCTGCAAACACGCCAAAGAAAGGGTACACGACATTAGATTGGTTACTTTCATTTTTCAGTTGCTTTAAACATTGATAGGCCTTTTTATCATCACTATCTATCAGGCCATTAACCAAGTCTTGAATATAATCCACCATATCACCTCGTTGCTAATATAAATTCGCTCCCTAAGCGGTCAATTTCCTTACTACCGTTTCAAAAAAGTTTTCTTCGGTAGTTATATGGAATGAGTTTACCATATTAAAGTGACAGCTTCAACTCACAAATTATTAAAAATAGAAAGGATAATCACTATGAAACCTAAAATCAGAACACTGCCCTTACGCAAGGATCGACTGGACTATATTGGGGATGTAGTAAGAATGAGCGAACCGGTTCTGTAAGGAGTCAGCTCTGCTCATTTAGGTTCTCATTATGCTCGAAATCTGATTGGTACTGATACTATCATTCCACTTCTTTCAGTAAATCTTCTGCAGATATGCCATAGAGCTTTGCCAGTGCAAGTAGGTTTGAAGTACTTGGGTCAGAGGCTCCGCTTTCCCACTTAGAAACCGCTTGCCTGCTTACTCCAATTGTTTCTGCTACAAACTCTTGTGTCATCTTACAGCGAGTACGATGTTCCTTTAATGCTTCTCCAAGAGATTTTCTTATCGTGGATTTTTCCTGCCGAACATCTTTTGATTTTATATATTTCAAAAGAGCGCGGACAACGAGTACGATCAAGCCAACAAAAACACATACCCATATCAGACTGAATACAATCATAATTGCAGTTACTTTCATATTTAACTGTCTCCTTTCTTGTTAGCTATATCCTATCAAAATGAGCTGGTTGCTACCACCAACTATCACGCAAATACCGGTTGCATTTCAGTAGCATTAGAAAAACTCAATTTTTGAGCAGCAAGATTATACAAATAATTGGAAGTTTAAATCCTTGTTGAAGGTTATCGTACCATATGTTGCTTCAAAGTTCCACTGCCTTTATGCAAGCATTGACTGGACGATTTTGGGGATGTGATGAAAAGAGCAAGCCAAATCCTTTAGTCAGGGGTTTGGCTTGCTCTACAAATTGGAATTTGTATTTTTGAAATGAATCATTCAAGTATATCATGACAATTAAATTACCCTTAAAATCTGTTATGGTAACGTTATTCCTTTTGATGCTAAATACATCTTAATCGCACCATATATAACAGGTGCCCCAGCTGTAACTCCAGCCACCGCAATATCCCCGCCTTTATCCTTGACATAATCCCACAGTGGATGACTTGAATCTATTTGATTCTGAATAAGTTTTATGATTTCTTTTTCGACAGCTACTCCGTCTTCCCCAGATGCAAAGATATTTTTGAGGATAGTCAACTGCTGTTCATCAACTTCAAGTTGTTGCTTCTGTGTGGATAACTGATTCTTCAATACATCAATATATGCATTTTGATTTTCCACAACCTTCTGTAATTGAACATTGGTTTCGGCAGTATTGCTTGCTGTCTGCTCAATCGCCTTTTGCATTCTTTGGCGATAATTATATGCTTCTTCAGCAATCTGCTGTGTTATTTTATAAGTTTCTTCATTTTGTGCCTGGATATCTGATGCCAAATTTGCTGTATAAGAAAAATCCTTTTTTGGTACATCTGTTAATTCCATTCTATTAAAAATATCGTTTGCCATGATTTACCCCATTCTCACTTAAAGCTTACGTTAACTTGTTTAATTAGTTATTACCTGAATCCCAGCGTTTCCCATTACAAATTCCTGTTTATCTCTATAATTATACCATAGAAATAATATGTAAAACCACCAATAAATAAAAATAGTCAGGTAATCCCCCACTTCCACCACTGCACACCTATTTTTGAATTTGCACACCCTTAAACATAACACTTTTTAGGATAATTAAATTGTATCAATTTCTGCACTATTATATCAATCAACTTAATATGAAGCATCAGAAAAGGAGAAATACAATATGAAAATGAAAATCCGTTCACCGTCCTTTTGCAAGGATACTCTGGCAGATTCTTGGGATGTAAGTGGAAACAGATTGACTTCCAATGAATAAAGTGATATTATAATGGTAATAATATAATTAAAATATCTAATTATAATATCACTTTGTTGGGAGGTGAAATTCATGGAACAGATTGGATATGGAGAGCATATTGCAGATACGGTTAAAAATATGCCCTACGAGGCAGCAATCCAGACAGAGGATATTGCAGAACAATTGGCGGGAGCCTTTGCTCTGCCCTATGAGAAAGCAAAAACCTTAACCAATGTGAAACTGAAGCGGATGGCAGACAAAGGGGAAATCCAGCGACTTCAAAAAGGTGTCTATTGTCAGGTAAAGCAGACTGTTTTTGGAAAAGCAACACCAAGCACTGATCAGGTGATGAAAAAAGCATTGACGGAACAAAACGGAGAAAAAATAGGATATGAATCCGGTGCTTTTTTGCTGAATAAGCTGGGACTGACAACCTTGATACCCCGTGACATGGAAATCACCACAAACCGCCACACTGCAAAACTCCCTGACGAATGTCATATCAAACTGAAAAAGCCGGTTGTGACCGTAACAAATGACAACTGGAAATATCTCCAGTTTATTGATTTAGCAATAGAGCTTAAAGGCTCCCATATTGATGCGGAAAGACCGAAACTGCTGTTGGCAAGACACGCAAAGAGACAGGAGCTGGATATTCTTACGTTGATATTTATCGCCCGCAGGAATTACCCGACGAAGGTTATACTGCCCCTTATTGATTTACTCATGGAGGTGAATGATGAACTTACATCAGGATAAAGACGCATTTGAAGCCCTGCTCTCCGATATTAGCCGCAGAACAGGCATCCGAAGTGACATAATAGAAAAGGACTACTATCTGACCTTGCTGCTGCGGGAGCTGTCCCAAAAGCAGGAGTCCCTTCCTGCATATTTTAAAGGCGGAACTGCCCTATACAAATCAATTGGTCGTATGAAACGCTTTTCTGAAGATATCGACCTTACAGTTGCAATCCATGACTGCTCTAAAAGTCAAGGGAAAAAGCGGCTGGAAACATCGGCAAACAGCTATCAAACCCTTTCCAGAACAAGGGATAAAGCCAGAGAAAGTAATCAGAGGGGCAGCATCACCAGCGTATATGAATACATTCCGGTAACCGATGTAGATACTGCCGATGCTCTGCAGCGATTTGGCTATGTCAAGGTAGAGGCAACCTCTTTTACCATCAGTGAGCCGGTGGAGCCTCTTGAAATCTCACCGCTGCTTTATTCAGAGGCAACCCATGAGCAGCAGAGAATCCTCGAATCAACTTACAGGATTCAGCCCTTTTTCATTCAGACCATTAAGCTGGAACGAATCTTTGCCGATAAAATACTGGCTGCAGAGTTTTATTATCAGCGGCGTATGCTGTTTGATACAGCTAAGCATTTATATGATCTAACCATCATGATGGAACAGGAAAGAATACACTCCCTGCTTTTATCACCCAATGAGCTCACCGCAATGCTGGCCTATAAACGGAAAGAAGAAAGGGAACGCATCGGAAGCGATTTGTCGGAAAAACCCTTTTCTGAATTTACCCTGTTTGATGCCATAGGAGTGGATTCCGAGCTGACAGCAGCTTTTTTAAAAATGCAGGAGATCTATGTGTTTTCCCAAAGGGATGTCCTTTCAACGGCACAGCTATCGGAAAGCATAACCGCATTGAATCAAACCTTGCTCCAATTAGATGAGGGACTTGAAAGGACTCAAACTGCCGGTGGGGATACACAGCAGAAAATGCTGTAAGGTATAGGAGGCATGGGATGAACAACAATGAAATTATAGGGAAAGTGAATAATTCCATGTATCAGCAGCTGCAAAAGACTGGCGTAGCAATACCGGTGCAAGTCCTGCTTGATCTTGGATTTCTTTCCAAGGAAGATTATGAAAAGTGGAGATTTGGCAAGGTGGACAATTTAGAACGGGTTTGTGAGGGCAATCTATCCAGGCTGTCCTTTATCATGGATCAAATCCGCAGCTATGCTGCAAAAAATAACTTAAAAGCTTCATGGGCTTTTTATAAGCAGTGGAGACAAAAAAAGCTCCCTCACGCAAAGCGGCTTCGGTTCTCGAAAAGCGGCAATGAGGATATTGAAAAGGCCTATGCCACCCACTATATAGACACTGTCAAGGTAAGTGAGCTAAAAAATCAATAAAAAATATTTCCAAGGCACACTGTGAATGAACTCACGGTGTGCCTTTTTGCATTTCCGGGGAAAGGCGCTTATATCAGAAAAACAAGGATGGCGGCACGAACCGCTCTCCTTGTTTTTCCAAAATAAGTTTGCTATTTATCCTCCGGAGCTAAGTCTTTTTTAAGCTCAAGAACAACGCCGCCGTCATCAGAGAGATAAAGCTCCTCTGATTTTTGCTGGGCACGCTGAAGTGAAGAAATAGCATCCGTCACATCATTGAACAGCGAAGTATACATTTTTTTATAATCTGCCATGCAATTGACCTCCTAAGATTATTTCGGCGGCCACCGTTGTATGGTATTGAAACTCTGAAAGAGCTAATTGTCAAGTTATTTTTCAGGTTTTCTAAAGGATGAATCGTTGCTTAAAATCGATAAAAGAAGAAGTATGAACACATTGCAGAGATTACTGTGGTGTGATTTTTTATGTGTTGAAGGGAGGTGCATATCCAATGTTTATATGGGATTTTGTCCTTGGAACCGTTTTAGATCAAATCATTGAATGGCTCTATGGGCAGGCGGTCGGATTTCTTGCCGACTTTTTTGCACAGATGGGAAACATGGGCGTGGAGCTGTTCACTATGGAGTGGGTACAGTCCGTGGTTCTGTTTTTTTCCTATCTGGCTTGGGCGCTGTATGGCGTGGGGCTTGTGGTGTCGGTGTTTGAAACCGGCATTGAGTACCGCACGGCCGAGGCAGCGTCAAGGATACGGCTCTCAATGCCCTCAAAGGCTTTATGGCTGTGTCCCTTTTTACAACGCTGCCCATTGAACTCTTTAAACTTGCCGTCAGCCTCCAGAGCAGTCTTACAACGGGAATCACCGGCTACGGAACCAGCTTCGGAGAGCTTGCTGGAAACATCATGGCAGAGCTGGGCAGCTCACCGGATATTGGCGGTGCCATGGGCTCCGGTGTTTTTGGCGGGTTATCCGTCATCACAAGCCCTATCTTAATGCTTTTTATCATTATTATGATGGGCTATGCCGTGATTAAAGTATTTTTTGCAAACCTCAAAAGAGGCGGCATTTTGCTGATTCAGATTGCTGTGGGCAGCCTATATATGTTCTCCGTTCCCCGTGGCTATATTGATGGATTTAGCCAATGGTGCAAGCAGATTATCGGTTTGTGTCTCACTACATTTTTACAGGCAACCATTCTTGCCGCAGGTCTGATGGTCTTAAGAACCCATGCACTGCTGGGGCTTGGTCTCATGCTTTCTGCGGGAGAAGTGCCTCGAATTGCCGGAGCCTTTGGTTTGGATACCAGCACAAGGGCAAATTTGATGTCTGCAGTTTATACCGCACAGGCAGCAGTCAGCACCACCAGAACCATTGTTCAGGCAGTGGTAAAATAACTGAAGAAAGGAAACAAGCCTATGAAATTAATATATATGGCATCCCCCTATGCCGGGGATATCGAAAAAAACACTGAGTTTGCCAGGAGAGCGTGCCGTCATGTGATGAATGAGGGGCACGCTTTTTTTGCGCCCCATCTGCTGTATACGCAGATTTTAAATGATGCTAATCCCCAGGAGAGGCAGGCCGGTCTTGCCATGGGCCTTGCGGTACTTACCCGCTGTGACGAGCTATGGTGTTATGGTGAGCGTATCTCCCATGGGATGCTTCTTGAAATACAGGAAGCAGACAGACTCGGCATCCCGGTACGTCGGGTTATGGAACAGGAGCAGGGCTTTGTCATCGGCAATGTGAAAGCCAATGTAAAGACTGAGGCTCCCGTCCTCTCCATGGGGATGGTCTAATGATGACCATGGGGAGTCTTTTTGATGGTATTGGCGGATTCCCTTTGGCGGCTGTCCTCAATGGCATCAAGCCCTTGTGGGCCAGTGAAATTGAAGCCTTTCCCATCCAAGTGACAAAAATCCGATTCCCCGAAATGCTCCATGTCGGGGATATTACAAAGCTGGACGGAGCGACTCTGCCGCCTGTAGATATTATCTGCGGCGGCTCCCCCTGTCAGGATTTATCCGTTGCCGGGCAGCGTGCCGGGCTTGCGGGGGAACGCTCCGGTCTATTTATGGAGCAGACCCGGATCACGAAGGAGATGAGAAAATCAGATGAACAGCGAAACGTACCAGCTCACCTTATCCGACCTCGATACCTCGTTTGGGAAAATGTCCCCGGAGCCTTCAGCTCCGCAGAGGGGGAGGACTTCCGGGCGGTCATCGAGGAGATTGTCCGTATCAAGTACAGTGCCTGTGATGTGCCTCAACCTGAGTCCGGGCGCTGGCAATCTGCTGGGGCTGCCATTTTGGGAAATGAATTCAGCCTGGCTTGGCGTGTCCTGGACGCTCAATTCTGGGGAGTCGCCCAGCGTCGCCGCCGTATCTTCCTTGTCGCAGATTTTGGAGGCACAACCGCTTCCGAAATATTATTTAAGCAAGACAGCCTGTTTGGGTATCTTGCGGAGAGCCGAAGCCAGAGGCAAGGAGCTGCCGACCCAGCTCAAGGAGGCACTGATGATACAGGCGGAGCTTGTCTGAGCTCAAGGGATGTACAGACAAAAGAAAAAATAGTAGTTGGCTTTGACGGTTACAATGGTGATTTAACAGGAGAACAGGCGGCCACACTGGGTGTGAATTGCGGAATGTCTACCGGAAGAAATGGTGTCATCACATCAACAGCCTTTGCCGCCAATCAGCGTGATGAGGTAAGGGATTTACACGATGTCGCAGGAGCCATACAAGCCCAGCCGGGAATGAAACAGCAGACATTTATAGCAGCTACAGAGAAAATCAATGCCTTTCATGTCAATCAGCGAGATGAAGTGATTGACCTTGATGGTGTATCCGGTGCATTGCTGGCAACCCGTAATATGCAGATGCAAACCTTCATTACAGAGCCGCTGGTCTGCTTAAACGATCATGGCGGAGAACGGATGGATATCACAGAGGAAGTAACGCCTACCCTCCGTGCAGGAATGGGAGGGCATCCTCCTCTTGTAGCCCAGCCGGGCTGTCTCAATGGGTGGGATAGTCAACAAAGCCGTGTAGTTACCCCGGAGGGCGTATCTCCTACACTTGCCGGAGCAGACGGCGGCGGTGGAAGAAACCCCGGAGGACTTGTGCTTACATCAGGATTCTGCGGCAGTGCCAGTGCTGATGCCGGAGGAATCGGCTATCAGGCAGAGTGTTCTCCCACCATAAAAACAGGTACCGCTCCATCGGTACTTTGCTTGAATGACCAAGGAGGCAGTCAAATGCAATGTACGGAGGATATCACAGGTACCCTTCGAGCACAGGAACATGGACATCAGCCCTTAGTGATGGCAACCCAGCAGGGCGGTGCTGAGATTGGCGAGGGCATCTGTCCCACCATTACCTCGGCAGCAGGAACCTCCGGCAACAATCAGCCGGTGCTGTTTGAAAATCATGCCAAGGACTGCCGATATACCGGTCCCTTGGAGGTAGCCCCTACCGTAACCTCCACCTATGGCACCGGCGGGAATAATGTTCCTCTGGTGGGAAATTCCGATTTGCAGGAAGCTATCTGCATTGCAGGCAATACCATTGACCGGGAGCCGGAAAACGGCGGCAACGGTTTGGGCTGTCAGCAGGATATCAGCTATACCATTACCACCAGCGACCGCCATGCAGTGTATGAGCCGTATCAGGATGTGGTGGGGGCTCTTTGCCGTGGTGATGAGAAAGGCATCGGCAGTCAATATGTCAGTCAGGATAAGTGCATTGTGGAAAATAGAAACCTCATCCGCAGGCTCACACCATTGGAATGTGAACGACTGCAGGGCTTTCCCGATGGCTGGACACTGATACCCGGTGCATCGGACAGTGCCAGATACAAGGCACTTGGCAATAGCGTGGCGATACCATGTGTGGACTTTGTCCTCCAGGGTATCGCCTATTTTTTACGAAAAATCTATGAAAAGCAGGAGGAATGAACAGTATGTATATCTACCCTGACAACCTGACAGCAAAGGCCATGCTTTGGCTTTGGACATTGCGGGACATCGGCATTATCGGCATCGGGCTTTTAATTTCTGTGTTTGCATTGGCACAGCTCCAATTCTTTTTGCCCATGGTCCTTACCGCTCTTTATGCCTTTTTGACCATACGCTTTGAGGATACCAGCATCCTCAATTTTATCCGAAATGCTGCCGCCTTTTTCATTGGAAAACAGCAAACCTACGAATGGAGGGCAAAGTCATGAACAGAAAAAAGAAACAAAAAGAAACGGACTCTACCCGCCAGCTCATGGGCATCACGGACATCAGCTCTCATAGTTTGGTGACCGGATATGGTGAGCTGTTATTTTTTATGATTAAGCCAACCAATATCAGTGTCCTGTCCGATGACAGCATCGGGGCAAGAATCTATGCCCTTATGAATGTCTTAAAGGGCATCGCTGAAATAGAGATGCTCTGTCTCAACTCAAGGGAGAATTTTGAGGATGTAAAGGCCAATTTAAGAAGCAGAATGGATACAGAGCAGAATCCTGCCATTCGCAATCTGCTGGCACAGGATATGACTGCTCTTGACCGTATGCAGGTGCAGATGGCAACGGCAAGGGAATTTTTAATCATTATCCGTCTGAAGGGTGAGAAGCATCCGATGTTCAGCCCTACCTTTCCCGCATTGAAAAAAGCCTTAAGGATCAGGGCTTCACAGCACGCAAGGCAAGTGAATCGGACATCAAGCGTCTGCTGGGTGTCTACTATGAGCAGAATGTGACCACGGAAAGGTATGAGGATTATGACGGAGAAAGGTGGGTGATTTTTGGTGAGTAAAATCAGAAAAAAAGAAATTCCGGAAACGGAAAATGTAAAAATCAAGGATTTCCTTGACATGATTGCACCAGGCATCATCAAATTCAATACGGATCATTTTATCTGCGGCAACACCTACAGATGTGTATGGGCATTAAGAGAATATCCTACCGCTACCAATGAGCAGGCCATCCTCCGCCATCTTGGAGAAAAGGACGGTGTGACTCTTCGCATTTACACCAGACAGGTTACGGCAGAAGAGGAACGAAAAATCATTCATAATGCAACCAATAAAAACCGCATGGATAAAAGCGCCACTCACGATCTCCAGCAGACGGTCACCGCCGAAAGCAATTTGCAGGATGTGGTCACCCTGGTGTCCTCCATGCACAGAAACCGAGAACCCTTGCTGCACTGTGCTGTTTATATTGAGCTGACAGCCCACGATCCTGATGCACTGAAGCTCCTGCAGACCGATGTTTTAACAGAGCTGGTTCGCTCAAAGCTTAACGTGGATCGGTTGATTTTAAGGCAACAAGAAGGATTTCTCTCCGTAGGTCCGGCAGGAAGAAATGTGTTCGGCAACCAGTTTGAACGCGTGCTTCCGGCAAGCTCTGTAGCGAATCTGTATCCCTTCAACTATAGCGGTAAAACAGATGCCGGGGGCTTTTATCTTGGTCGGGACAAATTCGGCAGCAACATTATCGCAGACTTTGATAAGCGAGATGATGATAAGACAAATGCCAATATTCTCATCCTCGGCAACAGCGGTCAGGGAAAGAGCTATCTTCTCAAGCTCATCCTCTGTAATGTTTTGGAATCAGGAAAATCAGTCCTATGTCTTGATCCTGAGCATGGTGCGACACGTTCGTAACTGAAAAGGTTACGCACAAGAGATAGTTTAACTTAAATTAGTTCTTGGAGAACTGATAATCTGATAGGTGGAATGAAGGAGTAACGCCCCAAAACGCCTACTTAATACTCCGAATGGCATTTTATTAATTAAGTAATAAAGTGTCATAAGCTCGGTGAAGTCAGCTGAGAGTACACCCTAACGCATAAAGGCGAGGAACTGCGAACCAGAGGTGGTCGAGTGTACGATAGGCTGGAGTTCTATAAAATACCTATGGTGAGAATGTTTAACTGTAAAAACGGTTAAATGACGAACTTTTGAATGTACGAGTCTAAACAGGGAATTAGTTGAAAGACTATAATTGCTAAATGCAATGTCTGTGGGGGTGAGTAAAACTCGTGTTTATGAAAGTCCTTATACTGTTACAGGCAGTATCAAGCAGACAGGCTCATAGAAAGCACCTAAGGGTATATGTACAGATAAGATTATCGGAACGTGGTAAGTTGAAAACATGGAGAGCTTAATCTCAATGAAGTGGTAGCAAGGAAAACTAATATATATAACTTGCTTTTGTTTCAGTGAAGGCAGTGGCACAGTACCAATGAAACCATGATAATAAATGGTGGAGGGATAGCCACAAGTCAATATTTACAGTAAAACACAATTTCATAATAAAATATGCATAAGGTTCGAGTATGACTAATAGAGGTTATTACTTTCAATAAAGGAAGTGAAACCGACTTATGACAACAAAAACTCAAAGGCTTAAAAAGAAACAGAAAATCAGAAACAATGAATATTACAATACTCAAACTGTTTTTGATGACCTTTATTCCAAAGCAATTAATAACCAAAACTTTTATAAGTTATATGACATTATTACAAGTGAACAAAATATTTTACTAGCCTATCGTAATATCAAGAAAAATAAAGGCAGTAAAACAAGTGGTACAAATAAAAACTCAATTATTGATATAGGAGATAATGAGCCAGAAAAGCTTGTAAATTATATTCGCCAAAGAATGGGAAATTTTATTCCTCATTCCGTGAGAAGAGTAGAAATAGAAAAAGAAAATGGGAAAAAGAGACCTCTTGGTATTCCTACTATCGAAGATAGGTTGATACAACAATGTATAAAGCAGGTCTTAGAACCAATTTGCGAAGCAAAGTTTCATAACCACAGTTATGGATTTAGACCTAATAGGGGCACACACCATGCTATCGCAAGAGCATTGTTTTTAACAAACCTTAAAAATCATCAATATGTAGTAGATATTGATATTAAAGGGTTTTTCGATAATGTAAATCACGGAAAGCTTTTAAAGCAGATGTGGTCATTGGGTATTCGAGATAAGCGATTACTTTGTATAATATCAAAAATGCTTAAAGCTGAGGTAAAAGGAATAGGAATACCCGATAAGGGTGTTCCACAGGGTGGAATATTAAGTCCATTACTATCTAATATTGTATTAAATGAACTGGATTGGTGGATATCTTCCCAATGGGAGACAAATCCCATTAGGAAAAGATATAGAACTCATCAAATTAAAGGTAGCAAAGGTACACTAAAGAAAATATATATAGTTCGTTATGCAGATGATTTTAAATTATTTTGCAATAACAGAGCAGATGCTGGAAATATTTTTATTGCTACCCAAAATTGGTTAAAAGAACGCTTAGGATACTGTATGGACGGAAAAGAATATCCTAATCCTTACGCCGGGGGCTATCATTATACACCGGAAGATGTGTCTTTAATGGAGAAGATTTTAGATGAATATATTGATGATCTCATGTTGGCAGAAGGTGATCCTGCCGCTATATCTGAATGTGTTAAAGATGCGGTCTTAAAAATCAATGCTCTCAATGAAGAGTGCGGTCGTCATTTAATTGATACTTGGCGAAGGGAGAGGCTTTGCAGTTTTATAAATTCAGCTGCTGAAACCGCAGGACTGACACATGAAAAAGACCATACGCTCCAGCACAGAATGTGGTAAGGGCGGTGATTAAATGGAGATACAAGGCCAGGATTTCGGAATTGAAATTGAGATGACCGGTATTACAAGAAGCCGTGCCGCAGAGGTAATTGCCGAATATTTAGGCACGACTAAGGAATATGAAGGCACCTATTACGATGTTTATTATGCCCGTGACAGCGAAGGGCGAAAATGGAAGCTTATGAGTGATGCCAGCATTGACTGCCAAAGAAAAGAAGGACGCAGAAAAGTGAGTGCCGACAGAAGCTACAGCGTTGAGCTGGTTAGCCCCATCTGTCAGTACAAAGATATTGAAACCGTACAGGAGATGATACGAAAATTAAGAGGTGCAGGAGCCTTTGTTAATTCCTCCTGCGGAATTCATATCCACATCAATGCAGCTCCTTTTGAAGCCCCCAAACTTCGCAATCTTGTCAATATCATGGCTGCAAAAGAGGATATGATCTATAAGGCGCTGAAGGTTTCAAGGGGCAGAGAAACCAGCTACTGCCAGAAGATTGACCCAACCTTTTTAGAGCAGATTAATCGTAAAAAGCCGGCTACTTTAGAAAAACTCAAGAGTATTTGGTATAACGGAGGCGATGGCAGCCGGGAACATTATCATTCCAGCCGCTATCGCTGTCTGAATCTGCATAGTGTATTTCAAAAAGGTACTGTAGAATTTCGTGCTTATGTGCAGTAAAATATTATGTTAGCAATAGAAATGAAATGTTGAAAA
>ENA-UOOR01002627-UOOR01002627.1-fermentation-metagenome-genome-assembly--contig:-NODE-2627-length-17761-cov-4.778550_pt1 | contig 17761 bp, 16 predicted proteins | sample MGYA00245780_ERZ724029 | MGnify/ENA primary metagenome ERZ724029 (study PRJEB28704, sample SAMN03018315) | fermentation metagenome | biome: anthropogenic terrestrial biome; feature: soil; material... | reverse complement strand
AGTTGGTGGGGCCTTAAGCGCCGCTTTTATTCCGGTTTTCACCGAGTACTTGGCTAAAGGGGAAGAAGAAGAGGCTTGGGAGATCGGTTCTAGTTTTCTCAACTTAATTATTATCTTGCTATTGGTTTTTACTGTTTGTGGTATTATCTTTTCGCCATATTTGGCTCCGTTAGTGGCTTACGATTTTCATGGTGAAAAACTAGAGCTATTAATCTCTTTAATGCGGATCATGTTTCCTGCTGTTTTTTTTACGGCTTTGGCCGGTCTAGGCACAGGGATCCACTATTCGTATAAACAGTTTGGTCCACCAGCGGTAGGACCGATAATTTATAATATTGCCATTATTATAGCCGCTTATGGGTTAGGCAGGAGTTATGGGATTTACGGGCTAGCTGCTGGTGTAGTAGTAGGAGCGATTGGCAACTTTCTAACTCAGTTTAGTTTTGCTCTCAAAAGAAATGCCGGATATTCCTTCCGTATTGATCTTCAACACCCGGCTGTGCGTAAGATGTTTAAATTAATGTTACCATCGGTATTTGGTCTTTCGATTATTCAACTAAATTTGCTGGTAACCCAGAATCTAGCATCAGCCTTACCAGAAGGTTCCATTACAGCCTTACGGTTAGCTAACCGCTTAATGCAGCTCCCCCTCGGCGTTTTTGCTATGGCCGTTTCTACTGCGGCTTTCCCAACAATGACTACTCAAGTAGCCTTGGCCCAGATGACGGAGCTGAAGAAAACAGTCTCCATCAGTTTACGTTCTATTTATTACATTACGGTTCCAGCTATGGTTGGCCTGATTATTATGAGTGAACCTATTGTGCGTTTACTCTATGAGACCGGACAGTTTACGGCTCAGGATACTATAGTTACCGCTGAAGCGTTAGTCTTTTTCTCGTTAGCGCTAGTCAGCCAAGCAACTTTACAGATTGTGACCAGAGTCTATTATTCGCTGCAAGATACCGTAACCCCGGTTAAAGTTGGTCTGTTGACATTCTTTGTTAACCTGGGTTTGAATTTAATGTTTTTGCACTATACCAACCTAGAACATAAGGGTCTGGCATTGGCCTTTTCAATAGGTAGTCTAGTCAATATGTTAGTATTGGTAGCAATACTGCGTAAGCGTATTGGCGGTATGGATGGTGGACGGATAACCAGATCTTTAGGTAAAATTACTTTGGCAACAGGGGGAATGACAGTAGCAGTTTTAGGCTGCAACTCTTACTTAGCTAGTATTTTAGACTTAAGTCTCATGCGAGCCCGTTTAATAGAAACACTAGTTCCAATAATCGTAGGTATCGGCGTTTATTTTGTTTTAACAGTCGCCCTACGGATGGAAGAAGTTCAAGTTGTACTAGAGAACATTTTGGCTAGGCTAGGTAAGCGGAAGAGTTGAAGCGGTACTCTGCAAATGATATAGTGATGGTATGAAAAAAGAGCAGGGAAGGAAAAAAGAAGAGTATGCAGTCTAAAATTCGGAATTTTTGTATTATCGCCCATATCGACCATGGTAAATCAACTTTGGCCGATCGGCTACTAGAACATACTGGTACCTTAACCCAACGGGAAATGACCGACCAAGTTCTAGATAGTATGGACCTCGAACGGGAACGAGGTATTACCATAAAGATGCAGGCGGTTCGTTTGGCTTATCAAGCCCAAGACGGTGAGGAGTATATTTTAAACTTGATCGATACTCCGGGTCATGTAGATTTTTCTTATGAGGTCTCCCGGTCTTTGGCTGCCTGTGAAGGTGCTTTATTAGTTATTGACGCCTCACAAGGGGTGGAGGCTCAGACCCTAGCCAATCTATATTTGGCCTTGGAAAATGATTTGGAAATTATCCCGGTAATCAATAAAATTGACTTACCTGGTGCTGATCCTGAGCGAATTAAGGAGCAGTTAGCAGAGATCGGTCTAGATCCAGCCGATGCTATCTTAGCCAGCGCCAAAACCGGAGTGGGTATTGAGGAGATTTTGGAAGCTGTAGTGGAGAAAGTACCAGAACCAACAGGGGATCTCAATGCACCGCTGCAAGCCTTGATCTTTGATTCGGAATATGATTCATATCGTGGTGTATTAGCATACATTAGAGTGATTCAAGGTCAGGTTAAGGTGGACGACCAAATAACTTTTATGGCTACCCAGAAAGAGTTTGCTGTAGACGGACTTGGTGTCTTTCGCCCAAAATTAATTCCGGTAGATAGCCTGAAAGCAGGTGAAGTAGGCTGCCTGATTTCTGGAGTTAAAAATGTTAAGGATGTACGGGTAGGGGATACTCTGACCTTAGTCGATAATCCGGCGACCAAACCGCTTCCTGGGTATCGTAGAGCTGTTCCAATGGTGTTTTCGGGACTTTACCCTGTGGAAAATGATGTGTATGGAGATCTACGTGAAGCCTTGGAAAAGCTGCAGTTAAATGATGCGGCTTTAGAATTTGAACCGGAAAGTTCAGTAGCCTTAGGTTTTGGTTTCCGGTGTGGGTTTCTTGGTTTATTACACATGGATATTATTCAAGAACGCTTAGAACGGGAGTACGGTTTGGACATCATAACTACTGCTCCTAGCGTGCGTTATCGGGTACGGAAAACTGACGGGGAAGAACTAACCGTGGATAACCCGGCGTTGTTGCCGAAGCCCCAGGAAATTGAGGCGGTCTATGAACCTTATGTCCGTGGTTCTATTATTGTTCCCCAGGATTTTGTAGGCCCGGTTATGGAGTTAGCCCAAGATAAGCGGGGAGTTTTCATTACCATGGAGTACCTCGATTCGAGCAGGGTTCGTTTGCTTTATGACTTGCCCTTAGGCGAAATTATTATGGACTTTTTTGATAAACTCAAATCTCGAACAAAGGGTTATGCCTCCTTTGATTACCATTACGATGGCTATCGGGAGTCTGCGATGGTGAAATTAGATATTTTAGTCAATAACCGGCCGGTTGACGCTTTAAGTTCTATTGTCCACCAAGATAAAGCTTATAATCGTGGGCGGGAATTGGCTAAAAAACTGCGGGAAATAATTCCACGGCAACTTTTTGAGGTACCGATTCAGGCGACCATTGGTAATAAAATTATTGCCCGGGAAACGATTAGCGCGATGCGCAAAGATGTGTTGGCGAAATGTTATGGTGGCGATATTAGCCGTAAGCGGAAATTACTAGAAAAACAAAGAGAGGGGAAACGCCGCATGAAGTCACTGGGTAATGTGGATATTCCTCAGGAGGCATTTATGGCTGTTTTGAAGAGCGATGAGTAGGAATATAGGCTTATACATTCATATTCCAATCTGCCGGTCTAAGTGCTACTATTGTGATTTCAGTTCGTATCCTCTGAATCGTTTTACAGAGAAAGACTTAGACCTATATGTACTGGCTTTAGAGTATGAGCTAAAGCACCTGGCTAGTTTGGGCTTAGCATCTACAGAATTGACTTCAGTTTATATAGGCGGGGGAACACCAGCCCTAATCGATCCGGCTCGGTTAGTGTTAATAATGGAGTCGGTGGTTCGCTATTTCACTTTAGCTAACTCTTGTGAGCTGACTATAGAGTTAAACCCTAGCAATTGTACTCCCAATCTATTACGGGGCTTACAAAAAGCCGGTTTTAACCGCTACAGTTTAGGGGTTCAAAGCTTCAATGACCCTGCTTTACTCCAGTTAGGCCGGGCTCATACCGGGGAAGAGGCCCGGGCTGCAGCTCAGTTTTTACGGCAAGAGGTTTCGAATTTATCATTAGATTTAATTTATGGTTTGCCTAATGATAGTTTAGCTCGTTGGCAAGCCGACTTAGAAGAGGTATTAGTTCTGCAACCTGACCATATTTCTTTATATTCTTTACAGGTTGAGGAGGGAACACCTTTAGCTCGGCAAGTTGCGGCGGGTCTAGTGGAGCAGGTCGATGATGATTTACAAGCCAGCCTTTGGGAATGGACCTGCGATCGGCTCTACCCAACGGACTATGAACATTATGAAATTTCCAACTGGGCCCTACCTGGTAAAGAAAGCCGTCATAACTTAGGTTATTGGTTATATACCCCTTATTACGGAGTGGGGGCTGGAGCTGCTGGGTTTTTAGGGGGACAGCGGTATCGCAACTCGTCTGATCCCTGGTTTTATACAGAGCTAATGCGGAAAGGCAAGTTTACTGCAAAGTTTCCTGCTGCTGAAGAGGTTGAAAGAATTTCGAAAGAGCAGCAGGTAATCGGTCAAATTATCTTAGCGTTACGGACCAACCGTGGTTTGAATACCGAAAGAATTATCGGTATCTCGGCTGCTGAGTTTTGGCGGCGGTATGGACAAAAAATCACTGAGTATTGCGCAATGGGTTTAATGTGGCGTAATCAACAGATTGTAGGCCTAACTGAAACAGGGATGGCTTTATCTAATCGGATTTTCCTTACTTTTATGCCTTAGTATTCCAATCTTGACAAACCAGGGCTAGCGTGTTATTTTAATTTTAGCACTCAACGTAACAGAGTGCTAATAAGCAAAAAATTATTATGTGACTCTGGACTTTTCGGAGTGGGGATGATGTTTAACGAGCGGCAAAAAAGAATACTACAAGCTGTAACGGTAGACTATATTTCTACTGCAGAACCGGTAGGGTCACGGACTATTGCTCGTAAGTATAACTTAGGCGTTAGTCCGGCAACAATCCGTAATGAAATGTATGAATTAGAAGAGGCCGGCTATCTTGAACAGCCCCATACATCTGCGGGACGAATCCCCTCTGATTTGGGTTACCGCTTTTTTGTTGATGTTTTAATGGAGCCGTATGCGGTAGACCAGCGGCAGGCAACTAGTATTAGAAGTGGTTTGATGCAGCAAGTCCAAGAGCTAACGGATCTGTTGCACCAAACCGCTCGGTTACTGGCCCATCTAACTCAATATACGACGATACTTATTGGGCCAATTCGCGTCAAACGAGTCTTCAAAAGCTTGGTATTTGTTGGTGTTGATCAGTACCATGTTTTAGCGGTTTTGGTTACAGAACCTAATTTTGTCGAAAATGTCTTAATTGAATTAACTGAACTAACCAGTACTGAAGAGTTAGATGCTTTAGGGGTTACTTTAGCAGAGATCCTCCAGGGCCAGGATTTAAGCAGACTTTCTTTTACAATGCACCAACAGATAAAGTCGCTTGTCCCCCAGAAACCACTGTATGAAGGGCTAATGCGGTTGTTTTTTGCTAATCAGGATCCCCGTGCTGAGAATATAATTATTGAAGGGGCTACCTTACTCCTGGAGCAACCGGAGTTCATGGATATTGCTAAAGTTAAAAACTTTTTACGTGCTATGGAAGGTAAAGAAGTGTTAGTTAATATTTTGACTGAGGATACTAATGCCAGGGGTTTACGGGTAAAAATCGGTAAAGAAAACCGCATCGGAGAATTTCAGGAGTGTAGTTTAGTTACTGCGACTTATGAGTATGATGGGGAGATCGTAGGTACTTTAGGGGTTTTGGGACCAACTCGGTTAGATTATGCTAAAGCCACGGCCATGGTCTCACTCTTATCCCAAATTCTCAGTGAACAGTTAGACGAGATTATTTAAGCTCATTGACCTAATTGTTCTGCGCTGGAGGACCGTTACCGTTTTCGGTAGCGGTATTTCACTGACAGGAGGTTCGTTATATTGGTTGCGAAGGAAGCAGAAACAAGGGAAAATCAAGAACAAAAACTAGATCAAGAGATTGAGATAGAAAAAGAGGAACCAGAAATAGCGGAAGAGCCCGCTGAGCTTGAACCGGAAGCAGAGGAGTGGAAAAACCGCTTCATTCGGTTACAGGCCGACTTCGATAATCATCGTAAACGAGCAAATAAAGAACGTTTAGAAGAGCGGGAGCGCGGAGAAGAGGGGGTTTTGTTACAACTCTTGGAGGTCTGTGACAATTTTAGCCGAGCTATTAGCGCTGCCGAGGACTCTACCGATTATGACGGTCTCTTAAAAGGGGTTAAAATGATTGAATCCCAACTAAAAGGGGTTCTGACTCGGTTCTTTGTAGAGCCTATCCCGGCTCTTAACCAACCCTTCGACCCTCATTTACACCACGCGGTTCTGCATACTGAAGCAGCCGATGTTCCGGCTAATACCATTATCGCTGAACTACAGGTCGGTTACCAACGGAAAGGTAAGGTGCTACGACCAAGTATGGTTCAGGTTTCTCAAAACTCTGCTAAAACACAAGGAGGCCAAGATTCTGATGAGTAAGGTTGTTGGAATTGATCTGGGTACAACTAACTCAGTAATTGCTGTAATGGAGGGGGGCGAGCCGACAGTTATCGCTAACGCTGAAGGTGATCGGACTACCCCTTCTATTGTCGCTTTTTCTAAAGAAGGCGAATTGATGGTGGGGCAGGTGGCTAAGCGCCAAGCTGTTACCAATCCTAATCGGACGATTACCTCGATTAAACGGAAGATGGGGAGTAACCACAAGGTTGATATAGACGACAAGAGTTATACCCCGGAGCAAATTTCTGCTTTCATTTTGCAAAAATTAAAGAGAGATGCTGAGGATTATTTAGGCGAAACAGTAACTAATGCGGTTATTACAGTTCCCGCTTATTTTACTGATGCCCAGAGGCAAGCAACTAAAGATGCAGGTACTATAGCCGGTTTGGAAGTTTTGCGGATCATTAACGAACCGACGGCAGCCGCATTGGCTTATGGATTAGATAAAGATGGGGATCAAACTATCCTGGTTTTTGACCTTGGTGGCGGTACCTTTGATGTTTCAATTTTAGAGATTGGTGACGGTGTTTTTGAGGTTAAGGCTACTAGCGGTAATAACCGGTTAGGTGGCGATGATTTTGACGACAAGGTTGCCAAATGGCTGGTGGCAGAGTTTAAGAAGGAGACCGGTATTGATTTATCCGGTGACCGTAGCGCTATGCAACGGGTTAAGGAAGCCGCTGAAAAGGCCAAAATTGAGCTCTCTAATCTAACCAGTACCGAAATTAACCTGCCTTTTATCACTATGGATGCCAGTGGGCCTAAACATCTGGAGAAAAATTTAACCCGGGCTAAATTTAATGAACTAACTGTAGATTTAGTAGAAGCCACCATGGTGCCGACTAAACGGGCCTTAGAAGATGCTGGGTTTAAACCAAGTGATATAGATAAGATTATTCTTGTCGGGGGATCTACCCGGATCCCAGCGGTACAGGAGGCGATCCAAAAACTTACCGGGAAAGAGCCTCATAAAGGGGTAAACCCTGATGAAGTTGTAGCTGTTGGCGCTGCTATTCAGGGTGGGGTTTTATCTGGTGAGGTTAAAGACATCGTCTTGCTAGACGTAACTCCGCTATCTCTAGGTTTGGAGACATTAGGTGGGGTCTTTACTAAAATTATTGACCGGAACACTACTATTCCTACAGAGAAGAAACAGACCTTTACTACCGCAGCTGACGGCCAAACCGCAGTGGATATTCATGTACTCCAAGGTGAACGGGCTATGGCCAAAGATAATGTAACTCTAGGTCGGTTTCAACTCACCGGGATTCCACCGGCACCTCGGGGAATTCCTCAGATAGAAGTAAGCTTTAATATTGACGTTAACGGTATTGTTAATGTTTCGGCTAAGGATTTAGGGACAGGGAAAGAACAAAAAATTACAATCCAGTCCCGGAATACACTTTCCGAGGATGATATTGAACGGATGGTTAACGAAGCGGATCAACATGCAGAGGAAGACAAGAAGCGGCGGGAAGAGATTGAAACTCGGAACAACGCCGATCAAATGATCTATAATGCAGATAAAACCGTCAAAGACTTAGGTGATAAAGTCTCAGCTGAAGCTAAGGACAAAATTGAGGCGGCAAAGAAGGCTTTACAAGATGCTTTAGCCGATAGTGATCTAGAAAACATTAAGACTAAGACTGATGAATTAACCCAGGTAATTTACGAAATCACCTCCCAGGCCTATCAAGCCGAGCAAACTGCTTCTGACCCAGCCGGTGCTGATCAGGCTCATAGTGGAGATGATGTTATCGATACCGAAGCTAAAGAGGAATAAGAGTGGACGGTGCTAAACGTTGAGTAAACGTGATTATTATGAGGTGTTGGGGGTTAGTCGGAGCGCTACTCAAGATGAACTGAAGAAAGCGTATCGCAAACTAGCCCGTCAGTACCATCCTGACGTTAATAAAGATGATCCACAGGCTGAGGAGAAATTCAAAGAGATTAATGAAGCCTACCAGGTACTAGGGAATGAGGAAGCCCGGGCTAAGTACGATCAATTTGGGCATAGCGCCTTTGACGGTGGAGCCGGTGGCCCAGGTGGCTTTGATTTTAACGATTTTGGTGGTTTTGGTGACTTTAGCGATCTTTTTGAAACTATCTTTGGTGGAGGAACCCGGGGGAGCGCTCGGTCTTATCAAGGTCCCCGTAGAGGTCCAGACCTACGTTATGACCTCCAAGTTACGTTAGAAGAGGCTGCATTTGGAACTGAGAAGGCCATTGAAATTCCTCGGGAGGAGACGTGTTCTCGTTGTCACGGCAATAAAGCGGAGCCAGGGACTCCGATTAAGACCTGTCCGACCTGTAACGGAGCCGGGCAAGTTCAAACAACCCAGCGGACACCTTTTGGCCATTTTACTTCAGTTCGAACCTGTAGCTCCTGTAATGGACAGGGTAAACAGGTAGAAACCCCGTGTAAAGAATGTCGAGGCAGTGGACTGGTTAAACGGGTCAAACGCTTAACAGTCAAGGTCCCGGCAGGTGTTGATTCGGGCTTGAAACTGCGTATTGCTGGTGAAGGTGGGGCTGGAGCTAATGGTGGCCCTAGTGGGGATCTTTATGTTTTCGTGACAGTAAAAGCTCACAAAATCTTCACCCGTGATGGTAATGATCTGTGGGTTGAGGTACCTATTAGCTTTGTTCAAGCCGCGTTAGGTGATGAAATTAGAGTTCCAACTTTGGATGGGGATAGTAAATTAACTATCCCTGAGGGAACCCAGACCGGTGCAACCTTCAGGGTAAGGGATAAAGGGGTACCAGATATCCGCGGTTTTCGCCGCGGTGATTTACGGGTGCGGGTCAAAGTTGTAACCCCTAAAAAACTTACTGAAGAGCAGAAAGAACTACTGCGTAAATTTGGTGCAACTATGGGTGAGAAGAATAGTGGACCTGGTGATAAAGGGCTTTTAGGTAAGGTTAAGGATGCTTTTGACCGCTATGCCGGGGAGGCAGGTTTATAATGCAGTGGTTGAAAATTACTCTTGAGGTAAATGCGGAAAATAAAGAGTTTTTATTAGGGGAGTTATTGGAATTAGGTGCCGGGGGAATTGAAGAAGTGGACCCCGGCACTTTTCACGCCTTACTAGCAGATCTACCTCAGGAATTGGTTGTCGACCAACCGTTACCAGAACGGCATCAGCTTATTACCCATTGGAACGTAGCCAGAGGTCAAGAGGTTTTGGCCCACTTAGCGAAAATAGTTGATCCTAGCTGTCTTACTAGTGAGATCGTTTCTGATGAGGATTGGGTCAATATTGATACGATTGGTTTTAGTGAACTCCGATTAGGTACTAAATGGATACTCTATCCGGAAAAGGGGGATCAATTGGTCCCTTCGGAACGTTACCCTATCTATATTCGGCCTGGTCAAGCTTTTGGAACGGGGCTACATCCAACTACCCAGTTGTGTTTAGAATTACTGGAAATCGTGCCGATTCAAGGAGGGAAGGCCCTTGATGTTGGAACCGGGAGCGGCATTTTAACTATCGCTTTAAGTCGGCTCGGTTTTTCTGATTTATTGGCCTGCGATATAGATCCTGTCGCCTTGGAAGTAGCTGCGGCTAACCTCAACAACAACGGTGTCGATGCCGAATTATGTTGGGCGAGCCCTAGCGATTTGGCTAAAGGTGGATTTAACTTGATTGTTGCTAATATTTTAGCTGACGTTATTAGTGAATTAGCCCCTCACTTTCAGAGGTTGGCCCAGCCTGGCAGTCTATTGTTAGCAGGAGGAATTGTGGATAACAAGAAAGACCAGGTGGTAGAGGCGGTCCAGAGGGTCGGTTATCGTTTGCTAGAAATTAGGGAAAAAGAACGGTGGGTCGCCTTTTTAGCCGAGTTGGAGGGGGAGAGATGAGCTTACCACGTATATTTCTCTCTCGACAGCTAGCGTCTGGGCAAATTACCAGTATTTCTCCGGATCAAGCTCACCACTTAATAACAGTTCTACGTCTGCAGCCTGGTAACCATATAGAAGTAGTAGATGCAACGGGACAGTTATTCCTAGCTGCTCTTGTCGGGACAGATTTAGACGCTGCTACCGTTAGAGTACTTGAACCTATTACTAGATCACAAGAGCCAACGCTAGAAGTGATACTGGTTCAGGGGTTACCTAAAGCCGATAAAATGGACTGGTTAGTGCAAAAAGCTACCGAATTAGGGGTAGCTAGGATTGTACCTTTGGCAACGGAACATTCTGTTGTTAATTACACTGGTAATAAGGCGGTAGCTAAGGTAGAACGTTGGCAGAGAATTGCTGAGGCAGCTGCTAAACAAGCTGACCGCTTGAAAATTCCAGAAATAGATCCAATAAGGAGCTTAGCGCAGTTAGTAGCGGAACCACAGTTTTGGACCGGACTCCACCTATTGGCTTGGGAAGGAAGTCAGAACCCGCTAAAAAAAAATTTACAAGCAACTAGGCCTAGACCAGAAAAGATCGTTATCTATATTGGGCCGGAAGGTAGTTTTAGTCATTCTGAACGGGAGATTTTGTTAGCCGAGGGTGCTAGTGATATTTCATTAGGGCCGCGGATTTTACGTACAGAGACAGCCGGTTTGGCTTTGTTAAGTATGATAATGTACGAGTATGATCAACTTAACCTATAAAGAGGAAGGTTGGTAAGGTGGGGACGCAAAAGAGCCCAAGGGTTGCTGCTATGACCTTAGGCTGCAAGGTAAACCAGTATGATACAGAAGCGCTACTAGAGACTTTTGCAGCCCATGGTTTTACAATTGTAGAACCAGACCAAGAGGCAGAGGTCTACTTAATTAATACCTGTACAGTCACTAATATTGCTGACAAAAAATCACGCCAGTTGATACGGAAAGTAATTCGCACCCATCCGCATGCTGTTGTTGCTGCTTTTGGTTGTTATGCCCAGACCCAAGCCGAACAGTTAATTAAAATCCCCGGTTTGGCTATTGTTCTTGGAACCCAAAATCGGGAACAGTTAGTTGAGATAGTTACCACAGCGCTCCAGGAAAAGCATATTATTGAACCCCAGAACTTGGTGGAACCGTTACGGAGCCCAGATTTTGAGGAGTTAGCGGTCTCTAATTTTGGATCTAAGGTACGGGCGGTGCTGAAAGTTCAAGAGGGTTGCCAACAATTTTGCTCCTATTGCAAGGTCCCTTATGCCCGAGGTCCTGAGCGCAGCCGTAGTCTTGGGAGTGTGTTAAATATCGCTACTTCGTTAGTTGAGGCTGGCTATAAGGAGATTGTTTTAACCGGAATTCATTTGGCTGCTTACGGGGCGGATTTAGATCCACGATCATCTTTGGAGGAGATCGTTGCCCAAGTCGTTGAGATACCGGGGCTGCAGCGATTGCGCTTAAGTTCTGTCGAACCGACTGATGTTACAGATGGTCTTTTACAATTAATGGCCACCCATCCCAAGGTTTGTCCCCATTTACATTTACCTCTCCAGTCTGGTAGCACTACGGTACTTCAGCGGATGCGGCGTAAATATACTACTACTGAGTATTTGGCTATCGTTGAGAAGGCTCGGGATCTTATCCCCGACTTAGCGGTTACAACCGATATAATTGTCGGCTTTCCCGGAGAAACCGCAGCAGAGTTCGCTGAAACTTTAGCATTTGTAGAAACTATAGGTTTTTCACGGCTCCATGTCTTTCCATATTCCCGGCGGGCTGGAACTCCTGCAGCTAAAATGTCTAATCAACTAGCAAAAAAGGTTAAAGAGGAGCGGAGTCAGACTCTGATCCGATTAGGGCAGCATTTAGCTGAATCTTTCCATCGGAGATATCTAGGAAGTAGGGTCCAAGTTTTAATTGAAGAAGTGACGGGAGGAGTTGGCACCGGTTATACGGAAAATTATATACGAGTCCAGGCTAATCTACCTAGGAACTATCAAGAAAGTAGAAGTTTAACTGGGGAGATTAGTACTGTGCTTGTTAATACGGTGGACTTTGAAGGGGCTATGGGTGAAATTCTTTGCTAAAGAGGAGGTGAGAATGTGGCAACGGACTGCGTATTCTGTAAGATTGCGTCAGAAGAAATTCCTGCAGATTTGTTATATGAAGATGATGATGTTTTGGCATTCCGGGACTTAAACCCGCAAGCACCAGTGCATGTACTAATTATTCCTCGTAAACATATAAGGAGCCTTGATTCTCTTTGGGATGCTGATACAGAAATTATCGGGAAAATAGCTATTTTAGCTCGGGATTTAGCTCGCCGTTTAGGTGTGGCTGAGAGCGGTTATCGGTTGGTTAATAACTGCGGTATCCAGGCAGGACAAACCGTTCCTCACCTTCATTTTCATTTGTTGGGGGGGCGAAATTTAGGCTGGCCTCCTGGTTAAGGACTTAGCCGCTTTGTTGACACTCCCGTAAGGCATAAAGTATAATTTGAACATGGGATTACGGAGGGGGGGAGTGCGTGATGGCAGAAGTAAAGGTACACGAAAATGAAACCCTAGACCATGCCCTACGTCGTTTTAAGAAACAGTGTGCAAAGTCTGGAGTTCTTTCTGAGGCTCGCAGACGTGAACACTATGAGTCCCCCAGCGTTCGTCGGAAGAAGAAAGCCGAGGCTAACCGTAAGAAAGCGAAACGACGTCGGAATAACTTTTAGTAGCGTATTAGCCCGATATCTGTAGAGGAGATCGGGCTTTTGCTATAGTAAAAATTAGTAGGAAAGGAGCAGAAGCATGGCTATTTGGGTCTGTTCTAAGTGTGGTAACAAGACCGAAGGGCGTTGCCGTCCTAAAGAGTGTCCAAAATGTGGCGCTCCTAAAGATCAGATCGGTAAAGAATAGATAAATAGAACGGTAAATATGGAAAGAGGTTCAGTTGAGACTGGGCCTCTTTTTTTCTGGCACCGATATTTAGGACAGTAGCATAGTATAAACCGAGATTGTTGGAAAGCAGGGATGACCAGTGGAATCGGTAGCTGCTGTATTAATTGTTAAAGATGCTGCCCACGACTTACCGCGTTGTCTTGAATCACTGCGGTGGGCAACAGAAATAATTGTAGTTGACTCGATAAGTAGTGATAATACGGTGGAAGTGGCTTTGCGATATACAGATAAGGTTACTCAACGTCCCTGGTCTGGTTATGCTGAGCAAAAGAACTATGCTATTTCTCTAGCTAATTCGGCCTGGGTACTTAGTATAGATGCTGATGAGGTTTTACCTGGGGAGACAATCGCTGAATTGCAGACGGTTCTAACTAGCCCTACCGCTGCGGGTTATCGTTTACCACGGCGCAACATTTTTTATGGACACTGGGTACGGGGGTGTGGTTGGTATCCTGATTGGCAAACTCGGTTATTCCGCAAGGGGGCCGGGGAATTCCAGCGCTTTAACGTCCATGAATCATTACAAGTACATGGCCCTGTTGGTAATCTAAATAACCCGATTCTACATTATTCCTACAAGTCAATGTCTCACTATTTCGGGAAATCCAACCATTATACTAACTTGGAAGTAGCTGATTTTGCCCGTAATAACACAGTAGTTTCTAGTGTAGATCCCTTCCGGGTTTTTTTCCAGAAATTTGGGCTAGCCTACCAGCAGCAGCAGGGTTATTTAGATGGTACTCTAGGGTTAATAATTTCCCTGGGGCAGTCTATTTACGAGTTTTTTAAGTATCTCAAGACCTATCAACACTACCAACAAAGCGGGCGTAACGATTTATTACGTATAGAGATGGAGAATCAGTGGGCATTAGCCCAGTTTCGGGGGGCTTTGTCTAGACCGAATCCAGGTTGGACAGGGCGGCGGGGCTTTCCCGGAAAGAGGCTGGGAACGTCATATTCTGGTTTAAATGCGGTCTTAGAATTTCTGCGGCGACGAGATTGTAATGCTTTTCTAGGTGAGGCCAATCGTTTATCTGATGCAGACGCCGATCGTATAGCTACTGGCTTAAACTATTTACGCGACAGCGACATTTTGGATAAGTCGTTGGAAGCCTTTGGGGCTTACCCTGGAAATGACTGGGGTTCACTAGTTTTGGCTATGGGGGCCTTTACCTATTCTTTTATGGTTTGGTCGAAAGTTTGGGAACGACTGATTTGGAACAAGGGTCGTCAAGCTGTTCAAGAGGCTTTACCTCGAGATCAAAGGGGTGCGGCTGAATTAGTTCGTGGAGTAGAAGGGGCTGCCCGTTATCTTTATTTTGTGGGGAGACGTTAGTATGCAGCGGTTAACTTTAGAGGGAGAATTTTTTTCTTTCCATAGTTTTGCCCATTTTAACCGAGAGATAGCGTTGGCCCTATTAGCTAATGGGGTTCCGTTGGTTCTTAAGCAGCGGGGAGGACAGATGCCTAATATTAGCAGGAACCCTCGCTATAGCCGGTTACTACACTTGCCCCAGCATTTCCCCAACCCCAGCCTAACGGTTAGGCACCTTTATCCACCAGAGTTCCAGCCCCCAGCGGGTCAGAAATTAGCGGTTATCTTACCCTGGGAGTATGGATTTTTGCCTGTTGATTGGGTTAGGCCTTTGCAGACTATGGTTGATGAAGTCTGGGTGTACTCTAATTTTGTTCGGGACATTTTTTTACGTAGCGGTATTCCCCTGGAAAAACTCCATGTGATCCCCTGTGGAATAGCACCTGATTTTTTTCACCCCGATGTTTCTCCAGCTTCTTTGGGGACCAGACGCTCATTTCGCTTTCTATTTGTCGGTGGGACTAAAGCCGGCGGGCGAAAAGGATTTGACCTATTGTTAAGAGCTTTTTTAGAGGAATTTAGCCCTCGTGAAGATGTCTGTTTAGTAGTCAAAGACTTTTTTTACGGTCGGTCCAGTTACCTGGATGCGATTGCCCGTGATCCGAGTAAACCAGAAATAATCTATCTTTATAATGAAGTACCTGCTGAGCAAATGCCCGGAATTTACCGGGGCTGCCATTGTCTGGTCCATCCTTATCGTACAGAGGGGTTTTGTCTACCGGTAGCAGAGGCTTTAGCTTGTGGTATTCCGACGATTACTTCTTTTTGGGGGCCGGTTCCAGAATACGCCAACAGTGATATGGTTTACTTTGTCCGTGGCCGGGTGCGTGAGATTGAGGCGGCAGCTATCGGCGGAATCCAGACCGTAAGTACCCCTTTCTGGTTTGAACCTAATTTACAGCAACTCCGGGAGTTAATGCGGCATGTGTATACCCATTATTCTGAAGCTAAAGAAAAGGCACGGTTAGGCAGTATCCATTTACGTTCTTATTGGTCTTGGCAGAATGCGGCCAAAAAAATTCAAGAGCGCTTAGGTTAGGGGAAGAAGGGGATGAATAATGGAGCTTTTATATATTGGTAATGTTTTTGATGTTTCTGGTTACGCCGAAGTTAGTCGAGAAATTGTTTGTGGATTGCATAAATTGGGTTTAACTATCCAACTTCATCCGGTAGATGTACCGATGGTTAAGGTTCAATTAGAACCAGAGGTTATTAGAGTTTTGCAGCAGACGGTTAGCTCCCGAGTTTCGTCCCGAGCACCGGTAATTCAGACTATGGCTGCTGGTGGGTTTCAGCGGATAACTAATCGTTACAATATTGGTATTACTATGTTAGAGGCGGATCGGTTGACCCCGCAATGGGTCTACCATTGTAATCGTCTCGATGAAGTCTGGGTACCATCCCACTTTAATTATGCAACTTTTACTCAGAGTGGCGTGCAACCCGGTAAGGTTAAAGTGCTACCTTTTGGTGTTGATGCAGACCGGTTTACCCCCCATGGACCGGCTTATTCTGTACCGGGTAAACGTGGTTTTACATTTCTCTCGGTCCTTGATTGGCATAAACGTAAGGGCTATGATATCCTCGTCAAGGCTTTTAGTACGGTATTTTCGGCGCAAGATGACGTCTCTTTACTACTTAAGATTACTAATACTATGGGGGCAGATTTTAGTGGGGTAGAGGCTGAGATCAACCGTATCAGTCGAGAATGCCGGCCGGATCCCCCGACGATTATTGTTTGGAGTCAGAATTTATCAAGGCAAGAAATGCCATCTTTTTACCGCACTGCAGATTGTTTTGTTTTACCGAGCCACGGTGAGGGGTGGTCGATGCCAACTATTGAGGCGATGGCAACAGGACTTCCGGTTGTGGTCACCAATTGGTCGGGACATACCGAATACGCTAACCCCGGCAATGCCTTTATGATTAATGTAGAATGTTTCGAACCGATACCACCGGTGGATCCCTGGAATGATTATGTCTACAAGGGAGCTCGGTGGGCCAGACCCAGCGCTCACCATCTAGGGGTAATTTTTCGGTCTATTGTCGCTAATCCGGCAGGGGCTAAAAATATTGGACGGTTAGGCCGGGAAAGTGTAATAGCTAACTATACCTGGTCAGCTTCCTGTCGGCGGATGTATCGTCATTTAGCTACATTGTGGGCCCGTTATGGAAGGTGGTGACGTGAAATGCTTGGTTTAACCTATTATGGGCATGTCAATGATATTTCCGGTTACGCAGAAGCTAATCGGAACCTAGTTCGACAATTGGTGGCCGTAGGGGTTAGGGTTAAACTGTATCCCTTAGGGATTGATCTACCTGATGCCGGGCTTCCCCCGGAACTACTAGAATTTTATCATAGTCTACGATCTACCCCGGAGAACCCACGGTGGCCGGTACTGCAAGCAATGATTGCCCTTGGTTTCCGACCACAACCTAATCGCTATAACATCGGGCTAACGATGATTGAAACAACCGGTCTTCCTCCGGTCTGGGTTGGAGCCTGCAACCGGATGCAAGAGATTTGGGTACCATCTGAATTTAACCGTCGGGTTTTTATGGCCAGCGGGGTAGACGGTAACAAAATTCAGGTGCTTCCTTTTGGGGTTGATTGCGAACGTTTTCGCCCTGGGTTGCCGCCTTTAGAAATCCCGGGTCGTCAAGGGTTTACTTTTTTATCTGTTTTTGATTGGCGACCGCGCAAAGGTTTTGAGTTTTTATTGCAGGCTTACTCTCAGGAATTTACTATTCGGGATAATGTTTGCCTTGTACTCAAGATTTCCAATACCGCTAAGGTTGAAACGTCGCGGCGGCTCCGAGAAATGCGCCGTTACTTACGATCAGGCGCTATGGGGCCTAAGGTTATCCTCCTTGAGCAGCCCCTTTCTTATACAGAAATGCCACGTTTGTATGCTTCTGGAGATTGTTTTGTACTACCGACTAGAGGGGAAGGGTGGAATTTGCCAGCTATTGAAGCTATGGCCAGCGGTTTACCGGTTATCTGTACCGCCTGGTCGGCACATATGGAATATATGAACCACTCGAATAGTCTACTCTTAAATATGGAACGTCTGGAACAAGTTAAACCCAGCGGTTCTTGGACCGACCAGATCTACTCAGGCTCACGGTGGGCCAAACCTAGCGTTAACCACCTCCGTATTCTGATGCGTAAGGTTTATGAGAACCAGGAGGAGTGCCGTTTTCTGGGGGCTAAAGCCCGTCAAGATGTCCTGGCTAAGTTTACCTGGCAACAGAGCGCAAGCAGGGTTCGGGAAAGGCTGGAACAGCTTGTCCAGCGGTAAGACAACTCGGATAACAACCTTAGTCTAC
>ENA-UOOR01002626-UOOR01002626.1-fermentation-metagenome-genome-assembly--contig:-NODE-2626-length-17767-cov-3.132340_pt1 | contig 17767 bp, 15 predicted proteins | sample MGYA00245780_ERZ724029 | MGnify/ENA primary metagenome ERZ724029 (study PRJEB28704, sample SAMN03018315) | fermentation metagenome | biome: anthropogenic terrestrial biome; feature: soil; material... | reverse complement strand
GGTAGAACGAGGTAGCTGTTGCAGCCAGCTCAGCAGGGAACTCTGTTTGGTGAGTATTCACTCCCATACCGATGACGACAAAATCGACCTGGTCGAGCTCACCGCTAAGCTCGGATAGGATTCCAGCCAACTTGCGATTGCCTACCCAAATATCGTTGGGCCATTTGAGCCAAGCTTCGCTTAATCCACAGGTATGTAGGGCTTCTACTAGGGCAATGCCAACAGCTAGGGTTAGCATAGGAATTCGGCGTGCCGGTAATTGGGGACGTAGGATGAGAGAGGCAAAGATACCGCTATTTTTCTCCGAGGTCCAACTGCGTCCGCGCCGTCCGCGCCCGGCGGTCTGCTCTTCTGTAACAACCAGGGTGCCGTGTTCGGCACCTTGGCGAGCTAGCTCCTTAGCAGTGGTATTGGTGCTAGCTAGGCAGGCATGCCAGAAGACATGACGACCGAGGTCACCAACCAGGTAGCGTTCTAGGATTTCCGGCAATAGTAGATCGGGCCACTCGAGTAAGCGATAGCCACTATTCTGTTTGCCTTCTATTTTCACCCCTTGTTTTTGAAGCGCTTGCATCTGTTTCCAGACGCCAGTTCGGGAAAGCGCAAGGGTAGATGCTATTAGTTCTCCAGATACGGGCTCTGGAAATGCTTCTAGGAGTATGCTTAAGGCTTTCATAATTATTCCTCCCCCTTACCAAGTTGCGAACCAACAGTATACGCTTTGGTTAGTAGATCTGCTTGCTCCTTAACAGGCAAGCTATCGGTAGCAGCAGCCGTTAGCTCTCCTAGATATTTGGCGTCAAGGGCATCGAAAAAATAGGTGGCTGTCCGCATAGCTGGTTCAAAATTCTTGCCTCTCTTGTTTGGTGCTCCTCCAGTGCACAAAAAGAAGCCTTGCCGTCGCTTAAGAGGAAGTAAAGCGGGTAGTTTTAGTTTATAGCGTCGGTTCCAACAGGTTTGGCACCGGTCTACCAGTAGCTTGAGTTGACCACTTATGCCCATGAAATAAAGGGGAGAGGCGAGCACAATGACATCAGCCTGCCCCATTTGCTGAAAAATTGCCTGCATGTCATCTTGTAGTATACACTTGCCAGTGCGGGAGCAGGCATTGCAGCCACGACATCCTGCAATATTCAGCCTGCAAGCGTTGATGATCTCGGTATGGGCCCCGACGGCTGCTGCTCCGTCCAGCAGAGCTGTCAACAAAGTAGCCGTGTTGCCCTTGGAGTTAGAGCTTCCTGTAATCCCTAATAACCTCACTTCACTTTGTCCCCCCTTCGTCAAGTGTCAGTGATGACTAGTTTGTTGTCTCTTGTTCATATCGATGTTCAGCCCACGCGTCTCTAGCTAACTCAATGTATCTGTAGCCCGAGTTGGCGGGCGCAAAAAGCTGGCTAAACCAGCGGCGAGCTTCGGAAATGCGGTCTAGCCTGAGGCTAGTGTCTCCTAGCATATGCAGATAATAAGCGTCACCTAGGCTATCTTGTTGCGTTTCGTAGGCAACTTGGAAGAAGCGGTTAGCGGCATCCAAAAACTCATGTTCTGCTTCCGGGCGCTCTGCCATACGATGTAGCCAGGCAAGACGCATGCAAATCCCGGCCAGTAGCTTTGGCTGTTCTTTCATGGCGAAACCGGCTCCCAAAGCCAGTCTGAAAGACAAGATAGCTTCATGTTCATCACGCTCATCACATAGGTTAGGTACCCCTTGGGGCAGATAGCGCTTTGCATAGTCCTCGTAGATCATCTGTTTTTGGTTAGTTTTTAGGGGTGCAAACGAATCCGTAAAGGCAAACCCACACTGGGGACAGATGTTAATCTCGTAATAGTAGGGAACAATACCATCATAATAGGAGCACAGATCGCTATCGATATGTGTAGTGCGTATTTTGCCACTGCGCACTTTCTTTGTCTTGAACTCTGAGTCACAAGCGAGACAGTTATAGTGCTTGTCGTAAAGTATGTTGTCCATTGTCATTTACTCCTTATGTTCATGTTTCCTTACGAGATAATTGTATCATATGGAAACAGTATAGGTGGGTAGGGTAAATGGCTAGGTGAGCCAGGTTTTCAAGTGGCCCCTTGCCAAGCAGCTACGGTTAGTGTACTATGTATTTAGGTTAATAATAACTAATCCTAATAAGGAGGGTTCTTGCATGAACTTGAAGGGTAGTAAGACGGAAGCGAATCTATGGGCGGCTTTTGCTGGTGAATCGCAGGCACGAAATAAGTATACCTATTGGGCTAGCCAGGCCAAGAAGGAAGGCCTTGAGCAGATGGCTGGTATCTTCTTAGGGACGGCGGATGACGAAAAAGAGCACGCTAAGCTGATCTTCAAATTGTTAGGCGGCATTACTAATACAGCCGACCACCTCCAACAGGCTGCTGAAGGCGAGAATTATGAGTGGACTAGCATGTATAAAGAGTTTGCTCAGGTAGCTAAGGAAGAGGGCTTTGAACATATTTCCAAGATTCTAACAGAAATTGCCGAGGTAGAGGAACAGCACGAGAAACGTTATTTGGCTTTATTAGCTAATCTAAAAGCTGATCGTGTTTTCAAGCGTGATCAACCCGTCAAGTGGCATTGTCGCAACTGTGGCTACGTTCACGAAGGCACTGAGGCGCCAAAAGTATGTCCAGCTTGTGCCCATCCGCAGGCTTTCTACGAGATTTTTTGTGAGAACTACTAATTTTTGTGGCTAATGTGAAGAGGCGTGTCGCAAAACGTTTACGATGAACGTGGCGTGGCACGTCTTTCCTTTAGCCACCCAAAAGATGAGGCTGTTAGTGCAATAGAACTAGAGAGGAAATCAGTCTTGTTTTGCTGTTACAGGTCAAGTCTATAGTGTATACTAGTAGCTGTAGCAAGGTGCCCTTTGGGAGAATAGGGAATCAGGTGTAAGGCCTGAGCGGACCCGCCACTGTAACTGCATGTGGGTAATTGGGATTTCAACGACCCCGTATCTGCGAGCAGGAGCCAGGAGACCTGCCTTGTTGTTTTAGCGCCCGCCTTCGGAGCAAAGGCTAGGGGTATTTATCGTCCTCTTTTGCGCCCAGGCTATTGCCTAGGCGCTTTTGTTTATGAGGAGAGTGAGGTAGTGCAAGGTATGAATCAGCGCTCAAAATCGATGGCCATTTTGTTGGGGTTGGGGGCTATTCTCATAATCGTATCGGTATTGGCAGTAGCTATTGGTTCGGTGCATATACCTGCAGGAGAAGTTGTAGCTATCATCCTACGTCGATTGCACCAGCTTGTTACTTGGCAGGCGACCAATCTGGAACTAGGAAATGATGTTATTGTTCTCAATTTGCGTTTGCCACGTGCCATCTTGGCAGCCTGTGTTGGGGCCTGTTTGGCTTTGGCTGGGTGCATGATGCAAGGCCTTTTGCGCAACCCAATGGCTGACCCCTATGTCATTGGGGTTTCAGCAGGCGCTTCCGTTGGCGGGGCAATCGCCTTTTTGCTTACTGGTGCTCTCGGTTGGCGTTTTGGTATGGCGCTAACACCATTATTGGCTTTCCTAGGTGCTATTGCGGCTGTTGTGCTTGTTTATTTAATTGCCAGAGTGGATGGACGTATACCGATTATGAGCTTGTTGCTTTCAGGCATTGCCTTAAATACTGTTCTGTCGGCAGTGCTCTCTTTTCTAATCTACTTCTCTACCAAGGAGCTGCAATCTCTTATCTACTGGTTGATGGGAAGTTTCAATGGGCGAGGCTGGCTACACGTTGGTATTATCCTGCCTCATTTGGCAATAGGTCTCGTCTTAGCTGTGTGCTTGGCGCGTGACTTAAACGCCCTTAGTTTGGGTGAGGAAGCAGCAGCTACTCTGGGAGTGCATGTAGAAGGTAGTAAGCGTTTATTGCTTTTGGCATCAACCTTACTTACTGCGGGTGCTGTTTCGGTGAGTGGTATTATTGGCTTTGTTGGTTTGTTGGTTCCTCATATCAGCCGCTTGCTTTTTGGGCCGGATCACCGTTTGTTACTGCCAGCTTCAGCGCTACTGGGAAGCATTTTCCTAGTTATTGCTGATTTGTTGTCTCGCATCATAGTAGCCAATGCTCAATTGCCTGTTGGTATCATCACTTCGATTTGTGGAGGGCCATTCTTCCTCTATTTGCTACGTCGTAATCAGGCGCGTCGTTTTTAGGAGGGTGACTGATGCTAGTGGTTAATGACTTAACGTTAGCTTACGGAACCGAGCCTGTTATTAAGCAGGTTAGTTTCAGTATTCCTAAAGGCCAATTTGCCGCTGTACTTGGACCTAATGGGTCAGGCAAGTCGACCTTGCTACGTGCCTTATGTCGTCTCCATAGGCCCCAAACAGGGACTATTAGGTTGATTGGGCGCGAGCTAGCGAATTTTGGCCAGCAGGAACTGGCCCGTCAGATTGCATTCGTGCGGCAGTCCTCGTCGGTGGCTTTCGATTTCACAATAGAAGAACTAGTCATGCTAGGCCGGCTACCTTATTTGCGCCGTTTTCAAGCAGAAACATCGCATGATTATGCGGTTGTTGAGCATTACATGCGCCTGACAGGGCTTTGGAATATGCGCAAGCGTTATTTGTACTCGCTTAGCGGAGGCGAGCAACAGCGGGTGTTTGTATGTCAGGCATTGGTACAAGAGCCTAGCTTGCTATTGTTGGACGAGCCAACCAATCATCTAGATATTAACCATCAGTTGGAACTGCTCGATTTAGTAGCGACTCTAAATCATGAGCAGGGTATAACCGTAATCGCCGTTTTGCATGACCTTAATTTGGCGGCACTTTATGCCGAACGTCTCCTTGTTCTCGAGCAAGGCTGTTTAGTAGCTGACGGTCCGCCTGGCCAAGTACTACAGGCTGGGTTGGTAAAGCAAGTTTATGGGTGTCCCGTTTCAGTGATAGTGCACCCCGTGATTGAGCGACCGCAAGTGCTTCTAGTACCTAGAACAAGTGAAGAGACAGCAACTCTACCTGAGGGGGAACTTCTTAGTTAACGGTGACTGCAGTAGTTCACCTGTACGTCGAAAGTCAGCATGTACCTCCAATTCTATTGGCATGGTCGGAAAGTATTCCTGCCAATTAAGCGAGTTAAAAAGTTCTGGATAAAGGCGATAGACGCGATTGCCAATACCGATGACATCGGCCTGCAGCTCCTTCTGGATTTTTTGTATGGTTGCTTCCACATCTGTCTGAATGTGCGCCTTTAGCAACCCATCCAGTTCCTTGATAGCAGCGCTATCAAGCTCGACCTGGTTAAGATTATGTTCAACTAGGTCGCCGTCTTGGTAGATAGTAATCTTTGCTCGTGGTTTGCCGTCTACCTGTGAGACTTGTAATGTTCGCCGTGCGTAAATCTGACCCTGAACTACATAACCACGGCCTGGCACTTCTACTACCAAGTTGCCACGTTTGCTTTCTCCTCGTAGCCAAAGTAGCGCCCGGCTATCAGTAGCATTCAATTTACCAATCATCTTATCGCCATGAAATACTGCAAATCCTACCATGGCAAGGCTTTTTGCCTCGTTATTTTGTTCCAAAGACTGTTCAGGTACTTCTTCTCCTTGGCTTACACCGGAGCCGCTACCTGGCGCTTCGGTGGCTGTCTGCGTCACCAACAGTGGTAATATTGGTTCACCGGCTTGCTCCTCTACTAAGGGCTGCAAGAGGTCTAGCAGAGATCTAGATGAGCTGACAGAGGTTTCCTGTGCCACCCTGTTTAGTTCTACGATTAGCTCTGCCGGCAATTTGCTCAGTTTAGGAACAACTTCTAGGAGGCTCTTCGCAGAGCCTTCGCTGACCATCATCCAGCTAGAGAAGCGAAAATCACGACTACGTATGAAGTAGTCGAGTATTGGAGAAATGCCATTTCTGGCGAGATCCTCCCCGATGATGATCACCCTAGTATGAGCCCAGAAGGGATATTTGCCGATGAAGGTACGCATTTGCTCTATAGCAGCAGCAAGATTATCTGCTTTACAGCTGACAGTCCAAACTGGTGCCTCTGATCCTCCGCCACCGCTACCACCCATTCCTCCTTCACCAATTGCTGCCGTGATAGCAAATTGAGCGCTGAGTTCTATTTGCCCGTCGACGGCCCTGTCAAGCGCAACAAGTGTAGCAAAGCCTAGGTTTTCTATCTCACGCCTACTCCAGCACCCTGTCAGTAATAAACTACAGAGCAGCAAGATAACCAGGCTAGTTAGACGTTTGCTCACGAGAATTACCTCCCATTCTACGCAGTATGGCAAAGAGAAGTATAACCATAGGAATAGCTAGCTCGATAAACAGTGTGTATTTGTTAAAGAGCACGTAAGCAGCAACCGCGCTTGGTAAGTCATCCGGAATCAGTGCCAAATAACTCGCGAGAGGTATCAAAACGATGCCGACCCATTTTAGCGATACCTTGGGAATCAGCTGGCTTATGCCTAAGGCAGCAGTATACAAGCAGAAGCTCGTCTTAATGAAGGCAGCTAGTGTCCATATGACCATGAATAGCGCCTCTCCTCGTTCTACTAACCAAATGTTTTCTGTAACCACAAGATATGGCCAGGTAAGTGCTGCCCCTATGTGTGAACCTAGCGACAGCACAGTGTTCATGTATATGAAGAGCAATAATAGGCCTGCATTGACGATATGGCGGCTTCCTACACGTGCAGCATTTTGAGGGTCGACCAGATAGGGATAAATGAACAAGATATATGAAACGATGGCTAAATCAGAACTGGCACTCTGAAAAACTGGCAAGAGGCCATGCATGCCCTTGTTTAATACAGGGAGCAGGTTCCAAATGCTTAGCCTCATGGTACCGATAAACACTAAAATGAAGGAGCCAATAATCAGAGGAGTGGCTAGTTCGTTGAAACGCACTATACCTTCTAGTTCAGACCAGATAGCATAAGTGACTAGTACAATCATTACTATGAGGACAGCACTAATTGGCGTCTCAGGCAAAATGGCTGCAACAAAGAACTCGGACATATTGCGTAAAGCAAATGCACCGCGCAAGAAGAAGGTGGCAACCAAGAGCACAACCAAAGGATAACCAACAATAGGGCCCAGGACCCGTGAGGAGTATTCCGCTACACTTTGCTTAGGGAAGCGCTTGGCCAGACTGAGTAGTAACCAGACGTAGGCAACACCGAAGACTATGGCTAGAGTAAGCGGTAACCATCCTCCGTTACCAGCCCAGCGTAGAAAGTTACGGAAACTAGGCTGCAAAACTGATGTGCTGAGCACGCTAATCATTATTAGAAACGCTTGCCGTGTAGTAATTTGCTGTTGGTTCAAGTTTCGCTACCTTCTTTCGCCGCACCGTCAGCTAGAGGTGCCACTTCAAAACCGTGCTCATGCATTGCTCGTTTGCCTTGAAAGTAGCTTGTGGAAGGGGCACTGCGATACTTGTTGCGTGGGCGAAACATCAACGGTCGCAGACGGTGCTGCCATGCAGGAGCCCTAACCATGGTGTCTGTTAGCCCGCTGAGGGTGAGAGGGGCTATTGGCGATAGATAGGGAACTCCGAAAGACTTAAGAGTAACGAGATGCATGACGATGAGAATGCCTCCAGCGGTAAGACCATAGAGACCAAACATGGCCGATAGAAGCATAAGTGGAAAACGTAGGATACGGATAGACAAGGCAACGTTGAAGCTGGGGATAGCAAAGGATCCGATAGCTGTTAGGGCTACTACGATTACCATGACCGGACTGACAAGGCCGGCACTGACGGCCGCCTGTCCGATGATGATACCGCCCACAATACCAATAGTTGAAGCGATGGGGGCGGGGAGACGTATGCCAGCTTCGCGCAGTAATTCAAAGGTAAACTCCATAATGAAGGCCTCAACTACGGCAGAAAAAGGCACGCCAGCGCGGGCTCCCGCAATCGCAAGCACGAGCCGGCTAGGTATGATTTCCTGATGAAAATTAAGAAAAGCGATATAGAGAGAGGGCAGAAGAATAGAGTTGAGTAAGCTGGCAGTGCGTACTATGCGGATGGCAGTCATCAATAACCAGCGCTCATAGTAATCTTCCGGTGCCGGAAGGAAATTGGTTAACGTTGCCGGAGCTATGAGAGCGTTGGGACTACCATCACTCACTATAGCGACACGCCCTTCGAGAATAGCAGCGGCTACCCTATCCGGCCTCTCCGTATATTGAACTTGTGGGAAAGGGGAGTAAGGCGTATCTTGAATGAACTGCTCAATATAGCCGCTATCCAAGATGCCATCAATGTTAATCAAGTCGATTCGGCGTTTGACCTCATCCACTAAGACAGGGTTAGCTACATCTTCCAAATACAGAAGTGCACAATCAGTAACTGAGCGTTTCCCCAGTTTAAGGTATTTTACCCGGAACTGAGGATCCTTTACTCGGCGGCGCACAAGGGCTACGTTAACTTTCATTAGCTCATTGAATCCTTCGCGCGGACCCCTTACTAGATTTTCTGTTGCCGGATCTGAGATAGCACGATGCTCCCATTTCTTCGCACCTAGCACGAAGGCCAAGTTGAGACCATGGACAATCAGCACTGCTTCAGCCGCCAGCACATCTGCCACGATTTCAGGGTAAGTGAGCTTTTCCTTGACTTCTAGGAAAGAGAGAAAGTGTTCTGACATAAGATGCCTGATTGCTTCTGGTGTTGTCACCGCTGGCGCTTCAATCTCTTTGGCCCATAGCATGAGCGGCGTCATTACACTTTCCTGAAGAGAGTCTTTGTCCACCAATCCGTCTATTAGTATGAAAACGGCTGGCAATTGATTGGCATTGCCGATCGTGATATGCCGAAAAATAACGTCGTCACTATTACCAAGTAGTTTCTCCAGGATAGCCACATTCTCGCAGATATCTCTGCTAATTTGCCGATCATAGGCTTCAACCACAGCGGAAGTGGTAGTCTTTGTATCTGTATGCTCTCCTTCAGCCTGTCCGGCTTTGCGTTTTTTGGCTAGTTCGTTGACCGGTATTGGATACCTTGTCTGTCGTCGCCCCATAGGAAACCTCCTCCCAAGTATCCTATGAGTAGTATTTCCCCGATTACGGGCAAAAGAACAGTAGTTGAACCAATTAGTTAATTCTGGTTGTAGCCCGTTGTTTAAACACACGGCCATGTCTTGTTAATATTGGTGAATGTGCTAGTGGGTTATAAGAATGATTGGATTGCTAATGGGCGAGATTCTTGAGGGCTAGAATGCAATATGGGCAAAATTCAAGGAGATTGGCGGTTGTTTGTGACGCCAATCTCCTTTTTCCCTAGAAAAGGTATAGCTATTCAGTTAGGATAACAGTCTACTTGAACTAGATTCACAGGGATTAACATGGACCATTACTGCTTCTACCGCCTCAACATTGGCTATTATCTGCTGCTCAACTAGGTGGGCGAGAGCATGGCTATCTTGTAAGGAGCTATCAGGATCAACACTGATCTCTAGGTCGACTCGAATAGAGGGGCCCTGGAGACGGGCCTTTAGATCGTTGATAGCGATTACTCCTGTTTGTGTCAGAGCGGTTTCTCGTATGGCCTCTATGATTTCAGGCGCAGGCGCGCTGTCTATTAGCTCTTGGATGGAGCGTAAATAGACATCTATTCCTACTTTGAAGACGAGTATGGCAACAACGATACCGGATAAGGGGTCAAGCCAAGGAAACGCAAAACGGGCACCAACTATGCCTACGAGAGTGCCAATAGACGAAAAGGCATCTGAGCGGTGGTGCCAAGCATCTGCTTCCATTGCAGTGCTGTTAATCTGCTTGGCTGTTCTCAGTGTATATCGATACATCCATTCTTTAACAACAATGGAGAGGATAGCGGCATAGACGGCTAATCTACCCGGTGCACTAGCTTCATTGCGCAGTAGGATACGTCCTGAGCTATAGATCAGTCCAACTGCTGTGATAATGAGCAGTGTTGCGACAATCTTAGCCGTTACTGCTTCTAAACGGCCGTGACCATAGGGATGGGTCTCATCAGCTGGCTTACTGCCCATGGCTAGCCCTATCATTACCGCGATCGAGGTCAAAATGTCGCTACCAGAATGGACAGCGTCAGCTACCATAGCGGAGCTCTTGGCCATTATCCCAGCCAGCAGTTTAATCAGTGCCAAGCCTAAATTAATCCAGATGGTATTCTTTGTTATTCTAGTCCCTACCTCAAGCCTAGTTTCTTGTGGCATATGGCCACCCCCATTGCTTCAGTGTCTCTTTCAGCATACGTTGCACTAGTTAGGAAGTCAATGAAAAAGTGCCAAAAGTTTACTGAAAAGGAATCTCATGTGATAAAAGGAATTGGTATCATTTGAGGTTGATTGTCAATTGCAAACCGCTAGTATAGAACAGCATAATTGGTTATTGCCCTGTGCCTTGTACTCACGATTAAGGTCCAGCGATAGTGGCACGAGCCAACCCAGCAAGAACCATTTCCGCGAATTGCTCTGCTGAATACTGCTTATTAACAAACGCGTTCCAAGCAGGAGCAATTGTGTGTTCCCAGTGTGTTTCAGAAAGTCCTGGTGCTGGCCCGTAGCCGTATGCCACAGGTAGCGTTCTGGCCAAATCAGTATAAACAGCGCTTGAGGCTTGATCAAAGGGTAGATCAAGATTAGCTACTAGGTGACTTTGAGCAGGAACTGCACCAGTGAAGCGTCCCATGTGTTTAGCCAATTCAGGGGTTAGCCAAATGGCTAACTCTGCGCAGGCTTTGGTATGACGCTGCCCTTGATATGTGGCTTGTCGGAAGGCCGCCAAAAAAATACCTCGTAGGTCGCTATTGCCATTATGACTGAACATTGGTAGCAAGGCGGGCTGTATGCCCGAGTCTTGAGCCTGCTCCCAAAGCCATCTAGCTAAATTGTGATTTAGCGGCCCTATGCATGCTGCTTTTCCGCTAAGAAACAAATGGAGGCAGTCATTATCCATGGCACTTGCAGGGGTAGGAACTGCCTGGCTCTTGCTCAACTGTTCCCAGGCTTCTGCTATAGAACATAGTTGTTCCCTGGTCCAGGCAATTGAGCCGTCATATCTGAGTGCAGCCGGTTGTTCCCAGGCGGCAATCATGCAGGAAAAAAAAGCATCACCGATAGAAGTTGGAACATATCCGTACACTTGCGAGCCTCTTGTCTCGCTGATGCACTGCAGGAATTGCTCCCAAGTCCAACCATTAGCTGCCACTTGTGTCTGCTGGCAGCCAGTTGGTTGCCAGAGAGAGTTGTTCACCAGCATGACCCGTGGGAAGAACGCGACTGGTAAGGCGTAGACTTTTTCGTCAACTGACGTTTGCCTCCATACGGCCTCTGGCCATAAAGCTCTTACTTCTGGGGAGAGATAAATTTCTAAAGGGATTTGTAATTCCCCGAAGTAAGCTTGGGAGTTGTCAGCGTGAAAAAACAAATCAGGGGGCATTCCTGCTTGCAGCGCCAATTCTAGCCGTTCCATGGCTTGAGAGGCGGGCAAATAGGTAATGTTAACTACGAAGTTGGGTCTAGTCGCACTAAACTCAGTAATACTTTGCTCCAACGCTTCTCTAAGCGGCATTGTATTAGCTATGGAAGGTAGCTTAACCCATAACTCCAATTGATAGGTCTCGTTTTCCCTAGTTTCTGCATAGGGATTGAGATAAGGCTGTCCCTTGAGTAGGGTATAACCGTATGGGTAAGCCAGATATCCTAGGTACGCCAATAAGGCGATTAAGGCGAGTATCACTAAAAAGCGCCACTTAGGGCGGCGGTACTTCTTCTTGGCCATGAGCTACCTCCTAGCGAGATCTAGTAAAGCGAGCACGTTATTGTCAGCTTGACCGGTTGGGCGGAGACCATAGTAAGCTTGTAGTCGGCATACTGCAGCTTCGGTAGCGGGCCCATAGCGTCCATCGGTGTAGCCTGGATTGAAGCCAGCTTCGCGCAGCGTAAGCTGCAATGTCTGTACTGCTTTACTGCTCTGTCCCGTACGAAGTGGTGAACTGATGCGCGTCCGTGGAAATGGGCCGATGATCGATACGCGCGTGCCAATACTTATCCACGGATAAAGTTGTTCCACATCTTTGTTCTGCATGCGGATGCATCCAGCGCTCGCGGCTGTGCCAATCGATCGGGGGTTGTTGGTGCCGTGAATGCCATAGATTCCCCAGGGGACATTAAGGCCTAGCCAACGTGTTCCGAACCCTCCGCCCCAATTGGTGCCTTTTTGGATAATGCGCCACTCGCCAACAGGCGTTTTGGTTGACGATTTGCCGACCGCACAGGGATAGACTTTGTACACTTGTTCATCTGCAAATAAAGTCAACGTTTTTTTCTCGATATCAATTTCTATGCGTAGTTCCCCAGCTGGCGGGGCAGGATTAGCCCCGCTAATGCTCTCGTGAGCCAGTAGTACTGTCAGAGCTTCTCTTTCTTGAGCGCCAAAGACCCCACTAGTTTCTAGTCCTAGCCAAGCTTGCAGCTCTTTCACGGCAGCTTCCGTAGCCATACCATATGTTCCGGTTATTTCGCCGCCAAAGTAGCCCAGTTCATGCAGAATTGCTTGCAGTTCCTGGACGTCTAGACCAGATATGGCGGGTGATGTTACGAGCAAATCACGACAATCTTCTTGGCAGCCACAGTGGAGCGGGTTAGCATAAGTTGTGGGATTGGCTATAGTGAGGCAGATAGCTAGTAAAGAGATGAACACATGCCTCAGATACTTGTGCCTCAAGTATTGCACCTCCTTGCCTGTACATTTTCTCTATCCAATATATGAGTACAAGCAAGGAAAAAGAAGCTGTCCAAAGATAGTAAAGGACAGCTTCTTCTTATTGGCATTTGATATTTTAGCGGTGAGTTACGCGTTCCCGTAGTTCAGCTAGTTTGCCGGGGTTAAAGCGATCAACCGTTGATAAGTATCCAGTAATACGGCGTATGCGACGCACAGAGGTGGAACCACACCCTGGGCACTCCGCAGGGAAGACGCCACTATAGCCGCAGTCTAAGCATTCGTCGATCGGGAAGTTGATGGCCCCATATCCTAGTCCAGCTGCTGCCATCTTCCTGACAATCTTATCGGTGGCTTGCCAGTTGGGACCGGGAGGTGCGTCAAGTTCCACATATGAGATGTGCCCAGCGTTGCAAAACTCATGGAAGGGAGCTTCTGCATCGATTTTTTGTGCAATACCGAGGGAGTGATAGACCGGTACGTGGAATGAGTTAGTATAGAAGTCGCGGTCGGTCACCCCTGCAATCTGGCCAAAGAGCTCGCGATCTGGAATTACCATCTTACCAGAAAGGCCTTCACCAGGTGTTGCTAGTAAAGTGAAATTCAGGCAGTACTGAGTGGTGGCCTGATCACAGAGCTCTCGCATATGGCCGACAATTTGCTTCCCGAGAGCTAATGCTTGTGCACTTTGGCCATGGTGTGCGCCACATAGTGCCACAAGCGCCTCAGCGAGGCCAATAAAACCAATACTTAACGTACCATGCTTAATAGCAGGCTCAATTCGATCTGTAGGAGATAGTTTCTCACTATCTAAATAAACATTCTGCCCCATCAAGAAAGGCATGTCGTTAGCCTTTAAGTTCGCTTGAATACGGTAGCGGTGCAGCAGTTGCTCGATGACTAATTCCATCATTGCGTCTAGCTTGGCAAAGAAGCGATCGATGTTGCCTTCTGCCTTGATAGCTAAGCGGGGCAAATTGATGCTAGTGAAGGACAAGTTGCCGCGTCCTGTTGTCTGTGCAGGACCGTTGACGTTGCTGACAACTCTAGTACGGCAGCCCATATAAGCTACCTCGTCAGCATGTTGGTTAAAGGGCGCGTCTAAGAACGAAAAAGACGGGTTAAGGCGTACTGAAGCAACTTCAAGCGCTAGCAAGTATAGATCATAGTTAGGATCGCCGGGGTCAAAGTTGATTCCTTTCTTAACCTTAAAAATAATATTGGGAAAAATGGGATGTTCTCCTCGCCCTAAGCCAGCTTTGTAGGCTAAGAGCAATTGCTTAGTAACACGCCGAGCACCCAATGTCGTACCCGTACCGATATTCAAGCTGCTGAAAGGGACTTGGGCACCTGCTCGCGAATGTAAGGTATTAAGATTAAAGACCAGAGACTCCATTGCTTGGAAAATTTCATCGTCAGAAGCTTGTTCAGCAAAAGGCCCTATATCCTTATCAAAATTAGGGAAGGATTGTCCACCGTGCATATCGTTTTGCAGCCCTTGTAGGATAATCGCAGCAAGGGCGGATGCAGAGCCTATGCGCCTTGGGGGCCGGATGAAACCATGTCCCGGATTGAAGCCATGAGACAATAGGCGATACAGGTCTGTTTGGACACAAGTTAGAGTCATGCCGTACCAGGCGAAGTCATGAATGTGAATATCTTTCTGGCGATGAGCATTGGCGAAGTGGGTTGGCAGACCGCGTCTTTCCCATAGGTACGCACTAGCCGCTTCAAAGATTTGCAGGCCTTTTGCAGAGGGGGAGTTCCCTACGTTAGCGTTCTCTTTATGTGTCTCGCGCATTATCTCTTGCATGGTATCAAGAAGAGCGTGCTTACCTTCGCGGTATGCTGTGCGTTGGTTGCGGTAGGTTATATAAGCGCGTGCCGATTGGAGATAGCCGGCTTGCATTAAGGCTCGTTCTGCTGCATCCTGTACCTCTTCCACTGTAGGATATTCACCAGTCGTTAGTTTGCCGAGCTCTTCTAGTACCAAAGGGCAGAGTTCAGAAGCAGTCTGGGAGTCTCCTTCTTTTGTAGCCATGAGAGACTTACTGAGAGCTGCGATTATCTTGGTAGGCGCGAATTCCATCTGTCTGCCATCGCGTTTGATAATACGTTTGAAGACGATTTCCTCTTTCTCTAAAGACACAGTCCTTCCCTCCGTTTAATGAATCTGGTACAATATGTAGTAGGTATGTTAGCAATAAGTACTATTGCTAGTGTAGCATGTCTGTGTAAGACTGACAAGCTTTGGTTTCCTATTACGTCGAGTTATGCCGAGTTGTGTTCGCTGTTAGCTTTTTTTGCTTTACAATAGATTTCGCTAGTCTTTTTGTGCTGTAAACCATACTAGCTTAAATGGAGGCGGTTAAATATGCAAGTCCGATTGGCAGGGGTTAAGCAGGAGAGTGTAACTGACGGAGCAGGCCTGAGGTCTGTCGTTTATTTCCAGGGGTGTCCTCACCACTGCCCTGGCTGCCATAATCCCGAAAGTCATGACCCACAAGCAGGGTATCTTTGCGAGACTGGGGAACTACTTGAATTGCTTTGTAATAATCAGTTGATCGACGGTATTACCCTCTCTGGGGGGGAGCCTTTGGCTCAGCCTGATGCAGCGCTCTATTTGGCTCGTGCTGCCAAAGCACGTGGCAAATCGGTTTGGATATATACAGGATTCACGCTGGAGCAGGTTCTGCAAGATGATATCAAGAAATCAGTTCTTGCTTATACAGATGTGCTAGTAGATGGTACTTTTGTTTTGGCCGAACGTGATTTGAGTTTGCCTTATCGTGGTTCGCGCAATCAACGATTACTCACCCGCGCTGATTGGCAAGCCTGAGCAGTTACGTGCTACTTTTTGTCTTGCATTACGTATAGATTAGAAAGGATTGTTAATGGAGGTGACCGGAATGCAAAGTCGCAGATTAACTAAGAGCAGTACCAACAAGGTATTGACTGGTCTTTGTGGCGGTATAGGAGAGTATTTGGACGTTGATCCAGTCTTGATTCGCATAGCCTGGCTGTTTCTTCCGGGGGCTAATCTGATCGCCTACATAATTGGATCCATTATTGTCCCAGACGTATAGTCTGCAGCTGAGGGGGAGGAGTGCATGACAAGAAGGTGCCTTCTTGGGGTTTTGGTGATAGTTCTTTTTTTCAGTGTCGGGCTAGCTCAGGCGGCGGCACCGGTTTTGACACACCTAGACACTAATGACAAGGTAATTGCGCTCACTTTTGATGATGGTTGGGATAGCAGTACTTGCGAAAAAGTACGGCTAATTCTTCTCGACCATGAGGTAGTAGCCACAATATTCCCGGTAGCCAGCTGGGCAGAGGGTCATCACTCACTGATAAAGCGATTTCTTGCAGATGGGCATGAGCTGGGTAATCATACTATGACTCACGCCAAGTTAACGATGCTTAGCTTGGTTCAGCAAGAGCAGGAGCTGAGAGAGGCGCACGAGATCTTGGCTAAGCTTGGTGGACAGCAGTTGACTGGCTTCTTTCGCCCTCCTTACGGATCTTATGACAAAAACACCTTAAAGGTAGCAGCTAAATTAGGTTTGCGACCGGTAACTTGGTCGATAGATAGTTGGGATTGGCGTGATGTTCCGACGCAACAGGTGGTGCAACGCACATTAGAGAGAGCCCGGCCAGGTGGGGTCATTCTTATGCACCTAGCAGCCCGCAATACTGTGCACGCCTTGCCTCAGATTATCTCAGGCCTAAAAGAAAGGGGCTATAACTTCGTACCATTGTCTGTTTTATTTGCTGATCATCTGGTTGTCGCTCCAATTTCTCCTATTGATAGGCACGTCCAGGTAACTTATCAGGGTGAGTTGATCGAGTTGAAGCCTGCGGCCAAGCTGGTCGATGGAGTGACTATGGTACCTTGTCGCGAGTTCTTCCAGCATTTTGGTTGGAGAGTATGTTGGGATGCAAAGAGGCAGTTAGCCGTCTGTCAATTGGCCGAGGTGCAGATACTAGTGCAAGCTGAAAACAATTCTATACAAACTTGTTTGACAGGCAGGTTAGAGAATGGGAAGCTCTATGTTCCACTGCGAGCTTTAGCTACTGAACTGAACTTCCGCTTGGGATGGGATGCAGCTACCTATACAGCTAACTTGCGCTAGATGCTATTGCTCTTGTTGCTCATCATCCATAGCATTTTGATCCCCCTGGCCGGGTAAAGCTGGAGCTTTGATGCAGAGAAAGGCCATTGCCCCAACTAAGGCTACTACTATAGCTGACGCTATGAACAAGCTATGTTTACTCTTAGCAACAAACAGGCCAAACACAGGCGGTCCAAAAGCAGCTCCAAAAAAACGGGCGGTGCCATAGAGCGCTGTGATCATCCCACGTTCGCGTTGATCAGCTGTTCCAGTTATAAGCAGATTAATTGCGGGTAATGCTCCTCCGGTACCTATACCCTGCAATGTAGCTGCTGCTAACAGTAGGTAAAGATTTGTGGTGAATGCGGGAAAAATAACCGCAATTGCAACTAGCCCCGTACCTACTACAGACACCCATTTACAGGTTTTCCCCGCCTGTTTTTGCAGCCAAGCACCGCTCAGGTAAGAGGTGATAGCCATACTGAGTACTGGAATCGCAATTATGAATCCCTTCTTAAGTCCCTTAATAGTGTACCCATCTTCTAGAATGTCTGATAGATAGCTCAGCAATCCAAAAAGCATGAAGAGGACTACCAGCCCGGTTAAGAAAGCGGCTGTTAGTGATAAGGCGTTGCTACTTAGAATTCGACCTATTTGACCAAGATATTCTCTGATGCTGTTATGTTGCCGCTCTCGTCTAGGTTCATTGACCTTAATCCAAACGCCAATAGCAATTGGTACTGCCAGCAATGGGTAAAGGAAGAAAGGTGCAAACCAGACAATTAGCCCTGCTAGGGATCCTAGAATAGGGCTAACAACTTTGCCTAGCCCATTGGCTGATTCTAGTAAACCGAGGGCCTTGGCCCGTTCCGATGACTGGAAAATATCTCCTGTTAGCGCCATAGCCATTTGATATGTGCCCCCACCACCTAGACCCTGCAAAATGCGCGCACCTAGAATCCAAGTGAAAGGGCGCGAGGTGAATGATGCTGC
>ENA-UOOR01002624-UOOR01002624.1-fermentation-metagenome-genome-assembly--contig:-NODE-2624-length-17778-cov-3.546634_pt1 | contig 17778 bp, 15 predicted proteins | sample MGYA00245780_ERZ724029 | MGnify/ENA primary metagenome ERZ724029 (study PRJEB28704, sample SAMN03018315) | fermentation metagenome | biome: anthropogenic terrestrial biome; feature: soil; material... | reverse complement strand
AGAAGTTTGAAGTAATGAACCCCTCAATCCTTACCAGAAAATCGCCGATTTCAATTGTACGCACCGCGACGTAGGATGGAAAGTAACAGATCTCCATCATATTGCTGCCCAGCAGAGTAAGATTGCGGAAAAATACCATTAAAAAGATTACCATAATGATGACAAGCGAATAGAAAAGCATCTTGAAAGGCTTGCTATCCTTATCAAGAGAATTGCCCAGACACAAAAAAACGACAGTTTCGGCAAAAGGAAAACCGAAGATCTCAAAGGCGCTCTCGGCCAGCTCGGCGGTGGAGTGCCCCATAATCGGCAGGATATCCTCAACTTTCATCTGGTTAGCAGCTGCGAAAAAAGTAAAAGCAACCACAAATAATACTAGGAAAGCTGAGATCACCGACCATTTGCCGATGGCACGCGCATCGCTTCTGGCAAGATAAATCGTTGCCAGCGTCATTAAGACGAGAATTGGCAGCTGAGGAGTCTTCTGCAATGTGGAAACTTCCGTGAACTCGGAAAAGGAGCGCAGAACTAACGCCGCAAGGTAAGTGCAAAACCATATCATCACAACAGCGATTACCTTGCCGCCTATTTTGCCAAACAGCACTTCGGCGATTTCGTAAAGATCCTTTCCAGGAAAGCGCTTAAAAATCTGCGCGTATATCAAAAACAGGGGAACGCCTATTGCGGCGGCCATCAGAATAGCCAGCCAGGTGTCCTGCTTTGCCGTAATATTGATGCCCATGATCACGCTGCTGCCAAAGTTGAACAGCACTATGGTGGCAACTGACTGGTATAAAGTCACTTTCTCTTTTTGCATAGGGACATCCTTTCAGCGCGAGTTTGAGACGCCGCCCTAGCCCTGAATATGAAACAGGGCTTCAAGGACGCCTGTAATGGCGCCCGCTGTAGATGGCAGAGGAATGATATCAAGGATCTTAATCAGCAGCACAGCGAAGCTGACCAACATCGCTGAAAAATAAATGATTTTATCCCTTTTACCCACCTTCTTGAGCAGCGTGAAGCAATCAAAAAGGATGATGGAAACAAACAGGGAAACAAGAATGACAGTCAGCAGGTCCACCCCCTATTTTGTGAATGCGGTATTCATTACCTCGACCTTGGCGGAAACTTCAACCTCCACGGTGGGATAAATCTCATCCCATGAAGGAGAAAGCTGGTTCCACAGCTTTTGATCCTTCCGATAAATCATTTCACCAAAACCAAAGACATCTGCGTTGAATTCGTGCTGCATAGTAGACACCAGACTCTTGATATTGGCCTCGATCATCCGGGCGGCGGTTTCTTCGATCTGCTCGGTGATCTGCTTGTTCCTGATATCCATATAATCCTGATTCTCAACAATGCACACACTGGTGTCGGTTTTAATATTAACGGTGATCTTGTTCTCCTCATAGGTATAGGACTTTTTTGTTTTGTTTGAAAAGATTTTCATAGCCAGATCGTCCGTTGGCGTGTCCGACAGGGAAAGCGTAATAACGCCGCCGTCCAACTTGTCTTCAATGAACAGCGCATATCTGGACTGCTCCGGGGATAAAAAGCCCACAAGCGTTTCCCCCCTGATGACGGCCGTACCGTTAATATCCGGAACAATATTTTCCCCGCGTTCCACCCTGCGAAGCACCGGAAGAAGAATCGATTTTCGCGTTGAATTCAGCACATTATAGACTTGATACAACTGAGTGCTCAGGGTGGTTCCGGTAACGTCCTTGTCCTCACTGATGATATCAATCAGGGTTACCGACATAATGCCGGACATTTCCTCAGGGCGTTCTAAAATCTCCGCGGCCGTTTTTTCTTGGGAAATAACTACGTACATGGTTTCCCTGTATTCCCCTTCCCGCAAAAGCGTCTCGGTAATGGTCAGAATCCCCATTTCCCGGGCAAGCTGCTGGTTGAGAACCAGCACATGGGCTGTGCCAAAAAAAAGCCTGTCTGCCTCATTTCGCTTTGCGTTTGCTGCGGCATCAGCCAGGGTTTTGCCCTGTGCGTGAATCATTTTGCTTGAAATCCCGCCTTTTTTCTCCGCGCCTGTCAGATTGGCAATATCGTAGCTGACATCAAATAAGCGGTTTTCCTTGTCGTAGTCAACGCCAATCCCCACCACAATATCAAGCTGGTCGAGGCCTTCGTAATTCCAGCAGCCGGTTAGCGGAAGGGCAATGGCGACGCCCAGCAGGCAGGCCAGCAGGCGCTTAACCATTGCCGTCCCCCCCTGCCTGACGCGTTTTGTCCCCGGTCAGACGTGCCGGGCGCTGAATCATCTCAGCCCAGGGTGCCCGAATGAAAATATCCTTGATATCCTGGAAACGGAGACTGCCCGACAGGGCCGTCTGCTCCACACCAAATGATGTCAGGTTATTAATGTGGATAATCATCAGGGAAACGCCGATGGTGAGGCCAAAAAAACCAAAGGCTGAGGCCGAAACCAAAAGCAAAAAGCGACAAAAAATAATGGGCGCATTGAGCTTCGTCACCAAAAGGCTGGTAATGCCCGTGGCGGCCACGACAATAATCATTGGCGCGGCAACCAGGCTGGCCTCAACTGCGGCCTGGCCGATGACCAGCGCTCCCACAATACTCAGGGCCTGGCCGATGTTTGACGGCATTCGGATACCCGTTTCACGAAGCACATCGAACACCAGCAGCATAACCATTGCCTCCACGGCGGCGGGCAGAGGCACGCTCTGGCGCTCAAGGGCAACTCGGACCAGCAGCTGCAGCGGCATCATTTCCTGGTGAAACGCGACAACGGCAATATACAGCCCAGGAACTGCCACTGTGAGTACAAAGGCGCAGATGCGCAGAACCCGCGCAAAGGAAGTATAGAAAAAGTTGAAATAATAGTCCTCGTTGCTCTGAAAATTTTCAATAAAAAGATAGGGGATCGTCAACACCATGGGCGAGCCGTCCACAAAGATGGCAATGCGTCCTTCCAAAAGTTTGGCTATGATAACGTCCGGCCGTTCGGTATAGCCCGTCGTGCGGAAGGGACTGTATTTGTGGTCCCGAATCAGCTCCGTAATGTAGTTTGCGTCAAGCATACCGTCAATGTCGATCTTATTAAGCCGCCGAAAAATCTCTTCAAGAATGGACTTGTCCGCCAGGCTGTCAAAATAGCACACGCAAACCGGGGTCTGGGTACGCCTGCCCAGGGTGAGCATTTTGATTTTAAACTCGCTGGTGTGGACCCGCCGGACAACCTGTGAAAGATTCCGCATCAGGGATTCCGTAAAGCCTTCCCGCGGGCCGCCAAGCACCTTTTCGTTGTCCGGCTCCTCAATAGAGCGCAGGGCAAGATTTTTAGTGTTCAGAATTGCAGCCTGACTGCATCCCTCGGCAAACAGAACGGTGTCGCCGGCGGTGACGCTTTCCACCACGTCCCTGAAGGTATCAGCCGTGGCGGCCTCCCCTACCTGAATCACCTCCGCCAGCAGCATGTCCATCGTCTCGCCGCTTTCGGCGGGCGTAAAGAGCATCAGTGGTTTGACGATATTGTCATTAATGATTTCCGAATTGACCAGCCCGTCGCAGAAGACAAGGAAGTACCGGCGCGGCGTATCCCCCCCGGTTTCCAATATCCTGTACCGGATAATGTCCATATCGGAAAAAATCTGTTTGCATGCGGCAATGCTGCCTTCCAGCGGCGGCTGGATTCTTTGCTCCTCAAGGGTGCCGTTCCATTTCTCAATGCTTGATTCCATAACCTGAGTTCTTCGTTTGCGCTGTTTTTTGAAAAAATTAAACATAGCTTCTCCTTTGAGTATGCAAGCCTGCCATTCTGCCGGGAAGGACTCCGTTCCCCGGATTGTTTCGATCAGAGACAGGTTTAGTATGGGGACAACACCCTTTTTTATTCTGCCGCAATGCGCTCTCCCCTTCTAGCCCCCGCCGCCGCCATACATTATATCCACGGCTTTACGGATTTCCTCATAACTGGTGCAGCGGCAAATATTGGACTGGAGCCATTCCTCCACCGTATATTCCTCCGGCATCACGGGATGCTGCGTTCGGAGGGCATGGCAAACCATTAAAAAACCGGATGTGCAGTACCCGCACTGAAACGCATTAGCGTCCACAAAGGCCTTTTGAACCGCCGCGGTTCCACCCAGGCCCTCTACCGTTAAAATCTCATGCCCTTCCGCCTCAACAGCCAGAACAAGGCAGGATTTCACGGGCCAGCCGTCCATCATAACCGTGCAGGCGCCGCAGTCCCCGTTTTTGCATCCGGGCTTTGCCGCGGTCAGGCCAAGCTGATCCCTCAGCACATCAAGCAGTAAATCAGACGGGCGCACCGCCAGCTCGTGCCGGCTGCCGTTGACATGGAGACAGACAACGGTTTTCCTCTCATATCTGACCATTTTCCCAATCCTCCAAAAGCGCCTCCAGCGTATTCCTAAGAACAAACACCCGATATTCAGCGGAGCCTCTCACATCGCTGTAAGCCGGCTTTGGCAAAAGAGACACCGCCTTGTCGGCCCGCGCCGCGCAGGACGGGCCGTGATCGTTTAATACGGCTTCCATCCGGGGGCTGCGAAATGGATGCGCACAAACGCCTGAAAATGCGATTTTCAGCACATTGTCCTGCCAGATGGCCGCCACCCCAACCAGCGGATAATCTATTTTCTCATTCTGCGTTCGTTTCACATGAGAGCTGGGCGCACGCAATGCCCGGCTCGGAACATGAATCTGCACAATCAGCTCGCCCGGCCTAAGATGCATTCTTCCCGGAAAGGCATCCTTAAAGGCTATGGTACGCAGGCCATCGGCGCCAAATACTGTCATTTTTGCATCCGAGAGCAGAAGGGGCAGGCTTGTTTCCCGGTAAATAATGCTTCCGCATAAATTCCCGCCCAAAGTGATTCGGCATTGATTGGTGTGGTCTGCAATTCTCCCGCAGACCGTGCCAAGCAGCGGAAAATGCTTCGATTCCTTAACCTGATTCAAGGTACATGCCGAGCCAAGATTAAGCCCCTGGTCATCGGGGAACAGGCACAGGCAATCCGGAATGCGCTTAATATCGACAACGGCCCCCGGCCGGATGCCGCCGGCCCTGCACAGGGTAATGATTTCGCTTCCCCCGGAATAATAAACCGGACTTTTTCCCTCAGCCTCCAACTGTCGGTACGTGTCCAAGGCTTCCGTCAGGCTGTCAGGCCGGCAGTAAATAAAATCAAATGGAATCATTGCCGCCCTCCTTTTCAGCTTTCCAGATGCGTTCCGGCGTAAGAGGCAGGAACAATAATTCTTTTCCAAACGCCGCGGACAGTGCGTTGCCCAAAGCCGCCGGCATGCCGATAATGCCGTGCTCCGAATAGCTGCGCACGCCATATGGGGAATCGGTTTCGGGTGTTTCCACAAAATCTACCCGGTAATCCGGCTCCTGACCGATATGCAGCAGCTTATATGTGCGCAGGTTCGGCGTCAGGGGTATGCCCAGCGCGTTATAGAGAAACGCCTCGCGGCTGGCCATGCTTATGCCCATCGCCATGCCTCCGGCGGTTACGGCCCGCATCAGCTCGGGATTAATCACCTTGCCCACATCCATCACGGTTGAGGCGGAAATAATGCGGTATGAAAAGGTTTTCAGGTTTGCCTCCACCTCAACAACCTGCGCCCCCAACGTCCAGGCCGGGCCTGTTTTTCCCTGACCGGTCTTGGGGTCAAGCTTGCTGAGTCCCTTTAGCATGAAGCCGCCGCGGCCCAGCACAGGTTCTCCAATAGACTCCCCCGCTGCCGATTGGTATCCCTGGACAATATCTTTAAAGGCGATAAACTGCGCCGGATTTTTTTTGGAAAAGACTCGCCCGCCGGCAATCTCAATTTCTTCAGGCGCGCATCCGAAAGCCTGGGCGCCGTTGCTGCGAAGCTGACTTATGGCGTCATCCGCCGCCCGAAGCACCGCGTGGCCCGCCATATATTCCGTGAGGCTGGCCACCGTTTTCCAATGCTCTGGCGCGGTCCGTGTATCCACCGGCATTACAACATGAACCTGCTCGGGCGGTATACGCAATCTCTCGGCCAAAATTTGGGCCAGATTGGTTTGCCCTCCCGACCCCATTTCCACAACACCCGTGTTCAGATTGACGCTTCCGTCGGGATTAAAGGTAATCATCGCGCCGGAAATCGCATCCGTCGGGGGATTTTCGGTTTTCCAGAAGCAGGCTGCGCCTTTCGCGCGCACGATATCCCGTTTTATCGTCACCGGGCCGCCGCCGTCCCATTCGGACAGGGGTTTCACCTTGTTTAAACAAGCTGTCAGATCCCCCATGAGGCTGCTGGTGCACAACACCCGGGAGGGAGTCAGGTTTCCTGGCCGGATCGCGTTCTGAATCCGGAATTTAAGCGGATCGATCCCGCATTTGCGGGCTGCCATATCCATGACGCGCTCCACGCAAAATGTACATGATTCATGGGCGAAACTTCGATATGAGGTAGCATAGGTGTGGTTGGTATACACGCACAGCGCTTCGCAGGAAAGATGCTCAATATGGTATGGCCCGGTACAATCCACCGCTATCGCTTTGGTCATATAGGGGGCAATATCGGTATACGCGCCGCAGTCCAGCCAACAGGTCATCCGGGCGGCCTGAATCGTTCCGTCTTTGCTCACGCCGAGCTTAATGTCCGCCTCCAGACCGATGCGGCAGGGCGCCGAGGCCATATCCTGCTCCCTGGAAATGGTCAGATTAACCGCTCTTCCGCCAACGCTTCGTGACGCTAAAAACGCAAGTATTTCAAGGGATACGGCCGCTTTCCCGCCGAAGCCTCCCCCTACAAGTGGGACGTTTACCTGTATTTTGCCGGATGGGATCGCAAAAGCATCCGAAAGCTGCTTTCTCACCGTATACGGCGCTTGCGACGATGTGGTAATCGATACCTTTCCCTCCGCGGAAATTTCAGCCCGGGTGCAGCGCACCTCCATGGCGAGATGATCGGATGGGGGTAAAAAAAATCGCCGCTGTATGATCTCGTCACATCGGCCGAAGGCTTTCTGGGCGCTTCCCTTTTCCATACGGTAGCGGCTGGCAATATTGGTTCCGTCTTCCGGATAAACATCGGTCATGATCTTTTGATAGCCGCCTGCCTGACTATGGAGCAACACTGCGCCTTCCGCCAGCGCCTCGGAAGGGGTCAGCACAACCGGCAGCGGCTCATAGGCCACCTCAATCAGCCTCACGGCTTGTTCGGCAGTCGGTTCATCCTCCGCCACCACCAGCGCTACCGGTTCGCCCGCGTAGCGCACCACATCCCGGGCCAGGGCGGGGCGATCCAGCAGCAGCGGGCCGAAGAGTTCCGGGAATTCCGCTCCGATCAGCACCGATTTAACTCCCTTTACCGCCAGCGCCTTTGTAATGTCAATCCGGCGAATGACGGCGTGAGCCATTGTGCTGGTAAGAAGCCGGGCGGAAAGCACGCCTGCCGTCTTGGAATCCTCGGTGTATTTCGCCCTTCCCGTTACCTTGTCCCAGGCCTCCTTGCGTGGAATGCTCCGGCCGATTGCCGTATTCATGCCGACATACACAACCCTTCCCAGACTTATCTTCCCTAAGTTTTCCCTATCCCTGTCCGATTATGCTACAGACGCGCTTCCCAGCCTATGAAACGGACTCTGCATAGAAGACTATCGGTGAAATTGAGGCTATATATAAGAATCGGCTGTCCGAATAAATTCGGGCAGCCGACACTTATGTAAAAAGGAAGAAAAAAGTGAATTGTATGGGTCTGCATTTTGTTGTTGCTTGCGAAGACTTTGGGCTTACAATCCGTTTACAAAGTCCTCAAAACCAGTCCCCTCCGGGACGGCGCCAAACTGTACGGCATATCCGGCAAGCTCCGCGCCCAGCGCCTCGCTGACCTCGTAGCCGGTCTTCATGTATTCTTCGTACTTCTTGAACTCAAGCTCGCCGGGCAGATATATCTCATTCACGCCTTCAGCTTTGCGGCTGCTCTTGATGGAGCGAATGTACTCGTCCGTCGTGGCCTTGAACTGTTCTATTGGCATGAATTTCTCCACGTCGATGATGATCATAGCAAAACCGGTGTTCTCCGGCTCACCTTTATTGGGAAATCCTACGCCAGCGCCAAAACTGGCCTGGGCCAGCAAGGCGGAGAACATCTCGACCATTACGGCCAGACCGTAACCCTTGGGGCCGGCAATGGGAACGACGGTCTTCGCAGCCTGAGAGTCGGTGGTAGGCTTTCCGTCCGCATCCAGAGCCCAACCAGCGGGGATGGGTTTACCTTCTCTGGCGGCTGCCTGAATCTTACCCATGGCAGTTATGGTAGTGGAGATATCCAGAATCAGCGGAAGTTCCTTGCCGGCCGGTGCCGCTACGACGATAGGGTTGGTGCCCAGAAGGCTGTCGGCTCCGCCATATGGCGCGACACAGCGGACAGTGTTGCAGCAGAACATGGCGATAAGGTTATCTTTGGCCGCTCTGTGAGCGAAAAAGCTGCCGCAGCCAATGTTGGAGGCCCTGCGGCCCGTGGCAATGACGATGCCATACTTATGGGCACGATCTACCATCTGCTCATAGACCCGGCTCATGGCTATGACGCCGCAGCCGTTGTCGCAGTCGAACGCCACGGTTGATCCCGTGTCCGTTGTTATGGTGATGTCGGCGTTAGCCTTCATAGCGCCGTTATCAAAGCGCTTGAGGTAATTCGCAAACCTTGACAGACCGTGGGAATAGATACCGGTAAAGTCAGAGTGAGCCACGGATAATCCCAGCAACTCCGCGTCCGCGGCGTTCATACCCTGCGTGTGCAAAAGCGCCTTGCAGAGCTTCATTTCCTGTTCATAGCTTATTCTCATGGCTCGCTCCCCTCAAATGGCATTGTAGCCAGCCTCAAAGGCGGCAACGTTCTTTTCTTCGAACTTGCTCTTTCCTTTCTTGCGGAACATATCGTTCATGCCATCCCGGCCCTCGTCGTGAGAAAAGTCACCCAAGAGCTTGGTGATGACACCAATCATGACAATATTGGCGCCCTTGGGGTTCTTGACCTGCTCCGCAAGCTCATTGCAGTGGATGCTGACAACCCTGATGTCATCGCGCACGTTGGTGTCGGCTGTCATCATGTCGGCATTCACAAGAATGGTGCCGCCGGGCTTTACCATGGTTACGAACTTTTTGAAAGAGGGGGTATTCATGGCCAGCACCAGATCGGGCTTCTGCTGGCCCACGTTATAAATCTTCTCCGCACCGTATTTGACTGTGCAGTTGGCAGTACCGCCCCGCTGGGCCGCGCCGTAGGCCGGCATCCAGGTGGCGTTGACGCCTTTATAAAGGGCTATCTGTGAAACGATGAGGCCCGCAGTCAGGACGCCCTGTCCGCCGAAACCGGCAAAAACTATTTCTCTCATCTTTATACTCCCCTCTTTTTGATTTCACCCAAGCCATAGTATGGAATGACCTCGTCTATCAGACGCTGCCTGGCTGCGATGGGAGGGAGATTCCAGTTGGTTGGGCAGGAGCACATGATCTCTACCATAGAGTATCCCTCGTTGTTGAGCTGCGCCTCGAAAGCGTTCTTTATATAACCCTTAAGCTTGTTGATCTCTGCCGGGGTGGTGACGGCTCCGCGCGCAACATAGGCCGGAGTAAAGCTGTATGCGATGAGCTCCGGCACTTTTATGGGGATACCGGTAAGATCGCAATTGCGGCCCGAGGGGGATGTGGCAGTCTTCTGTCCGGTCATGCCGAAGTTGCCGTTGTTGACGGTGAAAACGCAAATGTTTTCGTTCCTGTAGGCCGCGTTCAGGGTTTCCGCGATACCAATATTATAAGCGTCGCCATCGCCCTGATAGGTGAACACGAACTTGTCCGGCTCAGCTCTGCGAATGCCGGTGGCAACTGCGGCGGCCCTGCCGTGGGGAGACTGGATCAAATCGATGCTGATACCGCTCTTCAGGTGGCAGCTGCAGCCCACGCCAATTGCCGCGATGGTCTTTTTATCAAGGCCGTATTCCTCAAGACACTCGCAGATAAGGCGCAGAAGCACACCATGACCGCAGCCACCGCAGAACAAGGAATAATTCATAAGCTCCGGAGCTTTTTTTTCGATAGCCATATCAGTAGACCTCCTTTATCTCGCCGTCTTTGATCCTGGCAAAGTCGGCCTTGAGCGTGTCGTCCTTGGGAATATCACATACATAGGCTAACGCATAGACGGGAACAGAACCCATGCCGTACTTTTTTGCATAAAGGGCCACGTCATCAACCATCTGACCCTCACCGTTGGTCTCCACGGAAATGAAGCCCTTGAGGTTTTTGTTCTTTGCGGCCAGCTCCTCGAATGCCTTTTCGGGATAAGGCCATGCGGTGATGGGACGGATGAAGCCGACCTTCTCGCCATTGGCGCGAAGCTCCTGCACAATGCCCTCCACGGCCCGTCCGGGCAGCCCAAAGGCTACGAACACATACTCCGCGTCCTCTGTATAAAGAGCCTCCCAGCGCTGCTCGTTCTCGCGCATTGCGCGAACCTTTGCTATATAGACGTCGGATTCCTTCTGCAGATCCCGGCCAAGGAAGTCGCCGCGCCGGACCTTGTAGGTACCGTCCAGGCCCCAGTCGCATCTCTTTATTTCGCGAAACTCAGGATAATCGCAGGGCTCCATCATCTGGCCCAGGCCGCTCTCGGTCATGATCTCCACAATGCAGCGGTACTTTTCGGCAATGTCGAAGGCCTCATACATCAGGTCAACGCCCTCCTGGATCGTGCTGGGGCAGAGAATGATGTTGCGATAGTCGCCGTTGCCGCCGCCGCGGGTCTCCCTGTGGTAATCGGTTTGGGCGCCGTTGAGGGCTCCGAGGCCGTTGCCCCAGCGGACAACGTTAAGAATAACCGCCGGGAAGTTCATCTGGTTCATGTAAGAAATGCCTTCCTGCTTGAGCGAGATGCCCGGCCCCGAAGAGGCAGTCAGCACCCTGTGTCCGCAGGCGGAGACGCCCATGACTATGTTGATGCCCGCCAGTTCGCTTTCGGCCTGAATAAAGGTCCTCCCCAGCTCCGGCATACGACCGGAAAGGTATTCCATAGTCTCCGTTGAGGGAGTTATCGGATATCCGGCATATATTTCAGCTCCGGCTCTCATCGCGGCCTCGGCCATCGCGATGTTGCCTTTTACCATGTCACCCATTTCTATTCCTCCTCAATCGCCCGTGATCGTGAAAACGGCATCGGGGCAAATGATGTAGCAGATGCCGCACCCAATGCATTTTTCCTCATCAACGGTTATATGCTTGTAGCCTCTGGAGTTTATCTCATTTGTCATGGATATGGCTTTTTTTGCGCAATTTTCCATGCATAGTCCGCAGGCCTTGCAGTTCTCGGGGTTCACTTTAGCCTTGCTCATAATAATTCCTCCGTTTCTTTGTTTATTCGCCGCAGGCCAGGATGGCCCACGCTATCGACGTAACTTTGCCCTCGATGGAAGCGGCGCGTGACGACATGACCACAGGAGCTGCCGCTCCGATCACAATGCCCGCGGTCTGGCCCTTGCCGAAGTAGCCTATGGCTTTACCCATGCAGTTGCCGGTCTCGATATTTGGTACGAGAAATAGATCCACATCGCCGCTGACACGGCTGTTCAGCCCTTTTTCCGCTGCCGCATCCGGGCGCATCGCGACATCAAAGGCGATGGGGCCTTCGTAAATGCCCCGGGGCAGCTCGCCGCGCTCAGCCATTTTGCAGAGCGCCGCCGCGTCTGCCGTGGCGGGTATTTTAGGATCGACCTTCTCATTGGCGGTCAGTATGGCAATCTTCGGCTCCTTGATACCCATGTTGTGCAGCACGGGTACGGCATTTTTCAGTATCTCCACCTTGTCCTCCAGGGAGGGCGCAACGGTCATGCCGCCGTCGGTAATGAAAAAGAGCTTCTTTTCGCCGGGCACGTCATAGCATGTGAGAACATTGAGCTGCCGGCCGGTGCGAAGTCCGACCTCCTTGTTGAGAACGGCGCGAAGAAAATCGCTGGTGTTCATCTTGCCTTTTACGAAAACATCAGCCCTTCCCAAACTGACAAGCTCCACTGCCCGAATCCCAACCTTCTCAACGTCCTTCTCGTCGACGATCTCGGCTTTTTCAATGGGAAACCCGTCTTTAGCGGCAAGCTCCCGTATCCTGTCCTCATCGCCAACGAGAATAACATCGCAAAGGTCCAGATCAGTGACCGCCTGGGCCACATGTATCATCTTATTATCGGCAGCGGCCGCGATGGCAATGGTACGCTTGGGCTTCCTTGCGCAGGCGGCTTTTACAATGTCATTAAATTGTGCGTACATCTGGTATTCTCCTTACGCTTTTTCGTAGATATGGAAGCCTTCCTCGCCGTCGAGCACCCTCGTTATACCCTCGGCCAGCGCCTCCATCTCCTTTGCCCCTGGCACTATGGTCACCGGGGCCAAAAAGGACACACTCACCTTTATTTTCTCTGTGAGCCGCTTTGAATAGGCACAGCCGCCGGTGAGGATAATGCTGTCCACACAGCCCCTGACCACAGTTGCAAGAGCGCCGATCTCCTTGGCGATCTGATAGGCCATGACATTCAGAATGAAATCCGCGTGTTCGTTGCCGCCGTCTATCATACTTTCCACATCAATAAGGCTGCTGGTACCCAAGTGGGAAACAAGGCCCCCCCGGCCCTTGATGTGTTTCATCATCTCGTCCTTAGTGTATTTGCCGGAGTAGCAGAGATCCACATAGGCTTTGCCATTGAGCTTTCCCGCTCGCTCCGGGGACATGGGACCTTCGTCGTCGCTGCATAGATCGATGATTCGCCCGTGCTCATGGAGGTTAATGCTGATACCGCCCCCCATGTGTGCCACTATGAAGTTCATGTCCTCATACCTTTTTCCAAGGGAAGCAGCTACGTCCTTTGCGGTGGCGCGGGTGTTCAGCACATGGGAGAAGGGGCGTCTTTTGATATCGGCGAGTCCGGTAGTCCTGGCGATATCCCGGACCTCATTGACACAGACAGCGTCATAGATATAGGCCTTGCAGCCGGCCGTCTTTGCTATGTCGTCCGCAATGATGGCGGACAGGTTGGAAGGGTGGTTCGTCACTGGGTGCCGGCAGGCTTCCAGAAGATTTTCTTCCACCAGATAGGCGCCGCCCTTGGCATAGCCGAAGGTACCGCCTCTGGCGGCGACGGCATCGAAATTCTTGGCGTTTACCCCGTTATTATTAAGGAACCGCAGAATGGCGTCCCGCCTGATTGGGTATTGGTCAAGAAGCGTTGCGCAATGCTCCAGTTCCTCCGCCGAATGGACGATGTTCTCCTCAAGAGTATTATTTCCATCGACGAAAACAGCGAGCTTAGTGGAAGTGGAGCCGGTATTGATAACAAGTATTTTGTACAATCGAACTCTCCTTCTTTACCGGAGGGGCGTACAAAGCGCGGCTGGCTGCATCCTACTGCCTCCGGATATTTGCTTTGCCGTCGGAATGGGCGTTTCCGATGGACTTTACATTTTCACTATAATTGGCTTTTTACCGTGTGTCGAATTTCAAACCAAAACGAGAGCTTTGCACAAAATTCTGTGCAAAGCTCTCGAAGTTTGTATATAATTCGATGTGCATCAGTATCGCATCGCCCTGGAGACTGTCAGCATCAAATGTTTTTCCATGCGCCGCTCCGCCAGATCCTCGTCCCGCTGGCGTATGGCGTCATATATTTTTTTGTGCCGCTCAAGCATGTTCTGGCAAGCGCCGGCGTTCAGGGCCGAAAACCTGAAAAAGTGTATCTTTGGGTCGATATGCATATAGGATTCCACCAGATATTGATTGTGGGCGGCGTTCATTATAATTATGTGGAATTCGTGGTCCTTCTCCCCCAGCGCATGAAATAATTGCTTCGCCTGGGATTCATTTATTATATTGATGTCTTCGTCCCAGGCCCTGCCAATCCCCTTGGCCATCAGCACCTCCGTATCCGCAAGGTTTTTCTCCACGAGACTCCTTTCCGAACCCAGCATTTGCGAGCAGGCCAGCCTGGCCGCCAACTTTTCAAGTGCTATCCGCACTTCGAGAAGCGCTACGTAATCACCGGGCTGCATTTCATATACGGTATAGCCCTGGACACCCTTTTCAAGGAAGCCCTCTTTCTCGAGCGCGGCGAACGCATCCCGCACCGGCGTGCGGCTAACGTTCATTTCCACAGCTATCTGTTCCTGATTGAGCTTTTGCCCGGGAGCGATCCTGTGGTCCACAATGTTGTCTCTCAGCACCATATATACCAGCTCGGTGTTTGAAATGAACGGATTTTTCTCTCGAAGCTCATTTATGCTCTTTTCATATTTAGAAGTTCTCATTCCCGCACCTCCGCATGTGCCGCCGCCGCAGCTATTGATGTAGATAGTTTACAAAGATAGTCTACAAATTTTTGCGCGATATGTCAATTAACATTATTTTTTAATGCTACTCCCTCCTTTCCAGACGTCCAAAGAACAAAATACCTGAAAATGTCCTTATCAAAGAACACATACCACCCTACCGGACATATTTTGACACATTTCCCCCGCCGCGGTTATTCTACTGATATAAATTGTACGTCTGTTGGGCAAAGACAATGGTGCAATTTGTGTAATACCCACAATAATCGCGGCTGGCATTCGAGCAAGTTGACATGGAAACCTATATTACAAAAGGAGAGATTGGGAAATGGAAGCAAAAAAAACATCGGCGAGTAAATGGATATTGCTTGTCATCGCCTTACTTTTAATGTTCACAACACACTATATCACTCCCCCCGCAGGGCTCAGCCAGGCCGGATTGCAGATACTCGGCATTCTGGTTGGCGCCATCATACTCTTTTTGAGCTGGGGCACCGGGTTCACCAGCATGCTGGTCGTCTTCGCCTTGATGACCGTGGACGGCCTCACCGCCGCGAAAGTCACTGCGGCCACCTTCGGCAACAACACTGTCGTATTCCTGATGTTCTGCATGATGCTCGCGGCCAGCCTTACCAAGAGCGGCGCGGCACGAAGAATTGCGGTCTGGTTCCTTACAAACAATCTTTCGCGCAAAAGTCCATGGTGGACTGTGATCATGTTTTTCGCGGCAAACTATGTCCTCAACTTCGTTCTGTCTACTGCCGCAACGATATTCGTAATGCTGCCGATCGCGGTGGAGATGCTTGAGAGCGTCGGAGTCAAGAAGGAGGACAAGGCCCCCATTGCTGTCGTTCTGCTTCTGGGCACGCTTGTTACCGGACTTATATCCAACTCGGCCAACCCCATTTCCCACGCGACCACCCTTCAGGGCTTCTCTTTCTATGAATCCTTTGCCGGCGCGCCCCTGGATTTCTTTACCTACTGCGCAATCGCGACCCCTCTTACCATCATAGCATGTATCGCATTTGTTATTATGGTCAAATTCCTTTGGCACCCCGACGTATCCATGCTTAAGAATGTCAATTATGATGTTCTTAGGGAAAGTGTCGGCACCATGACCAAGAAAGAAAAGTGGTCTGTTGTTTTCTACATCATCTGCGTCATTCTGTGGATGATGCCCGGCCTCAGCAAATATGTATGGCCCGCGAGTGCGGCATTCTTCAACAAGATCAACAACTGCCTGCCTCCTCTCGCTGCGCTGTTCCTTATGAACTTCATCAAAGTCGACGGCGAAAAGATCCTGGATTGGAGTGAGGCTGTCAAGTCCGTCAACTGGCCGTCTTTCATGTTCATCGCAGCTATCATGGGTCTCGGCTCCTTCATGGGCAATGCTGACATCGGCATTTCCGCATGGATGTCAGCAACCCTTTCACCCGTTTTCTCCAACATCAGTCCGTATATGTTCCTGCTTATCCTTGTAGTGTTAACTGAGTTAATGACAAGCTTCGTCTCTAACGCTGTTACAGTCTCTGTCATGATGGCTGTTGCAATGCCTCTTGCTCTTGGTGTATATGGCGGTCAGATCAGCGCCATCATCGTGGCGGTTCTTATAACTGGCGCCGCCGACAACGGTTGGAGCGCGCCTCCTGCTTCTCCCACCGCCGCTGTCGTTTACGGTTCCGGATGGGTCGATTCCAAGTCCATGATGAAGTGGGGCCTGCTCACCGCTCTGCTCCATGCCATACTCACCATGTCCGTAGGATATCTGCTTGGCTTGGCGATCTGCTAACAGCCTTAAAAAGCGAAAGAAGTGATCAAAAATATGAAAATCTGTGTTCTCGGCTGTGGAGCCACCGGAAGCGTGTTTGCCTCTTATCTTATGAAGGGCGGCGCTGACGATATATGGTTGGTTGACCTGAATAAGGCTCATATGGACGCTATCCGCGACAACGGGCTTCTGCTCAAAGATCCCGACGGAGAGTCGCTTTTAAAAGGCTTCCACACCGCGTATTCCGCGGATGAGGTTGGCCCCTGCGATATTCTCATCGTGCTTGTTAAATCCACCCACACCCATTCCGCCATGCAGGGCGCCGCATCCTGCATCACCGAAAAGACCGCCGTCGTCTCTTTGCAGAATGGGCTCGGCAACGACCTTGACCTCGCCCAGTTTGTCCCCGAAAACCAGATCGGCTGCGGATGCGGCCGTCTGGGTACCGTCCTTGAGTCTCCCGGCGTATGTGTCTCCAAGCCCGCGCAGGGCATCACAAATATGTACATCGGCCCCGTTTATGGCGGCGAGCTAGCCGCGAAAGCCTGCAAGTACATCGTGGACTGCTTCGCGAAGGGCGGCCTTAACCCCGAGTATCTGGACGACGTTCGCCCGGCTCTCTGGAAAAAGGCGGCCGCCAACAGCGGCTTCAACACCGTCTGCGCCGTCCTCGGCCTTACCATGAGGCAGGTCCATGAGGATGAGACAGCTCTCGCCCTGGTAAAACAGGTGCTCAAGGAAGCGAGCGATACCGCCGCGGCTCTCCACATCGCAGACAATCTCTACGACGGTCTGGTGAGCGATATCCCGAAGGCCGTCGCGAGCTACGGCGACTATTATCCGTCCCTGGCCCAGGACTTCCTTATCTATAAGCGCCAGACCGAGGTCAACACCCTTTCAGGCGCCATCTCCCGTTTTGGAAAGATCGCCGGAGTCCAGACGCCTACCTGCGACGTGCTCTCTCAGATCGTGACGGCGGTTCAGGCAAACTACGATAAGCGTTACAAAGATAAAGATTGATTTTATAAAAAGTCGGGCGACTTTCACCGCCCGACTTTTCATAAGACGGTTTATTAAGGAGATTACTAATGTCTGCACGTAAACAATCGACAATAAATTGGATTTTACTAATAGCTTCTCTCTTTATTGTGGCTACAGTTAAGTTACCTCCTCCTCCAGCCGGACTTCCGGAAGCCGGATTTCAGGTACTTGGTATCATTGTCGTCGCAATTATTCTGTTTTTGAGTTGGGGCACAAGTTGGACAAGCATGTATATAGTGTTCCTTCTCATGACAGTGCCTGGCGTCAGTGCAGCACAGGTTACTCAAGCCACCTTTGGTAACAATACAGTCATATTCCTCCTGTTCTGTTTTATGTTGGCGGCTTGCCTGATTGAGAGCGGTGTTGCAAGACGAATAGCAGTCTGGTTTCTGACAAATAAACTTGCAAGAAAAAGCCCTTGGTGGACAATTGCCATGTACTTTGCAGCTATCTATGTTCTTGACCTTTTTTTGTCAGCCGCAACCTGCATAATGATTCTCCTGCCGATTTTACTGAGTATCTTTGAAAGCGTAAATCTTAATAAAGATGCTAAATGCCCTCTTTCATCAATGCTTTTACTGTGTACAGTCGTGGTGGCCCAGCTGGCGAACGGCT
>ENA-UOOR01002622-UOOR01002622.1-fermentation-metagenome-genome-assembly--contig:-NODE-2622-length-17782-cov-5.046201_pt1 | contig 17782 bp, 14 predicted proteins | sample MGYA00245780_ERZ724029 | MGnify/ENA primary metagenome ERZ724029 (study PRJEB28704, sample SAMN03018315) | fermentation metagenome | biome: anthropogenic terrestrial biome; feature: soil; material... | reverse complement strand
GAAAGAAAGAACGTATCGGCAGGGATCAGGGCATTCAAGAGATTCACGGAGATGCCGGGTACTGACGGATACAGGCTTGTCATATGCGGCGACGGACCGATGAAGGATAAGCTTGTCTCACTCTCGGAATCCCTGGGAGTCGCGGACAGGGTCGACTTCATATCAAAATTGGGAAAGGAAGAACTGCTCGATTTCTATAACAGAATGGATGTCTTCGCTAACACATCGATGCACGAAGGGCTCGGACTGACTGCGTTGGAGGCTCAGGCATGCGGGACCCCCGTTGTCTTCTTCAGAGATGCCGAGATCCCAAAGGAGGCTACAAAGCATTTCGTCCCATCCGAGGGTGAGGAGGAGTTCGCTCAGAACATGTATAGACTTGTTACGGACGATTCATACAGGAGATCCGTTACGGATGGTGCCTCATTCGGTCTGGATTCTGAGGAATATTCCAAAGAGCTGTTCAAAATATACTCCAAAGTGCTCGGCAGAGAGTTCCCTTGAACTCATAACCGATTCTCTAAGTTAGACTTGCTCACTTATTTATCGTGAAGTGCCCTAACGGCTGTTGTGGTAAAGGTCAGCATTATAGTGCCGATATACAACGGAATGCGTTATTTGCCGGATTTCATGAAAGCCATCGGTAAAATGGGTCTTGATGACTGCGAGATCATTTTTGCCGTTGATCAGCGGTCATCGGACGGCTCCGTCGAAGCTGTATTCAAAATAACAGACGCAGACCCTTCAATGAAGGCTGTAGTGCAGACTGAAAGAACCGGTTCTGGTGGAGCCAGGAATTTGGGACTGGATATAGCCGCCGGCGAATACATCGGGTTCTTTGACGTGGATGACGTTCCTTTACCGAATTATATCCATAAAATGGCCGGAATATTGGATGATGCAGGTGCGGACGCCGTTTTCTGTAACTATTCGGAGGAGCAGGCAGTCGACCGTCCTGAACCGGAATTAAGGTTTCTGACACCGGGAGAGGCGATACTATCAGTAACGGCCGGTGACATGCCAGGTATGCCCTGGGGGTCCATGTGGCGTTCTGAAGTGATAGGAAAGAAACGTTTCATCAGCGGGTCGACGGCAGAGGATACAGATTTCATAATCCGGTGTCTGACTAACACAGAGAAGGCAGCATTCTATGATCATCCTCTTTATATCTATAACACAAGGGACATGACCGGGGACCCCCGCCAAAACTGTCTTGCTAGAGCGGAGAAATACTACGAGCTCATAGATTATCTGGAGAAGGCGATGCCGGAGGTCGCAGATGATTATGCGGAGACCTCCTTGATGGTCCAGCTGCGCTGGGGTGCGAAACGCGGAGGAGAGGAGTTCATAGCCATGATGAACAGCGATCTGCTTCAGAAGTGGAAAGCGAGATGTAGAAAACCCATCTATGAGTTCAAGATAGCACAGAATCTGCCGAAGATATATTGTGCGGCGGGGAAAATTGCGGCGGAGATAAATTCCAAACTTGGCCTGCGTTTGGGAAAAGTAGGATGAAAGCAGTACGCATCCTTATTCAGAGAGTTCTCCGGTCAGAAGTAATAAACTAATTAAGAGGTAATCCTCCATATGGTGCTATGCCCAAATGCCTTGGCAGACTGATCGAATCGGTCAAGGTCGAGTATTCCACAAACCCGGTGGCCACGCTGTTCGCTTCGGCAATGAGCGTGTTGCTGTTGGTCTTCATCGTTGCAGGTCTGCTTTCCCAGGGAGAGACAGTATACTACATGTTCTGGAAAGAGCACGATCGCACATTCATGGATTTCTTTGACAGCATAGTATACAGCAGTGACTCGCCGTATACGAATTGGAGGGTCATCTATCCTCCCCTGATAACGGTATTATACGGTTTTCTGGGGCATTTCATGATACCGTTCGTGAACCCGGGAAGTGAATACCTGGGTTATGCACTGCGCGACTCCCAAATGGGACTGATGATTTATCTGGTGACCACGGCGATATCAGTGTATTTGATAGTGCTGTTGATGAGGAAGGTACTGAAGACAGAGGGCAGGATGAAAGAGCTTCTCATTGTACTGTTGATCGCATCATATCCGTTCATATATGCGATTGAGCGCGGTAATATCATCATAGCTGCGCTGTTTTTCTGCTCAATTTTCGTATTCGGGTATAATTCGGAAAATAAAGTGATACGGTACCTATCCTATCTTGCTTTGGCGATCGCTACCGGATTCAAGATATATCCGCTGTTTCTGGGAATTCTGATAGTAAGAGAATCTAGATACAAGGAGGCTGCCGTATGTTTCGCCATGGGCGTATGCGCGGTGTTCCTCCCCTTCCTGCTGACGGACGGCGGACCGCTGGTAATGTTGGAGAACATTATCAATTATGTTGTCATCGATGCGCCTTTCGGTTTCATCAATATCAATCAGTTCATGCTTACGATATTTGGCTTCTTCCTGCCGAATCAGACCATAGACATCATCAGCTATGTGATTGTGGCGATTATGTACGCGGTCACGTTCGCGATAGTTCTGACAGACAGAGAAATAGAATTCTGGAAGATCACTGCTCTGATATGCTGCTGTATTATTTTGGGGCCGGGGGTGGGGACGCCCTATCTTTTCATTTATCTTTTCATATCTCTCATCCTCTTTCTCAACGAAGGAGGGATCATGTCAAAATCCAAGGTATTCTACCTGATTTGTTTCGTCATGATATTCGCTCTTTTGCCGGGATTTGCAAGCAGGTGGGAGGACATCGCGTTGGTGATAATCTACTCGATCAAGGCGCTGTTCGTGATGCTATTGATGATGGGGATAATAGTCGATCGCATTCTGTTATTGAATAGCAGAAGGCAGAAGTGCCGTTCCAGATGTCAAGGCGAAGAAGATCACGATAACCTGTCGGAAGGAATGAGATAAAGGAGTGCAGGCACCTTCAAAAAATAAAAAAGTGTTAGCGCATAGATGTTACATCTGATCCTGTCATCAGGATCAATCATCAAGCCAAGGTATCCGGTCTAGTTTCTTTATCCGATGAGGCTATTCTCTTCGAAGCATTGAGTAGAAGGACAACTGTTAGAATAAGCACGGCAACAGCTTTCGCATAAGAAACAAGCTCCGCATTCAGACCAAAGAAACCCGGGACCATGACCAACGTGGCCGCCAGAAGGAGAGAGATGAGGCAAGTCTTGTTCTTTTCTGAAGAGCGGTAATTAAGGAAAAACCACGCAGGTATGATCATATACAGAAGAACGTACGGAGGAGCCACACCGACAGACAGAATCTGCATGCACACGAGCAGAGAAACTGTTTCCCAGTACGGGGCCTGTTTATCTGCTAATACTATGAAAGCACCCACGGCCATCAGAATCAGGGAGATCCATAGACCGAACGCTCCGATACTGAAGTTTCGCATACCGAATCCGTGCGCGGCAGTTTCCAGTATGCCTGCCAGATTAACATGGCCTACCATTGAAACTGCTTCGCTGTATTTTGTCGCATTGCGGAAGACGTCAAGAACGGTGCCGTCTGTGAAAAAGAACGGCACTATGAAAATGACTGCGCAGATCAGAATGCACAGGACCAGATCTCTGTAGTTCTTGTTCTTTAGTGCATCTCGGAGTATGAGAATACCGAAAAACGCAGGATAGATCTTTGTAGCGATTGCTATGCTCAGAAAAAGGAATGAGAGATATTTGTGCTCTTTTTTCTCGGAATTAAAGAAAATGAAGAAAAGTAGTGAGAAGATCACTGATATGAGCATGGAATTTCCGCGATCCAGACAGTAAACCATCGGATAGGATGTTAATATTAAGATGAAAAAGAGAGTAGTTTCCTTTTTCGAGTTCTGTTTAGTGCGAAGCAGTACATAAAGTAACAGTGCCAGAAGCACAACGGTAAATATGGCATATGATGCAATGCCTGCAAAGGAGGCTCGTATTTCCCATCCTGAATCAAAAATTACTCCTGTACTTTCTAAGAGAACCCCTATGATCGAGTAGAGAACGGTGATGAAGCCCGGATAGATAACATTAAAATTAAGATACGGTCCGAATCTGCTGTAATATATGCTGTTGAAGTAATCCATGAAATAATCGGTTCTATTGTAAAAAAGCACAGAACCAAGGCTTTGCCCGCTAGTTAATAGGAAAGCAATGGAAGATACAATCAACCCCAGGATCATGAGAAGGTAAAACATTTGGCGGGGTGTAACCTCAGAATTTTCTGAAAGTTTACTTTTGAAGATGTGTCCCCCCAGTTCTAAAATTCGTTCCAGCATTGTTCATCACTTCAGAGATGATGAAGTATTTAAACAATGTAATACGAAACAAGAATTTATGAAGTAAGAAAAATCCAAAAATTAGTTTATGAACACTGTACTTTAATCGCAGTCTTACTTTCGTTATAAGGAGCAATCCATTCGACATTACAAACTCTTTAGTTTTGAAAAGCCTGGCTATTACAGTCCTGTCTGGCTGTTGGTTGTTCAAGAAGTTTTAGACCTTCTCTGGAAAGAGTAAGCGAATATGTAGAAGATCATAAAATATCGTAAGAGCCATTAGGGAATATAATCGGTTTGTGTGATGTATTTTTCAACACATCATCAAATATTTCTTGGATATTCAAATCTTTGAAAATTGTGTTTTTTAAATGACCATTCAAATATCATTGGAATATTTTTGGTATTCGCAGGAATAGCATCTCAGCATTGTAATAACCGTTTTAACGTTGAACACCTATCGAAGGTAGGGTTGGGGATGGTTAGGGGAATAAAGCTTCTCGATTGCACATTGCGTGACGGCGGATATGTGAACGACTGGGAGTTCGGCAACGGAGCCATGACATGCATTTTTGACAGGCTCAATGCATCTGGAACAGACATCATAGAGATAGGCTTCCTGGACCAGAGGCGTCAACCGGACCCGAACAGAACAATTCAGCCAGACACGGAAAGTATGACCAAGGCCTTTGGTAAGATATCCGATAGAAAATCCATGGTTGTTGCGATGATCGATTACGGAACTTGCGACATCGAGAATCTTCAGCCCAGGTCGGAGACGGTTCTGGACGGCATAAGGGTGATATTCAAAAAAGAGAATATGCACAAAGCTATTGAGTTCGGAAGAGAGGTCATGGAGAAAGGCTATGCTCTTTTTCTTAATATGGTATCGATAACATCCTACGAAGCGGAAGATATCATTGAGTTCTCCGAGGATGTCAACAGAATCAAGCCGTTCGCGGTATCGCTGGTGGATACATACGGCCTAATGCACAAAGAGCAGATGTCCCTCTATTTCAATCTCCTGGATAAACATCTGGATCCATCTATTTCCATAGGATATCATTCACATAACAACTTCCAGCTTGCATATTCCAATACGATAGAGGTACTGGAGCTGAACACGAAAAGGGACATTATTCTGGACGGCTCCTTGTATGGCATGGGAAAGAGCGCGGGCAATGCCCCTTTGGAGCTCCTTGCCATGCACCTGAATGAGAATTACGGCAAGAATTATGATGTTAACCAGATATTGGAGGCCATCGACGTCAATATCATGCCGATGTATGAGAAGCATTATTGGGGGTACAGTTTTTATTTCTACATTTCGGCAAAGAACGATTGCCATCCCAACTATGTGAAGCATCTGATCGACAAAAGATCCCTGTCCATCAAAGCGGTCAACGAGATTCTGGGGAAGATTGAGCACAAACGAAAGCTGGCCTTTGACAAGCAGTACATCGAAGGTCTTTATATGGAGTATATGTTGGATAATCTCGACGACTCCGAATGCATAGAGGAGCTGTCCAAAGAGCTTTCCGGCAGAGAACTTTTGCTTATAGGTCCGGGGAAATCGGCGGACAGGGACAGGACCAAGATCAAGGCCTTCATGGAAGACAAAGCACCGATAGCCGTTGCAGTCAACTTCATTCCTTCAATCGGCATAGATTATCTTTTCGTCAGTAATTCGAAACGCTATAGTCTGATGGTCCCCAATATTATAGATTGCGGCCTCAGAACGATAGCCACATCCAACATAACGCCTATCAGGGAGCCCTTCGATTATACGGTGGAATATGGGGGGTTGATCACCGATGCAGATGAAATCTGGGATAATGCTCTTGTGATCTTACTGAATCTTTTGAAGAAGATCGGCGTTGACAAGGTTTATTTGGCGGGATTCGACGGTTTCAGCGAGAGTTCTGATACCAACTATGTCGATAAGAGCTTTGACCTATCGAAAAGTTTCGAGTATCTTTCTGCCGTGAATCGTTTGCTCACTAAGAAGATAAAAGAGTATCGGAAAGATATGAATATCGTATTTTTAACAGACTCCATATATTCGGAGGAGTAGACACGTACAAAACCGTGATCTTTGATCTTGACGGGACTCTTATAGATTCCAGTGAAGGAATAGTTCATGCGGTATTGGAAGCTTTGAGGAATCTCCGCTATCCGATTCTTGATGAAGGGTTGATCAAATCACTCATAGGCCCTCCGATAGGTAAGGAAATAGTGAAAGAGCTCGATTATGGGGACGAGGAGCTGAAAGAATTCAATGCAGAATTCAGGCACCTCTATAAAACGAAATATCTGATGGAAGCTGAAATATATCCGGGCATCGAAGGTCTTTTGTCACGTCTTTCGGATCAGAAATTCATGGCAGTTGCCACGAATAAGAGAATTGATTACACGCTCATTTTGATGGACGGACTGGGTCTTTCCAAATATTTCGATATTATAGAGGGATCGGATCTGGAAGGCAGATTGGAAAAACACGACCTGATAGACAAATGTCTGGAATCGTCAGGGCATCTCCCGTCGGAAGCGGTCGTCGTTGGGGATACCGCCCATGATGCGTTGGCGGCAAAGTCATGCGGATTGGATTTTATCGGCGTAACATACGGTCTCGGTTTCAAAAGACCGGAGGACGTGCCGTTCGGCAAGGTCGCCACGTCAGTTTCATCACTACAGGGGATGTTGTTCTGATTCCCATTGCTTATATACGTGCGAAGGCCTAACAATAATCCGAAGCTCATATTCATAATCCCAGATATACAGGAATTCAACAGAGACGATCGAATGAATGGAGGCTTATTCTCAATAAAGAGCAGTTCAGAGTCGGAAAATATTCTGAATAAAACAATCATCGATATTCTTTGTTTTCTGACCGTTATCATAGTCTCGTCGTTATGGGCCTTTTTGATCTTTAATAAAACAGCGCAAACCCAAGAAGGCTGGTATGTTGTCTATGGTAATATGATACTTCAAGGAAAGGTACCGTACATCGATTTTGAATTTCTATACCTTCCTTTGTATGCATATTTGTCCGCGCTGGTCGTTTTGATATTCGGCGACAGTCTTCTTGCATTCAGAGCAATAGGTGCATTGCTGTTTGTCTCGATAGCTGTTATAGCTTTCCTTATTTTCAGATTAATCACACCATCCTGGATCGCAACGATCGGATCCCTGATATCTGTTTTCGCGTTGCAGGGGGATGTTTTTTTCATATTCTATGATTATCATTCCGTTTTCACTCTATTCGCTTATCTTTCTATATATTTCGTGTTAAAAGCGATACTGGAAAAGTATAAGGGACAGGATGATAAAGTAGGGAAATATCTGTTAGTGGCGGGGACAATGTGCTCCCTTACAACGGTGATAAGACCGCAATCAGGGGTCATGATGTTGGTTTATTTCATCGGATCCTTCATTATTTTGCATTTTCTCACAGAGAGAGTCAGGCTCACTTCACGGAGCATAGGTTGCTTTTTCGTTGGGATCCTTATCCCGGCATTGCTGACATGTGCTCTCCTGATTTATGCGGGAGCGTTCTCGGCCTGTATCGAAATGGTATTTTTTGGTGGTACAAAGGGAAGCATCTCAGGCATGCTTATCGGATGGATACATTACATATACCCAGGTTTGATTTTTTATCCGCTGGTTCTCGTACCGCTTTTAGTGTATATTTCGCTCGGAAGAAGCGATAAAAACATCAGTGTGGATAAGGCTGACCTTGCTCTTTGTTTTTTGGCTGCAATATTTGTGGTGATATGCATTGTTTGTATGTTTTCATCTCTCGAAATGTCGATGAACATAGCTCAGTACCACCCAGTCGGTCCGATAGGCTCCAGTTGGCCACCGGTTTTCTTCATCCTTGGATGTACCACGATTCTAACATTATTTCTTAAGTCGGTTATACAGAAGTTCAGGAATGAAGATATCATATCTTTTGATCTGGCCAGCCTATTCATCGGAGGTTCCGCGATCGTTATCGCGATAGGAGCGGCCACAAGCGGACCGTTACCGTACGTAGGGACGGCATTGATATTCGGCTTCGTATTGATCACTCTGCTGCATCGTTGTGTAGAGCTTCCAAGGATGACAATAAAGAGAGGTGTTGAGCTACTTTCTATCGTATTTGTCACATTCCTTATACTCACGATCGTAGCGCCTAAAATCGTAACGCCATATTATTGGTGGGGAAGTTCGCCGTCTCCTTACGCGGATGCAATATACGCAACGGACGTGGACTATTTCAGAGGAATGGAATTGACGGCGGACGAAAAGTACATGTATGAGGATTTCGAAGAAAAGGTGAATTTATATCTGGGGTCTTCTGATGAGATGTACTGCTATGCAAACATACCTATATTCTACACTATAGCAAATAAAATTCCGACAGTCAAGGCGGTCGTTCCGTGGTTCGATGTGTCGAGAGAATCCACCATAAGGGAGGATCTGGATTATTTGAAGAATAACAATCCGAAAATGATTGTTTTCAATGATCATACAATTTATGCGGTATATGCGCATCAGGAGCTGTACGGAGACAAAAGCGCACATTACGATCTTTACGCTTGGTTGCTGGAATGTAGGGATGACCCCAGTAGCAATTACGAAGTGGTCTCCACATATAGCGGATCCTACAACACGTACCTGTTGGTACTGAAGTGATCTGGACGGCGTCCCAAAATTCAAGATATCTTTTTCAGATAGTTGTATTCATTCTAACTATCTCTTTGATTCCGAATATAGGAGATGATTTTTGAGACGCCCTCTTCAAAAGAGAATCTCGGTTTGAAGCCCGTGTCCTTCTCCAGATCATAAGTATCTGCACACAGTTTCATTACTTGGTGAGGATAGTATTCTTTTGATCCGAAACTCAGTTCGATATTCGGATTCACTATATTTCTAACAGTTGTTACATATTCTTTCATTTTACGGCAGTTACCGCTTCCTATGCAGTATGTTCTTCCGTCTACGCCATTCAATCCGATAGCCAATAATGCGCCGGCGGCATCATCAGCGTATATGTAATCCCAAGTCTGCTCGCATGCGGTGAGCTCCGGGACCTTTCCGTCGAGCAGGGTCCTTATGAGATACATCATCATCGTATGGTTTGCATCCAACTCTCCGTACACGCTGAGGACCCTTGCCCAACAGAATCGCATACTCAGCTGTTTGCAGATGATGCCGGAAAGTTTTCCTGCCGCATATTTCGCTATTCCGTATCCGCTTTCGGGGTTGACCGGCACGTTCTCATTCAGTTTAACGTTCACTCGGCCGTACTCTGCCTGAGACCCAGCGCCTATGAATGCGGATGCGCCCCAACTGTGTGCCAGTTCTGCGGCATCCATGGTGTATTCGATATTCTTCGTCTGGATGTGCACATCGTCGCGTCCTGCCACAGACGTTTTATCCCAGGCCAGATGGAAGAAGACGTCGCATCTCTCCCGTCCGTGCAACTTCTTATAATCGCCTATGTTGCACTCTACCAAGGTCAGCCTCTCCGATCTCGGCAGGTTACCGATCCTTTTAGATCCCGGCCGCACAATAGCGATGACCTCATGACCTTCTTCTAAGGCAATCTTTGCCAGGGTGGCGCCTATCATGCCCGAGGCACCCGTGATCGCGATCCTCACAGTATCAGTCGTCATCTTCCATTAGGTCTATGTACATGTTGCTTTTCAGTTCTTCCCTGTCGAGGAAAGGATACAGATCCTCCAAGGGGGGAGAGAACAATCTTCCGTCGGGCAGTCTTTTCGTTGCGGACTTCGGCTCGAATATCTGCTCCGTTGAAACGAAGACTTCGCATATCAGATACCCTTCGGCAGAGAGCACATCATCCAGTTTAGACATCTCTGAATTGCTTCTTATCGAGAAGTACGGGAATCCGTATGCGTATGCTAGCTTGCTGAAATCCGGGAACCCCAGATCGCCGCTCTGCTCTCCGATGCCGTGGAAATTCTTATTGAAAAGGTTCGTCTGGGTCATTCTTATTGAATGGTATCCCTGGTTATTTATGACGAAGATCTTCAGAGGAAGATCGTTAGTTACGACAGTTTGCAGCTCTTGTATATTCATCTGTATGCTGCCGTCTCCGGCTATGCACACGGTGTCGGCTTTGCCGGCAGATATGCAGGCTCCGATAGCCGCCGGAAGATCGTAGCCCATACTGGCGATCGCTGAGTTCACTATGAACCTCTGCCCCTTCTTTATGGTGTAAGCGTGGCTGCCCACGGCGCAGGCGGTGCCGTTGCCGACTACAGTGATCCTACCTTCGGGCAGTCTTTTGCTGAGTTCCTTCATGAAACAATACGGATTCGCCAGCCCATTCCCGGTACAGTGCCTTTCCTGGACGACCGGATATCTGCGTTTCCATTCTCTGCATCGGTCGAGCCACTCTTCTCCCGAGAAGGCCTTCTCTTCTAAAGACCCGTCCAGTTTCTCCAGCAGCACCCTCGCGTCAACATGGAGAGGCATATCCACGTGGAGAGTCGGCTTCTTAAGCTCTGCTTCGTCCACATCCTCCATTATGACATAAGATTCCCTTGCCCAGGTCTTCCAATTGAATCCGACCTGTCTGAGGCTTAGCCTGCCTCCGATTGACAGGAGGAGGTCGCTGTTCTGTACTGCGAAGTTGCCGGCCCGGTCTCCAAGACTGCCGCCGCGCCCTGCATAAAGAGGGTCGTCATCATGTATCAGATCGATGCTGTTCCAATTGGTAACTATGGGGATGTTCAGCTTTCTTATGACCTTCAGGAAAGTTTCGTACCCTCCCGAGAGTCTGATCCCGTTCCCTGCGTAAAGTACCGGGCGCTTCGATTTTCTTATTTTTTCGATTATAACGTCAATTGTCTTCTGATCGACATTCAAAGGAAGTTTCGATTCTTCTTCCGTCGGATCGAATGATACAAGCTCATTGGTATCCACATATGCGCCCTGCACATTCAGAGGAATATCAAGCCAGCAAGGGCCGGGGCGACCATGGGTAGCAAGGAAAAGTGCCTTCTGAAGACAATATTTTATTTTTTTCGGATCTGTGATAAGCTCACAATATTTGGTCATGCATTCTATGGACTTGATAATATTGAATTCCTGATCGCCCATGGATCTGAGCGGAAGGCCGGTGGACATCGCAGTCGTATCGTACCTCACCTGTCCTGAGATGACGATCATCGGTATCGAGTCCAACCAACCCCCGACCACCCCGGTTATGGCATTCGTTCCTCCGGGGCCCGTGGTGACGCACAATGCCGCCATTCTGTTGTTTATGCGTGCGTAGCTTTCTGCCGCTATAGCACTGGCCTGTTCATGATGGTTGTAGTAGCATTTCAGTTTGGCATTACTGCCGAACGAGTCGTTAAGATGCATCGCGCCTCCGCCGACTATAGTGAAAACATCTTTTACGCCGTAATCAGCGAGATAATCAGCTATGAAGTCTGATACCTTTACCTTCATTTTACTCCCCCAAAGACCCGATAACAGTTCTGGCCATGTATTCGATCATATCATCGGTCATGCCGGGATATACGCCGATCCAGAAGCTGTCGTTCATTATGCGGTCTGTGACCGGGAGCTTTCCGACTGTGCGGTAACCTTTTCTCTCCCTTCTCATCTCATCAAAGCACGGGTGCCTGATCAGATTGCCTGCGAAGAGCATTCTTGTCTGAACTCCTTTTGATTCTACGTATTCGATCATTTCTCTACGATCGACTCCAGGTTTGCAGGTCATAAGGAAGCCGAACCAGCTCGGGTCGCTGCCGGCCAGAGCTTCAGGCAGGATTATCTTGTTCTGCACATCCGACAGCTTCTCTTTGAGGAGATTGAAATTATGTTTTCTCCTCTCTACGAAGCCAGGGAATTTCTCAAGCTGAGCACACCCAATCGCTGCCTGCATATCTGTGGCTTTGAGATTATATCCGAAATGGGAGTAGACATACTTGTGGTCGTATCCCAGGGGGAGCTCCCCGTACCTGCGGTCGAATCTGTGCCCGCAGAGGTTGTCCTTACCAGAAGGGCAGGAGCAGTCTCTACCCCAGTCTCTCATTGAGCGGATTATTTTGTTGAGAAGCGGCCCGTCAGTGTACACGGCGCCGCCCTCGCCCATGGTCATATGGTGAGGCGGGTAGAAGCTGGATGTGCCTATGTCCCCGACGGTGCCGGTGAATCTCATATCCCCGTTGTAGTTGTATTTGGATCCGAGGGCATCGCAATTGTCCTCTATGAGCCACAGGCCATTATCATCGCAAAATCTCTTCACAGCTTCGATATCGAAAGGGTTCCCGAGGGTATGGGCGACCATCACCGCCTTCGTTCTGTCGGAAAGGGCAGCTCTCAGCTGAGAAACATCCAGATTGTATTGGGGAATGGTCATATCTACGAAGACCGGGACAGCACCGTATTGTATGCACGGCGTGACCGTGGTCGGGAAGCCGCAGGCTACCGTGATCATCTCATCGCCCGGCCTTATGGCGCGTTCTCCGAGAAGAGGTGACGTCAAAGCCATGAACGCAAGGAGGTTTGCCGAAGAGCCAGAGCTTACCAGGCTGCAATGCCTTATGCCGAGATATTTCGAAAGAGAGGACTCGAACTCATCCGTATATCTGCCTGATGTAAGCCAGAATTCCAGAGAGGAATCCACGAGATTCATCATCTCTTGACGGTCGTAGACCCTGGAGGCATAAGGTATTCTGTCCCCGTCTCTGAAATCTTTCCTTACATGATATTTATCGCAATATTCAGAAACAAAGCTCAGGATCTCCTTCCTAGCTTCTTGCTCTGTCTTTCCTTCAAACATTCAATCACTCCCGAGATATTCCCGTATCTGTCTGTCCATGCAGTCACGCACGTCTCCGCCGGAGACCCAGATCTTGGACCACTCCACTGTTTTCTCTATCGCCTTATCTATTTTCCAGCGGGATTCGAATCCTATAATCGATTTGATCAGGTTAGTGTTCAGCCTGAGGTATCCGGCCTCATGGGGACCGTTACTTCCTTGGATCACAGGTTCCTTCATGCCCCCCCAATGTTTTCGGAAGAGCTCCGCAAGCTCCATTGTGGTGATGCAGTCTTCTCTCAGCGGGCCGACATTGTAATATCCGGAAAGCTTGGGATCATGGAGCTGCCTATCGGCTATCATCAGATATGCGATCAGAGGTTCCAGTACGTGCTGGTACGGCCTTACGGACCCGGGATTGCGAAGCACCAGAGGCTCAGAGGACATTGCGGCCCTTACAGAATCAGGTATTATGCGCATATCAGAGAAGTCTCCGCCTCCGATCACGTTCCCGGCCCTGGCTGTAGATACGGCGCATCCGCCGTTTGCGAAGAAGCTCTTCTTATAGCTGTGCGTCACGAGCTCGGAGCAGCTTTTTGAATTGGAATAGGGGTCATGACCATCCAAAGGGTCGCTCTCGATGAATTCCCTGCCAGACTCAGTATTCTTGTAGACCTTGTCGGTTGTCACATTAAGGAAGGATCTGACCGTTTTGGTCGTTCTGACGCATTCCAGGATGTTCACCGTGCCCATAACATTCGTCTCATAGGTCTCCTTTGGACGTTCGTATCCTGCGATCACAAGAGGCTGGGCCGCCATATGTATCACGATCTCGGGTCCAACGTCCGAAACAAAATCTGAAAGTCTTTCGAAATCTCTTATGTCCCCGATCTCGGAACATATTCCATCTTCTACATTGGCTATTGAATAGAGATTCGGATCCGTTGGCGGTTCAAGAGAATAACCATAGACATCTGCCCCGAATCCTTTAAGGAGGTGGCACAGCCACGATCCTTTGAATCCCGTGTGCCCGGTTATGAGCACCTTCTTATTTTCGTAGTTTTTTTGGAGCAATTTACCACAGCTTCCAAGGGGCCCTTCCTGAAGACCAGTTCTCTTCCAGCATCTCTCTGTCTCTTAAGGTGTCCATGCACTGCCAGAACCCGTCGTGGCGGAATGCGGCGAGATTTCCTTCTTTAGACAGTCTGGTAAGGGGTGCCTTTTCGAATACGGTACTGTCACCTTCGATATAGTCAAGAATTTCCGGTTCCAGGACCATGAATCCTCCGTTGACCCAACCGACATCTTCCTTGTCCTTTTCTCTGAACGCATTCACTAGATCCCCGCCCACATCCATCATACCGAACCTTCCCTCAGGGTGAACTGCCGTGAGTGTGGCAAGCTTTCCATGTTTCTTGTGGAATTTCGCCAGTCTGTCCAGGGGGACATCGGACACGCCGTCTCCGTATGTGAGCATGAAAGTCTCATTCTCGATGTATTTTTCGACCCTTTTTATGCGCCCGCCGGTCATGGTATTCAATCCCGTATCGACGATGGTGACCTTCCAAGGCTCAGAGACATTATTGTGCACAGTCATAGCGCCATCTTTCTTGAAATCGAAGGTCACGTCGCTGCAGTGGAGATAGTAATCAGCAAAATATTCCTTTATCATGTGTTGTTTGTAACCCGCACAAATAATAAAGTCGTTAATGCCGTGGAAAGAGTAAAGCTTCATTATGTGCCAGAGTATCGGTTTTCCGCCGATCTCAACCATAGGTTTGGGCCTTAAGTGGCTCTCCTCAGATATCCTTGTGCCCAGTCCACCAGCAAGGATGACGGCCTTCATGATCATCTCATAATGTTCCGTGACATATAATTATAATCATGTTTCCACAATCAATCGTAGCCAAACATATGCAAAATGATTATACGAGACCAAGAGATAGAAGGTCAGAAGATACGATATGAAAAAAATCTCTGTCCTGGTCCCTACATACAATGAGGAGGAAAACGTAGCACTTCTTTCGGAGAAGATCGTAGAGCAGTTCGAGACGGAACTGGTCGCATATGATTATGAGCTCATTTTCATAGATAACGACTCAAAGGATTCTACCCGAGAGAAGATAAGAGGTCTTTGCCGGTCGAACCCGAAGATCAAGGCGATCTTTAACGCAAGGAATTTCGGTCAATTCAGTTCTCCGTACTACGGGCTACTGCAGACCACAGGGGATTGCACGATATCGATGTGCGCCGACTTCCAGGACCCGGTGGAGCTCATCCCGAGATATGTGGAGGAGTGGGAGAAAGGATACAAGATCGTTCTTGGGCAAAAGACGTCCAGTAAAGAGAGCAGATTAGTCTACGCTGCGAGGAACATCTATTATCGTTTCATGAAGAGGAATTCAGACGTTGAATATCTGGAGCATGTTACAGGTTCGGGCCTCTACGACAGGGAATTCATCGAGGTGCTGAGGGGCATAGACGAGCCACGTCCTTTGCTGAGAGGGATGATAGCGGAGCTCGGTTACAGCATCAAGCTGATCCCATACGACCAGCAGCGGCGCAGGGCCGGGAAGTCCAGCAACAACATATTCAGATATTATGATGCGGCAGTCCAAAGCTTCACGTCATATACCAAGATAGGTGTAAGATTGGCAGTGTTCACGGGTGTGGTTTTCACGGCGGTCAGTATGTTAACAGCTCTCGGTTTCGCCATATACAAATTATTGAATTGGAGCACATTCGACATAATCCCCTTCGCTTTAGGATTGGCGATATTCGTGGTCGTGTCGCTTCAGCTTCTCTTCATAGGAGTGGTGGGAGAGTACGTTCTCAATATCAACTCCCGAATGAAGAAGCGCCCTCTGGTCATAGAGTCGGAACGTATCAATTTCTGAGCATTCAAAACGATAACATGAAGTACAATCCGGATATGACGAATTCCCTGTAGGTGCGTGACAGAATGGACGGAGCAGAGGATGGCAGGAAGGGGGCGTTCGGATACAGAATATGGTTTTCTTTGGAATCCCTCATCCGCCGTGTGTCCTCATCTCTTTTCAAATGCATGCGCATAGAGCTAACGGAGAAGCAGAATGAGACATACATGCAGTTCGTGGGTTTCTGTGTGGTCGGAGTTCTGAATACGATAGTCGGTTGGGCCGTTTACTATGCCTTCGTGATCTTCGACCCGGCCCTGTATCTCGTGGGGAACGTGGCCGGGTACATTTGCGGTGTCATGAATTCATATTATTGGAACAGCAGGTTCGTTTTCGCGAAAGAAAGAAGCAAATCCTCTTATGCTCTGTTCAAGACGTATATTTCGTACGGAGTCACGCTTGTTCTTTCTACGGTGCTCATGTTCATCCTGGTTGACAAATTATCTGTTTCTGAATTCATAGCGCCCATTCCGACCCTTCTTATGACGGTGCCTCTGAACTTCATACTGAATAAGTTCTGGACGTTCGGATCTAAGAAATTATCGAAAGGATCGGATATTGTTTGAAGAAGAGAATCCGTATTCGCATCATATCCCTTCGTCAATCAAAGACCGGAAAGAAGATCTTGGTGCCAGGAGCATTATCAAAACAATAAATAGGCACATCCATACCCAGCTATGATGATTCGTCTGGTCGGGATGCCGAATGAAGGTGACCGAAAGACCACGGGTCTAGCCCGCTATGCAAATCGAGTTAAGTCCGCTGCCTCTCAAAATAAGATAGGCGTTGTATACGTTCTATTCAACACAAAGGTCTGCGGTATCACACAGACGTTAAGGGACCTGATCATCAGGCCGGTGTACGATCTGCTCAAAGGGGGCAGGAACGCAGATGTAACCCACATCATTTACGAATTCGGTGCGATATACTTGCCGTTCATCTTCGGGCGGTCTGTAGTCACATTCCATCACGTGGTCACAAAAGAGGAGAAGAACAAGACTGCGTGGTTCTTCATTTGGAGAGTTGCTGCCAGGATGGCGGTTATGCGCGCCGACAAGATCATCGCGATATCATCTCAAACCCGTGATGAGATCTTGGAAAAATATCGGGTGCCCGAGGATAAAGTCGTGGCGATATTAACTCCGCAGAGTGAAGAATTCCGTGTGCTGCCTGAAATACGCAAAGAAAGATAGTTCGGTTGCATGGGTACACTGGAGGAGAGGAAGAATCACGCCGCCGCCATGAGAGTGTTCTCTGATATCATCTCTCAGGACCGATATTCCGATTTCAAACTTTTTTTATTGGGGAAAGGCCCGTTAAAAGATGAGCTTGTGAAGTATGCAGAGGAATTGGGCATAAGAGACAGGACCGAGTTCATATCGGACCTGTCCTCGGAAGAGTTGACTGAATTCTATAATCGGTGTTTTTTGATGTTTAACACCTCAGGCCATGAGGGGATAGGCATGGTCACTCTCGAGGCGCAGGCGTGCGGTACTCCTGTTCTTCATTTCAGAGAAGCGAGGATACCCGAGGAGGTCACGGTGGCGGCTGTACCGTGTACGGACGAAGACGACATGGTCATCAAAGCTGTGGAATTGATATCTGATGAAATGCAGTATGAAGATGTAAGAAGAAAAGGAATCGAATACGTCAGCAGGCTTGGCGAGGATTTCGACAGCAGGCTAACGGATGTTTATTATTCGATTTGTAAAAGGAAATAATCGGTTTGGAGATCAGACGTTACCGGTCGTAACGCACTCGATATTCTCCACGTCCTTTATGGCACGGAGACTGTTCTCGA
>ENA-UOOR01002620-UOOR01002620.1-fermentation-metagenome-genome-assembly--contig:-NODE-2620-length-17792-cov-12.691549_pt1 | contig 17792 bp, 9 predicted proteins | sample MGYA00245780_ERZ724029 | MGnify/ENA primary metagenome ERZ724029 (study PRJEB28704, sample SAMN03018315) | fermentation metagenome | biome: anthropogenic terrestrial biome; feature: soil; material... | reverse complement strand
TAATGCATTAATATAAACTAATTTAAATCATGTCTGAGAAAATTTCTTTGGACAGCAGTGTATTTTAAATATAAACTAAAGACTTATGAAACACAAAACCAAGTTTTTTAATTTTAAGAACGTTCAATATTTAGTATGTTCAATTCTTGTATTCAACTTTCTATTTGCCGGAAATAAAAACGCTTTTGCCTCATCATCAAATCTAGGCTTTTTATTAGAGAGTGGTCAATCAGAAAAAAAATTAATATCAGGAACTGTTACCGATACTAATGGACAGTCACTGCCGGGAGTTACTGTTGTAATCAAAGGAACTACTGTTGGATCTGTTACCAATGAAAATGGTTATTACCAATTGAGTATTCCCGTAAATGTGAATTTTTTGGTATTTTCTTTTGTAGGAATGGAGAGTCAAGAGATTGTGATTGGGGGACAGTCGACAATTAATGTGGTGATGGTGGAAAAAGCGATTGCTCTGGGAGAATTGGTTGCCATTGGTTATGGAAAACAATCTAGGGAGTTATTGACCATGTCAGTTTCAAAAATTGATACACTGGCATTTGAAAATGTGCCTTATTCAAATGTGGCTTATGTACTTCAGGGAACATCAGGAGTTAGAGTTACCAGCACCTCAGGTCAACCAGGTGCTTCACCCTTAATCGTTATTCGGGGTGGAACTTCTTTAGATCCTAATTCCTCTTATCCATTATATGTTATTGATGGTGTTATTTCACCTGATATGTCAGGTTTAAATAATAATGACATTGAATCAATTGAAATTCTTAAAGATGCTGCTTCAACTGCAATATATGGAGCCAGAGGATCTAACGGAGTCGTTCTTATTTCTACTAAAGGAGGAAAATCAGGACGAACTAAGATAAATTATAGCTACAATCTGACATTATCAAATTATGAATCAAGGTTAGAAATGATGTCGGCAAGAGATTTTATCTACTATCAACGTTTAGGAATTGTTCAAGCTGCTAGGAAATGGCCTTTTTTTGAATCTATACTCCACAATGCTTCTAGCGCAGGAACAGGAAATGATTTGTCAAAACATACTTTCTATACAACTCAATACTTGACTCCTGAAAACCAACACAAATTACATGAAGGTTGGGAAAGTATGCCTGATCCCATCGATGAAAGCAAAACCATTATATTTAAAAATACGGATTGGAGAGATGTAATCTTCAGAACCAGTGTTTCTAACAATCACAATATTTCAGCCTCTGGTGGAACTGATCGGTCTAATTATTCCGTTTCTTTAGGATATCTTGATGTTAATGGGGTTGCAATTGGAACAGGATTTAATCGCCTTTCCTTGAACACTAAAGGAGAAGCAAAAGTCCTTGAAAATCTGTCTGTCACTGGAAATGTTCGATATTCTTCTGGAAAAACAACAGGAGTTTCTAGTGAGAGTCTGATTTTTGGAAGGATGCTACAAGTTGCACCTACTGCAAAATACAAATTTGAAGATGGAACTCTCGCACATGGGGATAGGGGTAACAAGGGAAATCCTGAATATAGATTAAATATTACACCTTCAGGAGGTTTGTCCGAACTATCAACATTCACTTTAGGAGCTCAATGGGGTATTCTTCCAAATTTATCTTTTAATCCGCAAGCTTCTATTCTTACAAGGCAGAATAGAAACTGGAGTTTCGTTAAAGCAAATTACGATGCAAACAATTATGATGATACACGATCTGCTTCAGAATCTAGACAAACTTATTATGCCAAACAACTTGACGGTGTACTTACATACAATGAGTCGTTAAATAATATTCATAATTTAAGTGTTACCGCTGGATTTTCATTTTTAGAAACAGAAGAAAATAATCTATCAGGTTCCGCACGAGGGGCTGCGACTGACCATATATATACCTTAAATGCAAGTGCGATTCCCGTAGGCGTAAGTAGTGCCCAAGCATTTTATAGGTACATGGGGTATTTTAGCCGATTTGATTATAATTATAAAAACAAGTATTTGGCAACTCTTAATGCTCGGTATGATGGTGCTTCAAATCTAGGATCTAGTCATAAATGGGGGTTTTTCCCAGGCATTTCTGGTGGCTGGAATTTACATAGTGAGGATTTTTGGGAATTCATAAAACCTGTTGTTTCAAAATTGAAACTAAGAGCGAGTTACGGCGTGAATGGAAATACGAATGCCATAGGACCCTATCAATCACAAGGATCTTATAGCGTAGGCCAGAAATATAATGGAATAGGTGCAGTTGTGAATACTGTTTTAGAGAATCCTGATCTAAAATGGGAAACAGCAACCACTTTTAATATAGGAATGGATTTAGGATTAATAGGCAACAAGATTAATTTCATTTTTGATATTTATAGAAAGGTTACCGATAATCTACTTTCAGGTAGAACACTACCTCACGAAACAGGATTTAGTAATATAATTACTAATTTGGGATCAATAGAAAACAAAGGCCTTGATTTAGAAGTTAATTTTAAACCTTTATCAAACAATAGTTTGTTTAAATGGGATATTTCACTAAATGGGTCATATGTTGAGCACAAAATATTAAAACTTCCACCAAATGGAATTGAAAATAATAGAATTGGAGGAATCTATATCTGGGATGATGAATTGAAAGATTACGCATGGAAAGGAGGCCTTCAAGAAGGTGGTAAAATGGGTGAACTTTATGCATATAGGCCAATTGGATTATTTCATTCTGATGAGGATGCCCAAAATTCAAAACCTGATATCTTAATTGAAGGAGATGATAAGATTACTAAATATGGAGGAGATACAAAATGGGATGATCGAGACGGGAATGGAATAATTGATCAAAAGGATCGTGTTTACGCGGGTTCTATATATCCTAAATGGACAGGTGGAGCTACAAATACTTTTTCGTATAAAAATTTCTACTTTACATGTCGCGTAGATTTCGCATTAGGACACACAATTTATAATTACATGAGGGCAACAACAACAGGACAATTTGCGGGAGATTTGGGATTATCAATTGACGCTGCCCGTTCTTGGTTAAAGCCAGGAGATGAGGAATATACAGATATTCCAAGGTTATATTACGGTGACTGGCAGGCGAATCTAAATAGAGGTAGTACAATAATGCATGAAAAAGGTGACTACTTAGCTATCAGAGAGTTAACACTTTCTTATCAAATTTCCTCGCAATTATTGCAAAAAATAAAAATTAGCAATTTAAGATTTAACTTAACAGGTCAAAACTTGCATTATTTTACTAATTATAAGGGGATTAATCCTGAATTTGGCGGAACTGACAATGGTTCATATCCTATTTCAGCAAGCTATATTCTTGGTGCATCAATTACTTTTTAATAATTTAAATGAATATTGAGATGAAAAAATATATAATAATTTATCTATTAGGGCTCACGTTTACTTTTTGTACAAGCACTTTGGAATTAGAGCCTGTCAGCCAAATATCTTCTGCTTCTTATTGGAAAACGGAATCAGATGTTAATGGAATGCTAGCCGCTATGTATAGTCAATTAAGAGAAGAAACGACACAAAATATTTATATATGGGGAGAGTTAAGAAGCGATGCCTTAGGCACAAGTGTTGGGTCACCTATCTGGCAGAATTGGTACTTGAATGTACTAGACCAACATAATTCGGGAGCTAGCTTTTTTGGAACGCCAATAACTTGGGCGGGCCTATATTCAATTATTCACTCATGTAATTTAATTTTAAAATATACTCCGAACATTGATTTTGCTTTAGAAGAGAAAAAAGATTTTGCAATTGCTGAAGCTTATGCAATGAGAGCTTATGTTTATTTTGTTATGGCAAGAACTTGGGGAGGAGTTCCATTAATGACAGAGCCTGTCAGTGGAAAATTGGAGGATATTCAAAAGCCAAGAGCTTCCGTCAACACTGTTTTTGAACTTATTAAAAGTGATATTGATCAAGCATCTGCATTATTCCATACACATCAGTTTGTTAAAGGTAGAACGATGTGGTCATTACCATCTCTAAACGCACTAAAGGCTGAAGTATATTTATGGACAGCTAAGAAGCTTAACGGAGGAGAGACCGATTTCACAGTTGCTTTAAATGCATGCAATGAAGTACAAAAAGCTGATGTGTCTTTACTTAATGAGTTTGCGGAAGTTTTTGAATATGGTAATAAAGAAAATAATGAAATTATTTTTGCAATAAGTCGAAGTTGGGAAGAGACTCCCAATACTCCTTGTATTTATAAATGGATGGCTCCTGCAGAAATATTTTTACCTAATGACCTTGATGAGAATGTCCGTAGTAGAATTGAGCCATATTCCGGCACTCCTTTTATGGGACCATCAGATATAGCCAGAAATAAGTTCAATATTGATGATAAAAGAAAAAACGTAACATTACTTGAATTATTTACTTATTCTCCAGATGGTGAAAAGACGTTTCATTCATCATATTTAGAGAAATTTACGGGAACTGTTGTATCTGGTGTGAGAGATTATACTGACGACTACATTATTTATAGATATGCCGATGTGCTTTTAATGAAGGCGGAAGCTAAAAATGCTTTAGATCAGGATCCTAGCCATGAAATAAATGAAATTAGAAAACGAGCTTATGGAGAAAAATATCAGGATTATACTTTTGTAGCTGGAAGTAAAGTCCAGAATGATGAAGAAATTTTAAATGAAAGATTTCTTGAATTAATGTTTGAAGGAAAGCGTTGGTGGGATTTAGTTCGTTTTGATAAAGCTTTTGATCTAGTCCCATCGCTCCAAGATAAAAAAGGGCAAGATAACTTGTTGTTATTTCCTATTCCAATAGCAACCATGAGTTTAAATGATAATCTTGAGCAGAATCCAGGATTTGAATAAATAGCTCAACTTTCGCATGTATTATAACTACTGCTAAATTTTCCGACAGTAAAATTCTAACACCCCATTTCAGTTAGCGAACGCCAAATAGTTTGTTCACCATATTAAATAAAAATGACCAAATATGAAAAATAATTTTAATAAGCACAATTTCTTGATAGTTTTATCTATTTCTTTTAATATATTCCTTTCTTATGCTTTCAAGCCAGAAATTCAGAAGTTTGAAGACGATTTGACTCAAATTTCTGTAAATCCCATCACCGTAAGTTCGGATTTACAACTTTTTATTGATAATTTTATTATAAGTGAATTAAAAGGCGGAACTGATTTAAGATTACATCACCCCACTGCCAAAGAAATTGTACTGGAAAATAATAATCCTTGGGAGGGTAGTGGGTCTGGATTTTACAGTGTTTTTCAAGACGGTAATTTATACCGGATGTACTATAGTGCTTGGAATTTCATAATTGAACATGAGGGAGTTTCCGATACTCCATATTACCTTTGTTATGCTGAAAGTGATGACGGTATTCATTGGCGTAAACCTAATTTAAATCTTGTTGAATTCCAGGGTTCTAAAAATAACAATATTGTTATGGCTAGCGGTAAATTGGGAGACGTTTATCCGGATTTAGGACATCATGCTGTATTTAAAGATAATAATCCTAATGTAGCTCCAGATGCTGTTTATAAAGCTTTCATACGAGATTGGTCAATAGAAAGTGGAATGAAAGGATTACTCGCTTTTAAATCTTCAGATGGATTTCATTGGGAACTTATGAGTGACAAAGTTGTAATTACAAACGGCGCTTTTGATTCTCAAAACCTAGCTTTTTGGGATCAGGTACGTGGTGAGTATCGTGCCTATTGGAGATATATGGAAGAGGGCCCGATAAGATCAATTAGAACTGCAACTTCAAAGGATTATATTCACTGGGAAAATGAAAAAGATCTTAAGTATTTTGATGCTCCACAAGAACAACTGTATGTCAATGTAATTAAACCTTATTACAGGGCGCCCTATATGTTTATTGGATTCCCTATAAGATATGTTGAAAGAGGTTGGTCCAAATCTATGGAAAAGCTTCCTAATCCTGCTGATAGATTATTTAGATCTTTAAAAGAGTCACGTTTCGGAACAGCTATTACAGAAAGCTTGTTAATGGTTAGTAGGGATGGGCATAATTTTAAAAGATGGCAAGAAGCATTTCTGCGACCAGGTATCGAACGAACTGGATCTTGGAGTTACGGTGATCAATATATGGCTTGGTCAATGGTTGAAACAAAATCACAAATGGAGGGTGCGCCCAATGAAATTTCATTCTATGCTGTTGAAGGCAATTGGGGGACAATAAAAAAGGATATGAATGTTCTGAGGCGCTATACCTTGCGTCTTGATGGTTTTGTTTCTGCAAGCGCACCAATGTCTGGCGGAGAACTAATTACAAAACCTTTGATTTTCGATGGTGATAAATTATTGCTTAATTTCTCTACTTCTGCTGCGGGAGAAATTAAAGTAGAATTGCAAGATATCAATGGAAAACCTATTTCCGGATTTACTCTTGATGATTGTGAATCAACATTTGGTGACACAACAGAACGAACTGTCTATTGGAAAAATGGGGCAGATGTTTCGAAGTTAAAGGGTAAATCAATTCGAGTAAGATTTTTTATGAAAGATGCTGATTTGTACTCATTTAAATTCGAATAAAAAAGAGTATAATGAGTAATTTAAATTATCTGATTAAAATCTCAGCTATTCCTATTATGCTGTTTATGATTAATATGGGAACGGTGCCTGTAGATGAGACACAACCTAAGGAGGTAATCAATATAGGTGCTGAACGTCAGTTGTTTGTAGATGACTACATATTAGAATCTATGGGGAATGGAGCACAAATGCGATTACATTCTCCTCAACCCAGAGAAGTGGTAATAAAGCATGACGCACCGTGGGAAGGAAGCTATTGCAATAATCATAGCATTTTTAAAGATGGTGATATTTACCGGATGTATTATGCGGCTGTTAACTACACTGTTTTGCCTGGTAAAATCATAGATAACGAACACCCTTTTTATCTTTGTTATGCGCAGAGTGTTGATGGTATTAATTGGGAAAAGCCTATATTAAGTTTGTTTGAATTTAATGGATCAAAAGAAAATAATATTGTCATGACTGATGATAGTATTTTTAATGTGAGGCCAGGTGCGAGTTCAGCTGCAATATTTAAAGATGATAATCCTGCTGCAACTTCAGACGCTATTTATAAAGCAATAATTGGGGATTACACTGAAATAGGAGGAGTACCACAGGGAGCTCTGGCTTTCAAATCGAAAGATGCAATACATTGGTATCCCATGTGGCCTAAACCTGTTGTTAAAGGAGGTTCCTTTGATTCACAAAATGTTGGTTTTTGGGATTCTGCCCGAAGAGAGTATAGGGCCTATTGGAGATATATGGAAGGTGAAAAACAAATACGTTCTATACGTACAGCATCATCAAAGGATTTTATCAATTGGAATAATTATGCTGATCTTTCTTATACTGATTCTCCTCAAGAGCACCTCTATAATAACGTTATAAAGACATATTACCGCGCTCCAGAGGTGATCATGGGTTTTCCCATACGTTATGTTGAAAGATCTTGGTCGGAATCTATGCGAAGCTTGCCTGAACTTGATCATCGAAAATTGCGCTCCTCCTCTGTCGATAGATTTGGCACAGCCTTAACCGAAGGTTTGTTTATGACTAGTAGAGATGGAGTAACCTTTAATCGTTGGAATGAAGCATTTCTACGCCCGGGAATTGAGCGGAGGGGTACATGGAATTATGGACATCAATTTATCGGTTGGACAATGGTAGAGACAGAATCATGCATAGAAGGAGCTCCTAATGAGTTATCTTTTTATGCCACTGAGGGTTGTTGGACAGATTCAAGTACACTCCTTAGAAGATATACCTTGCGTCTTGATGGATTTGTATCTATCAGTGCTCCAATGTCTGGTGGAGAACTAATTACAAAATATTTTATTTTTGAGGGTGATAAATTATTGCTTAATTTCTCTACTTCTGCTGCGGGAGAAATAAAAGTAGAAATTCAAGATATCAATGGAAAACCCATTCCGGGATTTACATTTGATGACTGTGAATCAACTTTTGGTGATACAACTGAACGAATTATCTATTGGAAAAATGGAGCAGATGTGTCAAATTTAATGGGTAAAGAAATCCGACTAAGATTTTTCATGAAAGATGCTGATATTTATTCCTTTAAATTTAGTTACTAGTTTCCCATAATAACTATATCTCAGATAATTAACAAGACTAAACCAATATTTATTTCAGATTACAGTATTTTGTGAGATAATTATTTAAAATTTTGACAATTAATTACTAAGAACATAATATCATTCGTGTCTTACTGAGTCAGATTGTTTTATAAAACATAATATTCACTAAGGCGATTATATACTAAATACAAATTCAAATCCGTTTACTTTTATTATTAATGCAATATATATAATAATATGATTATCGATTGAGATTTTAATGGGAAACTAATAAAACCTAGTAATGAATAATTGGAACTTTTCAAGAAAAGAGTTTATACTAATGTTATCTGGTGTTACAATACTTCCAGAAATACTTGGTGCAAAACTTTTGATTTATCAGACTAATAAGATAAAGGATTTATTGAAGCAGAATAATCCAATTAAGGTTGTATTTACTGGTGATAGTGTGACTCAGGGGGCTTTACACACATATGGAATGCGTAGTTATCCCGAAATATTTGCTGAACGGGTTAGATGGGAAATGAAACGTATGTATGATATAATTATAAACAGTGGGATAAACGGAACCAATAGCTCAGACTTACTTAATGCATATGAATTATGTATTGGCCAATTTAATCCTGATATAGTTTCAATAATATTTGGGATTAATGATTGCCAAGCAGAGGGAATAACTCCTTCCATTTTTGAAAATAATCTTAATAAAATTGTTGATAAAATAATGATAAATAATTCAATCCCAATATTGCAAACACCCAATGCAATTGACAACGAAGGAGTGGTTAAAATGAAAACTGCTTCACGTGCAAAACTGCCAGAATATGTAGATGTTATTATTAAGATTGCAAAAAAAAGGAATGTGATTTTAGTAGATAATTGGACATATTGGAAAACAAAAGGATTAAATGTTTTTAAGAAGTGGTTAGATGACCCACTTCATCCAAATGCCGAAGGGCATTTAGAAATAGCACGCTTGATTTTTAAAACTTTATCAATTTATGATGCTCGATCATTCACTTGCTCGGGAAAACATTAAAGTTACATATTACAAATATGAATACGAATAGAGTTATTTTATTTATTGCTGTTTTATTATTGTTGGGTTGTAATTCTCCAGAATACAACGATGAGGAATCGACTTATAGTATTATACCTAATCCGGTATCTGTTAAAGTAGAGGATGGATTTTTTTCATTGAATAATTCTACAAAGATACTTGCATCAAAAAAAGATGTTCTACCATTAGCTAAGATGTTTGCTGATGAACTTAATAATTTTATCGGAATAGATTTAAAAGTTATTGAGAAGGATATTAGGTATACAAAAAATACAATAATTTTTAAAATTGACACTGCTTCATTAGGAATTTTAGGCCCAGAAGGGTATAAGTTACAGGTCACGCCAAAAAAAATTATTGTCCTTGCTCCTAAATCTCAAGGTCTATTTTATGGTTTTCAATCACTTCTGCAGTTACTTCCAATAAATAATAATTCTTCAAATTGTAAATTCTCTAATAAAGAAATAGATAGAAATGAATGGAAAATTCCATGTTTGGATATTCTTGATTATCCAAGGTTTGAATGGAGAGGTTTAATGCTCGATGTCAGTAGACACTTCTTTTCTAAAGAATTTGTAAAACAATATATCGATGAATTGTCAAAATATAAATTCAACATCTTTCATTTACATTTGTCCGATGATCAGGGTTGGCGAATTCAGATAAACAGCTTTCCTCGATTAACGGAAATAGGTGCATGGCGTGTTCCCCGAATGGGAAAATGGTGGTCTTTTCAACCCCCACAACCAAATGAAAAGGCAACTTATGGTGGATTTTATACAAAAGATGATATCAAAGAGATAGTGCAATATGCACAAGAACGCTTTGTTACGGTAGTTCCCGAGATAGATGTTCCAGGTCACAGTCTTGCAGCTATTGCTGCTTACCCCCATTTGTCTTGCACAAAAGAAGATTACAAAGTTAATCCGGGGAGCAGATTTTACGGAGTGGATAACAATACTTTATGCGTTGGACAAGAGACTACATTCGAATTTCTGGACAAAGTGTTTTCAGAAGTAGCTGATTTATTCCCATCTGAATACATACATGTAGGAGGAGATGAATGTTTTAAAGACTTTTGGGAGACCTGCAATTTTTGTATGAAACGAATGGAAGAAAATGGCTTGTCAAACACCGATGAGCTGCAAAGTTATTTAATAAAAAGAGTAGAGGTTATATTAAAGAAGAAAGGGAAAAAACTTATAGGATGGGATGAAATTTTGGAGGGTGGGCTATCCCCTGAGGCAACTGTTATGAGTTGGAGAGGTATAGATGGTGGAATTAAAGCCGCCAAAATGGGGCATCATGTCATTATGACTCCTAACTACCACACCTATCTTGATCTTTATCAAGGCGATCATATAATTGAACCAGAAACATATAGCTTATTGAGACTTGAGAATTGTTATAATTTCGATCTTGTGCCTCCTAATGTAAATGAAGAATATATTTTAGGAGGACAAGGTAATTTGTGGACAGAATCAGTGCCCAATTCACGACATGCTGAATACATGACTTGGCCTAGAGCATTGGCATTATCAGAGGTTTTTTGGTCTCCTAATGAAAAGCGTGAATGGAATGATTTCATCAGACGGATGGAGGTAAGATTTAATTATTTTGATAAAAATGAAATTAATTATGCCAGAAGCGTATTTGATGCGATTATTAGTGGAATAAAAGGAACAGATGACTCATTAAAAGTTAAATTGAGAACAGAAATATCTGGTCTAGATATCCATTATACATTTGATGAAACAAATCCGGATAAATTTAGTCCTAAATACGAAGGTATACCTCTATATATTCCCAAGGGAGCTTCACAAATAAAAGTTAGAACTTACCGGAATAATCAACCTGTTGGTAATCAGATTAATTGTCCACTAAACATGCTTGATCAACGAATTGAAAAATGAATAAAAAGGTTTTGGTGTCAGCGCATGTAAATCTTCAGCATAAAGTTACCGATTAAGCCAAGCATACTCTATAAAATATAAAATAATTATAAATGAAAAAACGTAAATCATACATACTTGTAACTCTCTTTGTTATGTGCCATGCTTTAAGTGCTCAGATGAATTCACTTAAGTGGTGGAATCCAATCCAAAGCGAAGTTCTTGTGGTTGAAGGACAGGTATGCCCTAGTAAATCCTCTAACACGTATAATCGTCTTCCCGAAAGAGTGAAAGATGACGTTCGAGAAGTTGTCTGGACAAAATCACAAGAATCTTCTGGGTTAGCCATAAGATTTAAAACCAACTCATCGGAAATCAGAATTCGTTACCAAGTTAAGAATAAATTTGAGTTTGAGCATATGCCTGCTACCGGAGTTAGCGGTTTAGACCTTTATTCTTTAGAAAAAAATGGTTCACGGAGATGGGCTGGGGCTACTTACACATTTGGTGATACAATTCATTACTCTTACTCTGCAATTAAACCAGAATTAAGAGAGTACATTTTGTATTTACCATTGTATAATAAAGTAGAGTGGTTAAATATTGGTGTAGTTAAAGATGCTAATTTTGTGCCAATCAAAGCAAGAGAAGAACAACAGATCGTTGTGTATGGAACATCTATTGCTCAAGGAGGGTGTGCTTCTCGTCCAGGAATGGCATGGACTGCTCAGTTGGGGAGAGCACTTCAAAGTCCTGTAATCAATCTTGGTTTTTCCAGTAACGGAATTTTGGAAATGCCTCTAATTAAACTGATGGCAGAAACTGATGCTAAAATATTCATTCTCGACTGTTTGCCGAATTTAACTTCATTTAGTGAAAAAATAATAAAGGATAAAATTATTAATGCAGTCAGTTATCTCCATTCCAAAAGGCCAAAAACACCAATATTATTAGCAGAACACGCTGATGCAAATATTGATTTATTGAATTCAGACTTAGACAATAGTTTCAAAAAAATTAATAAACTAATGCATGATGTTTTCTGTGAAATAAAATCAAAAGGATTTCAGAATATTTATTTATTAACGAGTGAAGATATTGGGTTGGATTCTGAAAGTACAGTGGATGGACAACATCCAAACGACCTAGGAATGAAGCGTTATGCACTGGCTTATGAAAAAAAAATACGTGGAATTTGGAGTGGGCAAATAATAAAGGACCAAAAAATTGATATTGATTCTGATTCTATAAAATTCTCTGATTGGTTCGGATTTAAACGGAGGGATTTTGTCTTTAATGGAAGAGACTGTATTTTGATAAAACCTCACAATTCAATTGACGGAAATCCGTGGGTATGGAGAACAGAGTTTTTTGGTCATGAACCGCAGGTTGATAGCACACTATTATCCAAAGGGTTTCATTTAGCATACATCAATATGTGTGATATGTATGGAGCCCCTGCTTCCTTAGATATAATGGATTCATTCTATCAATATCTGGTTAGCATTGAACACTTAAACTGTAAAACAGTTTTGGAGGGATTTAGTAGAGGTGGTTTGTTCGCCCTTAATTGGGCGGCACGGAATCCGGACAGAGTAAAATGTATTTATCTTGATGCCCCGGTTTGTGATTTTAAAAGCTGGCCAGGTGGTTTAGGAAAAAGCGAGAAGTATCCTTCAGACTGGATGAAATTGAAAAGCGTTTACGGATTTAAAAATGATAAACAAGCGATTGAGTATAAGTATAATCCGGTAGATAATCTTGCTCCACTTGCGGGATATAAAATTCCTATCCTTAGTGTTTGTGGTGCTAGTGACTCAATAGTTCCCATGATTGAAAACACCTCTCTTCTTGAGAAACGCTATAAAATGCTGGGAGGTGAGATCAAAGTGATTTCAAAAATGGGCGTTGGTCATCATCCACATAGCCTGAAAAATCCAGAACCTATCGTTTCATTTATTCTTGAGAAAGTAAAGCTTAAATTTTAAAATTAAATATTTAAATGAACAAGTTTGAATTATTGCAATATAAAAGTGGAATTGTTTATCTATACCCTTTACCTTCTCCAAAAAGCAAGCATATATCTTTAATAATAGGAAAATTATATAATATTGAAATATGAGATTTTATACGATTTTATTGACATTCATATCTATTTTTTTTGTTTCTTGTATGAACATCAACAAATACAATAAAAATGATATAATTATTGAGAATGAACAAGTAAGGTTGTTGATTGGCAATGATGGCATTGTTAAAAGCTTAATCTATAAACCTACAAATGAGGAGTGTCTTGTTTCGGGAGAAAATATTCCGATATTTACTGTTACCCAAGAAAGGCCATATAATAATGAAGTTAAACTCTCCCATCCTAATAAAAGAACAACTTACTTTGCTGATACTATTTACAGAGAGGGCAATAATCTCATTGTCGGCTTTGAAGTTCTTCCGTACGAAGCCATTATAAAAGTAAAAGAAACTCCTGATTACCTAGGTTTCCGCTTAGAAGATTTTATCGTCAACCCTGAAGATTATCGAGTTCTGATTACTCCTCCACCTACTTCAGAACTACGTATTTTACAATTACCCATCCGGAATAGAACACATTTTGGTGAATGGCTTAATGTTAGCTGGGATGAGGATTTAGCAATTAATGTTTTAGCAACCGATCAATATGCTCGAATAGATTCTGAAAGGCGTAACGGTTATCGGATCATGAGTGCAGATGCTGTAAAGGATGTCAAATTGAGAGATGTTGGTGTAGCTTTGATTGTTAGCGAAACCAAGGATCTTTTAGACAAAATTGCTGTAGTTGAAGAAGATTTTAATATGCCCCGAGGAGTTGAGAGTCGGCGTCATAGTCAAAACAAATTATCCTATTACTGGTCTAGCGATGTAAATCCTGAGAATCTCAGTCAACATCTTAAGTATGCTAAAATGGGAGGATTTCGTCACATTATGATGTACTATCCATCATTTGTGACAAATTTAGGAAATTATGAATTAAACAGATGGATTTATCCAAATGGGGAGGAAGATTTAAGTGATATGTTGAAAGATATCGAAAAAGAGGGAATTGTTCCAGGGTTTCATTTTCTTCATACACATATTGCTAGAAATAGCGATTATGTTACCCCGATTCCCGATCATCGTCTCAACATGCTTAGGTATTTCACTTTGGCAGAAGCTCTGCGCATAGATGATACAGAAATTTACATCGAGCAAAACCCGGTTGAATGCACAATGGCTGATCATACCAGAGTATTAAAAATCGGAACAGAATTAATATCCTATGAAGGATTTACCATAACCCAACCCTACAAGTTTTTTGGATGTAAGAGAGGAATTGATAACACAACAATTAATTCGCAGCCCAAGGGTTATATCTTTGGACTGTTAGATGTAACTGAATTTGGTGGTTCAAGTATTTATATCGATCAGAATACAGATTTACAAGATGAAATTGCCAACAAGATTGCAGACATATATAATTTAGGATTTAAATCTATCTATTTTGACGGTTCTGAGGGAGTTAATGATCCCTTTTGGTTTCATATTGCTTCGGCGCAGTATAAAATTTTTAAACGACTGGATCCTCAACCAATATTTACGGAAGGTGCTGCAAAAACACACTTTAGCTGGCATATGCTGAGTGGTGGAAATGCTTTTGACGTTTTTGATCCAAAAACAATGAAAGAAGACGCACGTAAATGGCCTGGGGAACAAGCACCCCGCATGCAAGAAGACTTTACGCGTATAAACTTTGGTTGGCTCGGTTATTTTTCTCCTGATGGAAAAAGTGCCGGCACACAACCTGATATGCTAGAGTATGTTACTAGTAGGGCTGCTGCATGGGATTGCCCAGTCTCCATGCAGTCTAACTTACAGGTATTTAAAGAGCATCCACGTACAGTTGACAACCTGGAGGTGTTGCGTCGCTGGGAAGATGTACGTACACAAAATTGGTTAACAAATCAACAAAAAAAGATGCTGCAAAATTACGATCAAGAACATATTTTGTTGATTAATGAATATAAGAAGTATGAACTACAACCCTATGAACAGATTAAAAAGGTTGCTAGAGGGAGTAAAGAAATACGGGCTTTTGTTTTTGAACGGAATGAAGATCTATATGTTGTGTATTGGCACGTTTCAGGTAACAGTAATCTTAAATTAGTATTGGACAGAACTGATGTTGAGCTATTTGAAACTTTTGGAGTAAAAAAAGAAGTGGTTACTGAAAATGATGGCTCTATTATAATTCCTCTCTCCAACCGCCATTTCTTAAAAGCAAAAAATATAACCAAAAAGGAGCTTATAAATGCATTTGTTAATGCTGAATTTATTAATTAAATTTTAATTATGAGTAAAATAGCGATTTCACAAAATGAGTTTAATGAAAGAATTAACAAGTTTCAGGCGAATATCAAAAATGAAAATTTATATGCCGGTTTGGTACATGTCATTGAGTAGGATATGACTCATATAAGAAATTTAAGCGAGTACTGCCCCTGCTTTGAAGCGACTGCTATTTTTGTGTCTGGCACGGGAGATCCGGTACTGATTGAGATACTAAAACGGCCTCTATACTACGTAACAAAGCGTTTTGAAACATAGAGATGCGATACTATATAGAGAGTTGGCACAATCCGAAGCATCCGGTATGTTCATCCTATAACCTTTAAAAATTTAGGGGAACCATATGTCACGGAAGGAATTAATTTGTAATTCATAACTGAAGCAACATAAAAGTAACAAAGTGTTAAAAATTATTGTAATGAAAATGAAAAATAGTTTTAATAATATTGTACAAATTATTACTATATTATTTATGTTTTTTATAAGTTGTAAAAATAGAAAAAATTGTGAAAATTTCGGCATAGAAAGTTTTCAACTTGTCGGAACCGAACAGATTTTTGAACAGGATGGAGATAATATTTTTATATATGTTCCTTATGAAACGGATGTTTCCCAAATAAAAACAGATATCATCACATCTGATCAAGCAACAATCAGTCCAGCAAGCGGTTCATTTGTTGATTTTACCAATCCACAGAAACATACAATAAAGACAAATGATGGAAGGAAGAAAGACTTTTTAGTGACCGTGAAACGAAGTCCATGGAGACAGGTGATTGAAAACGGGGAGGCTCCATTTCTAAAAGTAGATGGTCACTCGTTAGTTGTTTTTAAAAATAAGATGTGGCTGTTAAGTGGTTGGTTAGGAAAATATGACAACGATAAAGCGACTTATACGTCAGATGGAGTGAAGAATTATTGGACATCTCAGGTATGGTGTACTTCTGATGGTATCCACTGGGAGTCAAAAGGAAATGCTCCCTGGGCTGGGCGACATGGATTTGGATGTGTCGTGTATAATGATAAACTTTGGGTGATAGGAGGAGATGAAAATACAGATGTCTGGAACACAGAAGATGGTATGCACTGGAATAAAATTACAAATAAAGTTCCGTGGGGAAAGAGATATTTTCCGTATATTGTTAGTTTCAAAGGTAAAATATGGGTAATGGGCGGTGTACGTATTGATTTCTCTGCCGGAAATGAGATGCGTGATAAATATAATGATATTTGGTCAACAAAGGATGGCGTTCATTGGAATCAAGAAGTTGAACATACAAAATGGGCACCTCGTGGATTAGTCAGTGGATCTGCAATATTGAATGATGAACTTTATGTTTACGGAGGTTGTATTCTTGATAGTTATGCATACAATGACGTCTGGAAAACAAGCGATGGGATAAATTGGACAAAAGTAATCTCTCATGCACCTTGGCCTCCCAGAACTTGGGGCTCAATAACAAGTTTTGATAATAAGTTATGGATAATGGCTGGCGATTTTGATGTAGAAAAAAAGTTGCTTAATGATGTTTGGTACAGTTCAGATGGTGTATCATGGACAGAACAAAAAGGGATTTTCTGGAAACCACGACATGCTACGTCCATTGTTGGGTTTGACAATAAATTATGGTTAGTCGGAGGTTTAATATCTAGACCGCAAGATAACTGGGGGGACGTTTCAAATGAAGTCTGGGTAATGGATATAAATTAATCTTATTCATGCGAATCAGTAGTTGAAACTGTTTGCGAGTTTATTTAGTTAAAGTATTCATAATCAATGAAATAAGTGCGCTGAATATTTGCCCAATCCCCTGAAAATCATTAGTTTAGAAGAAAATTACCACAAATTCTCTAAATAATGATTCCCGGGAAGAAAGGGCTTAAACTGATACAGATTTATATGTATATATGTGATTTATACGACCAGGAACTGAAATATTATTGCCAAAGGTACAGTAATAATTCGAATCCGACTTTCACCGACCAGGAGATAATGACCATCTACCTGTTTGCAGGACATTGTCAAAAGTATTTCCAAATCAGGGATATACATGGCTTTGCATCAGAATATTTTTCCTCCTGGTTTCTTGAATTGCCTTCATACCGGACCTTTAATCTCAGATTAAACCGTCTTGGCGAGGCTTTCAGGATATTATCCAAAAGATTGATATCTTCATTCATGCCAGCTGATTGTGACAAGGGCATATCCCTTGTCGATTTTCTACCCATCATAACCTGCGCGGGTAGGAACAGGAAAGGAAAAGTTGCCCCGGAGATAACCTCTAAAGGCTACTGTTCTACAAAGAACATGTATTATCAAGGGTTGAAACTCCATGCACTGACTT
>ENA-UOOR01002619-UOOR01002619.1-fermentation-metagenome-genome-assembly--contig:-NODE-2619-length-17793-cov-4.341132_pt1 | contig 17793 bp, 11 predicted proteins | sample MGYA00245780_ERZ724029 | MGnify/ENA primary metagenome ERZ724029 (study PRJEB28704, sample SAMN03018315) | fermentation metagenome | biome: anthropogenic terrestrial biome; feature: soil; material... | reverse complement strand
GTTCTCAAGATGCCGCGCGTGTGGCTTTTCAGCCTTTTGGCGTTGGGCGTTTACGGCTTTTATGCCGGGAGCAGCTACCTGACCCCTTATTTTTCCACCGTTCTCGGAATCAGCGTCGTGTTCTCCGGTTCGCTTGCCACGATTAAGAACTATGGCACACGGTTTGTGGGAGCGCCAATCGCCGGTGCAATCTGCGATAAAATCGGCCGTCTTAAGTTTCTGGTAATCGGCTTCTGCATAACGATCGTTCTCATGATCGCCTTTATGCTCATGCCGCCGAAGGCCGGACTGTTGGTTCCAATTATGATACTCATGTTCGCCCTGGCTCTCGTGAACGTAAGTATGAAAGGGGTTCAGTTCGCAGCGCTTGACGATATAGGCGTCGATCCAAAGGTAAATGGCATGGCGATTGCAATTGCCACCCTGATCGGATATAACATGCCCGACATGCTGCTCCACCCCCTGTTCGGGGCGATCCTGGACGCAAACGAGCCCATAGCGGCATACAAGATGATTTTTGCCGTCCTGCTCGGCCTGCTTGTCCTCGGACTCATCGTGACCATCATTCTCATGGCGATCACAAAGAAGGATAAGAAAAAGGAAAACGGCAAGGCTTCAAATAAGGCTGCATAGAATTCACTTGGTCTCCCCGTATTTAAAGCGGCATGCACGGATATGAGGAGGGAAAATCAAAAAAACCGATACTGATATGCTCTGTCAGTGTCGGTTTTTTTGCTAGGTTCTTTCCCTGATACAAAAGAGACTCAATGATTCTTTTTAATTCCGTATCTAAGCCTCAGTTCCTCTATTGAAGAATCTGTTTGTCTATTGTATAATAAACATGAAACATGTAACCTAACATATCTATTTTTTAAATCGCGCGGGTGCCCTCGACAGGGCGCAGGCAGAAGCAAAAAATCCCGCACCAGTATATGTATCAGTTGCAAGAGTGTGCTATGATAGGATCATCCAATGAAATAAATTGTTATTAATAATCTACTCCGGAGCGTAAATGCGGTGGGATTATGGGAGGTCAGATTCAAAGTGTCAAACGAATCCAACATAAAGCTAAAGAGCATAAAGAAGACAATAGACGTTCTCAATTGCTTTGTTGATAAGCAGCCTTTGGGCGTTACGGAAATCAGCGATAAGCTGGGACTCTACAAGAGCAATGTGCACAACATACTCAGTACGCTCATGGCGATGGATTATCTGGACCAGGATAAGGACACCGGGAAGTATTATATAGGCATAGGAATCGTGCGTCTTGCGCACGCGATGGCATCCCGGTATACCTTCCATAAGGTGGCCTCGGTACATCTTCAGCAGATATCGGATCAGGCAGGGGAAACCGTGTACCTCACGGTGGCTATGAAGCGGATGGTCTACTATCTTGATGCGGCGATACCCAGCGCGAGCAACTACCTTTTGTCGGGGACACTGCGCTATAGCACAGAGCCGCTCCATTGCACAGGCAGCGGCAAAGCGATGCTTGCCTTCATGTCTCCTGAAGACAGGGAGGAGTACCTCTCGCAGCCGCTTGTGGCGATGACCCCGAACACCATCACCGACCTCGAGCGTTTTCGCGAAGAGCTCCGCCTGACGCGGGAACGTGGATATGCACTGGACAATATGGAGTCCGAGATCGGCACCAGGTGCGTGGCCGTTCCGATAAAAAATGCAAACGGCCTGCCGGTAGGAGCCATGAGTATTAGCGGCCCGGCCTACAGGTTTGCCGATGAGGAAAAAACTTCCCAGCATGTTGCCCTGCTGAAGCGGCATGTGCGCCAGATAGAATATAGCATCTAACAGCAGACAGCTTCTTCGGGGGAATCCCCTGGGGAGTGATTTGTCGTAAAACTGAATATTTTGTAGAAGATCCACAGTTTCATGTGGGTCTTTTTGATTTGACATAGATAAATCGATGTGGAATCATAAATATACAGAAAAGCGTTCTGAATTATGGAACAAGTTGACCGTTTTACAGGCTATGGATCTCCCCAATCCCGGCTCTGGGAACGGTTTTGTTTGTTCCTGTTAATAGAACTTTGTTCTATTAATTGATCATCAGAAAATGGATTTAGGAGATTAGCGAATTTTGGGCACGGTTCGCGGGGATGTATGTGCGTACGCGAAAGCTGCTGTGGTTCCCTGAAAGCGGCATACAGCCCCGCCTCCCTTGGATGGAGTGCTAATTCCCGATCCATGCCCGGCAATTTTATGCATCCTCTTGTGCAGGGATTGTTCCATTTCGTTATACCGCTTCCCCCGGCACTCAGGACGCCGCCGCCGTTGTCATGATGTCCACGCTGCTGCTTTGAATGGCAATCACAGGCGTTTTGATTGTTATCTGTCTGATACTGTATGCAAAAGGCGTAAGAAAAAGTGCGTTGGCAGACGCTGCCTAAACAGGGGGACAAACATTTTTAAGGACTGGTGAAGTATGGCAAATATCAAATTCAATGCGATGAAGAAGTGCAAGGGCTGTTTGCTTTGTATGCATGTGTGCCCTGTGGGCGCGATCTCTCTATCCGGAGAGCTTGGTGAAAAGGGGTATGAGGTGGTAAAAGTGGACGCCGAGAAGTGTATCGGGTGCGGCTCCTGCTACCGCATGTGTCCAGACTATGTAATTGAAATTGCGGACTAAGGAGGAAGATGCACGATGGCAAAAGAATTGTTGAAAGGCAACGAAGCCCTGGCAGAAGCCAGCCTTCGCGCCGGATGCAGGTTTTTCAGCGGTTACCCAATAACTCCGCAGACGGAAGTCCTCGAGTACATGTCCTGGAGGATGGAAGAGGTCGGCGGATCGTTCATACAGACCGAGTCGGAGCTGGCAGGCATCAACATGCTCTTCGGGGCGGCGTCTGTGGGGGCAAGGGTGCTCACGACGTCGTCCGGCCCGGGCTTCTCGCTTAATCAGGAGGGCATATCCTATCTCTGCGCTTGCGATATCCCCGCGGTCATAGCGGACGTTATGCGCATAGGGTCCGGCCTGGGCGATATTTTCCAGGGCCAGGGTGATTACTGGCAGCTTACCCGCGGCGGCGGGCACGGCGACTACCGTACTATTGTTCTTGCGCCCGCAAGTGTGCAGGAAAATGCGGATTTCGCGTATATGGCCTTTGACCTGGCGGAAAAGTACCGGCACCCCGTCATCATTGGATCGGACGCGGCCATCGGCCAGATGGTTGAGCCGGTTGAACTGCCCCCCATGAAAGAGCACGACATAGATAGCCAAGACTGGGTTATCCGTCCGCGCAAGGATGGAGAAGAGCAGCGGGTGGTTTGGAACACATATTACACGATAGGTGCGGACACATATTCCCACTATCTGCTGGATAAATACAAGGCGATTGAAGAGAATGAGCAGCGCTGGGAATGCGTGCAGACTGAGGATGCCGAGATCGCCCTGGTGGCGTATGGCATCAGCTCACGCGTTTCAAAGGCGGCGGTCAAGAAGGCTCGGGCCATGGGAATAAAGCTCGGTCTGATCCGCCCGATTACTCTCTGGCCCTTCCCCAAAAAGGCGTTTGACGCGCTGGGAAATCAGGTAAAGGGTTTCCTTAGCGTTGAGATGAACATCCTTGGACAGATGGTGGACGACATTGTCCTCACCACCGGGGGTAAGTTCCCGGTCGAGTACTACGGCGAATTCGCCAACGTTCCCTCCGAGAATATCATTATCGAGCGCGTCCAAGAGATGCTCAAAAAATACTAAGGGAGGGATAGACAATGAAATACAGTGTTCCTAAGGGAATAAACAGAGAAGCCCATATCGGCTGGTGCCCGGGCTGCGGTCACGGCATCATCGTCCGCCTCGTGGCGGAAGCCGCGGCGGAATTGGGGATTAACGACCGTATCATCATGGTCGAGGACGTGGCCTGCGGCGAATTTGCGCAGACCGTCACACAATACAACAACATTGGCGGGGCGCATGGCCGTCCGATCATCACAGCGGCAGGCGCGAAGCGTGCCCGTCCGGATGCCATTGTGATCGCCCATCCGGGCGACGGCTCCGCATACAGCATAGGGATTGAGAGTAGGCGTGCCACATTTGGTTCTGCTGGGTATGATTTCTATGCTCCCTTCGGCTTCACGTTAGAGCCAGGAGAAGATATTAAGTTTCCCACTGGGATTCGGATAGAATTAGACAGTAATAAATTTCTTGCTTGTTTCCCGCGTAGCGGGCTTGGTTTTAAATATAAACTTCAGCTTGCCAACTCAACAGGGATCATTGACAGTGATTATTTCTTTGCCGCAAATGAAGGAAATATCCATGTTAAGCTCTGTAACAACGGCAACAAGAGGGTGAAAATTAATAAGGGCGATGCCTTTATGCAAGGAATCATCCTTTCGTTTTTCAGAGTTGGTGATGATGATACCAACGATGTAAGGACCGGCGGGTTTGGAAGTACGAACAGGTAACCTTGACACAAAAACAATTTAAGCTGACAGGAGGGATATAGTGGTAAACTGGATGGTTGCAGCTAAGGCAGCTAAATATATAAAAGATAAAAATCCCCAAACAATGATAGGTGAGCGCACCATAAGAATGCTAACAAAAAATGGATTTCCTTGTTTGAAGATAGATAGCCGATGGCTAATCAACGTGGATACATTCGAAGAGGATCTCATCAATTATTCTAAAAGACAAGCGGAAGAAGAGGCAAAAATATTAAAGTGCAGAATTAAGAGGGCGTATTAATACAAAAAAGTTGATAAAAAGTTGATAAAATATACATACAAAAAACCCTGCAACCATTGAAGTTGCAGGGTTTTCCCTTGGTGCGAGAGATGGGACTTGAACCCACACGCCTGTAATGAGACACAGGCACCTCAAGCCTGCCTGTCTGCCAGTTCCAGCACTCTCGCATGATCTGGATTAAAGCGCAGTAGTCATTATAACAGAAAAGCAGGGATTGTCAATAATTAAAATTTTTAAACTTAGATTCTTCTGGCCCGGGTGCTTTGAAGGTTCGCTCTGATGAAGATCAGCAGCACGGCGATGACAACGAGCAGAGCGGCGGAACCGTAAGACATCGGCAGCAGGTAGCGGGATTTCAGATAGGCGTGGTAGCCGAGAAGCGATGCGAATTCACATAGCAGCGGCATGATAAAATACTCGGGCATCGTCACGGCAAAGACAAGGGAAAGCACGTCCGCGATGAAAAAATATCGATCGTGCATATGCGGCAGAAGGAAGGGGATGGCTACGGAGAAAAGCACGGCGACGGCAAATACCGTATAATCCGATACCCGGTTTCGGTTGCGGTGGAGCCAGTAAATAACAAACGCCGTAAAGCCCGCGGCAGCCGCTATGCCGAGGGTGGCAGCCAGCTTCGTATCGACGGCGCCGGTGAAGAAAGCGAACACCGAAGGCGAATTGTAGTTGAGTCCGGAACCGACGCTGCCCATCTGGCTGAAATAAAGCGTGACGGTATCCCATAAGGGCCTGCCGGCAAGGACGGCAGGAAGAACCAACGCAAGATATGCGGCGGGGAACAGGAAAAAATGCCGCAGCTTCATCCGCCGGGAGAAGAGGAGTATGGCGAAAAGGGGCATGAGAAACACGGCTTGCAGTTTAAAGGCGAAGGATGCGGCGATGCTCAGCATCGACAGCGCCGGCTTTTTGTTCAGGGCCAGATAGACGGAGAGTACCGCAAAGGCGGAATAGATGCTGTCGCACTGTCCCCAGTAGGCCCCGTTCAGCACAACTGTTGGCCACAGCAGAACGGCAAAGAAGCAAAAAAGCCGCCGCCCGCTGCTTTTGGTAAACATGCCCGCCAGCCTCATCGCCGCCCAGGCCAGCACGACATCAAAAAGTATCGATAGCAGCTTAATAAGGTACAGATCGGATATGCCGAGATATGAAAAGCCCGCCAGGAAGTAGAGGTATGGCACATTATAATTGCCTACAGGCTGGGAAAGGGCGGCGAACCCCCCGTTATCCCGGAAAAACTGCACCCATTTGGCAAGAAATGTCGTATAGTCCAGAGTGATGTGATCCATACAGAGCCAGCGCAGGGCGAAAGCGCCCGCGGTTAAAAGGACGGCGGCGGCAACGTGGCTGGGTTTTTCCAAAAGTCCTTCGGAATGAAGAAGTTTCAGGCATATCGCTGCCTCAGCAAGCAAAATCAGTACGACTTTTGCATCCATCATCTGTGCGCCCCCACTATCAAATTTGGCCAAAAAAACAGCCGGAGTAAAAGACTCCCGCCAAATAGTAAAGATTAACAAAGATTATCTTGACATTACGTGAAATATGATGATACAATAACGCGATATATCTTCGAGGACAGACAGTGCCCCCATTCTTTTCATAATTTTATTATACCTAGTATTTCTTTAAATTGCAATAAGGAATTTAAATTATTGGCAACTCAGCCGGGCGTGTACGGCTAAATACCATGAGGAGTGTGCGTTGATGCCAAAGGATGTAATCTACGGAAGGACCCTGAGAAAGAGCTTTGCCCGCAGCGAGGAAATCCAGGATATGCCGAATCTGCTGGAGATCCAGAAAAACTCGTACAGATGGTTTTTGGACGAGGGGCTTCGGGAGGTGTTCAAGGATGTCGACACGGTAACGGACTATTCCGGCAATCTTGAGCTTAGCTTTGTGAACTATTCCATGGATGAGAAACCCAAGTATACAGAGGAAGAATGCAAGGCGCGGGACGCCACCTATGCAGCTCCTCTCAAGGTAGGCGTGAGACTCCGGAACAAAGAGACCGGGGAGATCAAAGAGCAGGAAATCTTTATGGGAGATTTCCCGCTGATGACCACCGGCGGAACCTTTATTATTAACGGCGCGGAGCGCGTGATCGTTTCGCAGATTGTGCGTTCCCCGGGTGTATACTATGACAGGCAGATAGACAAAACCCAGGTTCCCACCTACAGCGCCACGGTCATCCCGTATCATGGCGCGTGGCTGGAATATGAGACCGACGCCAACAACATTTTCTATATCCGCATCGACAAGAACCGCAAGCTGCCCGTCACGCTGTTCCTGAAGGCGATGGGACGGTACGATCCCGATAAGCCGCATACCTGGCTGTCGTGCATCCCAGATATGACAGCGGGCTGCATTACGGGCGAGCGCATCAAGGAGACCTTCGGCGGCGACGAGCGTATCGTGACGACGCTGGAGAAGGACACCCTGATCACCCGGGAGGATGCGCTGCTTGAAATATACCGCAAGCTCCGTCCGGGCGATCCGCCTACGGTAGACAGCTCGGAGGCCCTGCTGAACAACCTGTTTTTTGAGCGGGCCAGGTATGACCTTTTCAGCGTGGGCAGGTATAAATTCAATGATAAGCTCAGCCTTTTAAAGCGGATTATCGGCCATGAGCTTGCCATGCCGGTTGCCGATCCCGTGACCGGCGAGATTATTGCCGATGCGGGAGAAGTCCTTTCACGCGAAAAGGCGGAACTCATTTGCCGGTCCGGCGTGATTGAAGTCACGCTCAAAGTCGGCGGCAAGAATGTCCGCGTTTTCTCCAACGGCATGGTGGACATGGCGCACTTTGTGGACTTCGACCCCGAGGAGGTCGGCGTGGACGAGCGTGTGCGTTTTGTCATTCTCCGTGGGCTGATGGAGCAGCACCAGGGTGAAGCGCTGAAGGAGGCCATCCGGGAGAATATTGATATTCTGATTCCGAAGCACATTATCGTGGACGATATTTTTGCCTCCGTCAACTATATTTGCTGCCTGGCCCAAGGCGTGGGCGAGCTGGACGATATCGACCATTTGGGCAACCGGCGTGTCCGCAGCGTGGGTGAGCTTCTGCAAAATCAGTTCCGCATCGGCTTTTCCCGCATGGAGCGCGTCATCCGCGAGCGGATGACGCTTCAGGATCTGGATATTGTCACGCCCCAGAGCCTGATCAACATCCGGCCGGTGACGGCTGCCATCAAGGAGTTTTTCGGCAGCAGCCCGCTCTCCCAGTTCATGGATCAGACAAACCCCCTGGCGGAGCTGACGCATAAGCGGCGCATGTCGGCCCTGGGCCCCGGCGGCCTTTCCCGTGAGCGTGCCAATTTCGACGTCCGCGACGTACACTACAGCCATTACGGACGCCTTTGCCCCATTGAAACGCCTGAAGGGCCGAACATCGGCCTGATCAGCTATCTGGCATCTTATGCCCGGGTCAATAAGCATGGACTTTTGGTCACGCCCTTCCGCAAGATTGAAAGGCCCTCATGCCGGGTTACGGACGTGGTCGAGTATATGACCGCGGACATAGAGGACAGATATATTATCGCCCAGGCCACGGAGCCGCTGGATGAAAACGGATGCCTTAAAAACCGCCGCATTACCTGCCGGCATAGGGATGAGATCATCGAGGTGGACAGGGATCGGGTGGACTATATTGATATTTCACCACGCATGATGGTGTCAATCGCCACGGCCATGATTCCCTTCCTGGAGAACGACGATGCGAACCGTGCCCTTATGGGTGCCAACATGCAGCGCCAGGCCGTGCCGCTTATGGTGACGGAGGCGCCCATCGTGGCCACGGGCATCGAGCACAAGTGCGCGGTGGATTCAGGCGTTGTGGTGCTGGCGGACGGCCCGGGCGTGGTGGCGGCGGTTTCGGCCACAAATATTGTCGTCCGGTACGATTCCGGCCGGACCAGGGACTATAAGCTCATTAAATTCGGCAGGTCCAACCAGGGTACCTGCATAAATCAGCGGCCCATCGTTTCGGTGGGGGATCGGGTGGCGGAAGGCGACGTGATCGCGGACGGCCCGTCCACAAGCCAGGGGGAGATTTCCCTGGGAAAGAATGTCCTGGTGGGATTCATGACCTGGGAAGGCTATAACTATGAGGACGCCATCCTGATCAGCGAGCGCCTGGTCATGGACGACGTGTTCACCTCGATTCATGTGGAGGAATATGAATGCGATGCCCGCGATACCAAGCTCGGACCCGAGGAGATTACAAGGGATATTCCGGGCGTCGGCGACGACGCGCTGAAATATCTGGACGAGCGCGGCATCATCAGTATCGGCGCCGAGGTCAGAAGCGGCGACATTCTCGTCGGTAAGGTCACACCGAAGGGGGAGACCGACCTGACTGCGGAGGAACGCCTTCTGCGCGCTATTTTTGGCGAAAAGGCAAGGGAAGTCAGAGACACCTCCCTGAAGGTTCCCCATGGTGAAAGCGGCATTATTGTTGACGTCAAAGTCTTTTCGCGGGAGAGCGGCGATGAAATGGGCGCGGGGGTAAATCAGGTTGTCCGGGTATATATCGCGCATAAGCGCAAGATATCCGTGGGCGACAAAATGGCCGGCCGCCATGGTAATAAGGGCGTCGTGTCCCGTATACTGCCACGCGAGGACATGCCGTATATGCCGGACGGCACACCCCTGGATATTGTCCTCAATCCTCTGGGCGTGCCATCCCGTATGAACATCGGGCAGGTTCTGGAGGTGCATCTGGGCTATGCCGCACAGGCCTTGGGCTGGAAGGTTGCAAGCCCGATTTTCAACGGGGCTAACGAAGAAACCATCGGTGAGGTTCTGAATCTGGCCGGCCTTCGGGCGGACGGCAAAAGCCGTCTTTATGACGGGCGCACCGGCAAGTTGTTTGATAACGATGTGACTGTCGGATATGTATACTTCCTGAAACTCCATCATTTGGTGGATGACAAGATACATGCCAGGTCCACCGGCCCGTATTCCCTCGTTACGCAGCAGCCTCTGGGCGGAAAAGCCCAGTTCGGCGGCCAGCGTTTCGGCGAGATGGAAGTCTGGGCCATGGAGGCTTACGGTGCCGCCTATACGCTGCAGGAAATCCTGACCGTCAAGTCCGACGACGTTACCGGACGCGTCCGGACCTATGAAGCCATCGTCAAGGGGCATAATATTCCGCAGCCGGGGGTTCCGGAGTCCTTTAAGGTGCTGGTCAAGGAGCTTCAGTCCCTTTGCCTTGATGTGCGCGTGCTTGACGGCAATGGCGAGGAGATCGAGCTGAAGAACGATGACGATGACGATTATATCCCCGGGATCAAGGATGAGTACCGTGCGGACGACACGGAAATTGAATCCTCCGGCTTTGTGATAGAAGACGTGCCGGAGGGCGAGCTTGACCTGGATGCGGACGGGGATGAGGACGCTGATGGATATGGGAAAGACATGATCGAGGATTCCCAGGAAGACGAGGAGGAATAAGCCGTGAGTAATACACCATTTGAAGCAATTAAGATAGGCATAGCTTCTCCTGAGGTTATACGCTCATGGTCGTACGGCGAAGTTAAAAAGCCCGAGACCATCAACTACCGCACTCTTAAGCCCGAACGGGATGGCCTTTTCTGTGAACGGATTTTCGGGCCCACCAAGGATTGGGAATGTCACTGCGGTAAATATAAGAAAATACGCTATAAAGGCAAAATCTGCGACCGCTGCGGCGTGGAGGTTACGAAATCCAAGGTTCGCCGCGAGCGCATGGGGCATATAGAGCTTGCCGCGCCGGTGTCTCATATTTGGTATTTTAAAGGCATCCCGTCCCGCATGGGACTGCTGCTGGACATTACCCCCCGTATTCTGGAAAAGGTACTGTATTTCGGCTCTTATATCGTAACGGACCCCGGTTTTTCACCGCTCCAGAAAAATCAGATACTCACCGAAAGGGAGTATCGCGACATGCGCGAAAAATATGAGGACGATTTTGAAGCCGGCATGGGCGCGGAGGCCATCAAGAAGCTCCTGCAGCAGATCAATTGCGAACAGCTTTCGACCCAGCTCCGGGAGGAGCTTCAGAACGCCACCGGCCAGAAGAAGGCGAAGCTGGTTAAGAGGCTTGAGGTGGTCGAGGCATTCCGGCTGAGCGGCAACAAGCCCGAGTGGATGATTATCGACATTTTGCCGGTTATTCCACCGGAAATACGGCCGATGGTGCAGCTGGATGGCGGCAGGTTCGCCACAAGCGACCTGAACGATCTTTACCGCCGGGTCATTAACCGCAACAACCGGCTCAAGCGGCTTATGCAGCTGAACGCGCCGGACATTATCGTCCGGAACGAGAAGCGGATGCTGCAGGAGGCTGTGGACTCGCTGATCGATAACGGCCGCCGCGGCCGAGCCGTAACCGGCGCCAATTCCAGGGCGTTGAAGAGCCTTTCAGATATGCTCAAGGGCAAGCAGGGGCGTTTCCGCCAGAACCTGCTGGGCAAGCGCGTGGACTATTCCGGGCGTTCCGTTATTGTCGTGGGCCCGGATCTGAAAATATACCAGTGCGGCGTGCCGAAAGAAATGGCAATTGAGCTGTTCCGCCCATTTGTCATGAACAAGCTGGTTCAGGAAGGCCTGGCAAACAACATTAAATCCGCTAAAAAGATGGTCGATAAGCAGCGCACCGAGGTTTGGGACGCTTTGGATGTTGTCATTAAAGAACACCCGGTTCTGCTTAACCGGGCGCCGACGCTGCACAGGCTGGGCATACAGGCTTTTGAACCGATCCTTGTTGAAGGGCGCGCCCTCCGGCTGCATCCGCTGGTTTGCACGGCGTATAACGCCGACTTTGACGGCGACCAGATGGCAATCCACGTTCCGCTCTCGGCGGAGGCCCAGGCGGAGGCCCGCATCCTGATGCTTTCCGCCAATAACCTGCTCCGGCCTCAGGATGGCCACCCGGTCACGGTTCCGACTCAGGATATGATTCTGGGTTCGTATTATCTCACGTATACCCGGCTCGGAAAAGCCGAAAAGGGCGCGGAGTCCGTGCTGGTAACCAACGCTGGCGATACCGGGCTGCCCGAGGGTGTGATCGTTGACGCGGACGATTTTGTGGCCGCCAATAAAGCCGCGAAGGCGGCGGATAAGCGCGAGGCTGAGTATACCCCGCTCCACGCGTTTTCTACCCCGGCCGAGGCGATTATGGCCTATAACGCTGAAGTTATCGGCATACACGCGCCGGTGCGGGTCAGGGTGGAGAAGACGATTGACGGCGTTCCGGCCCATCGGCTCATCCGGACAACGGTAGGGCGGATCATCTTCAACGGACCCATTCCGCAGGATCTTGGATATGTGGACCGTACCGATCCGGAGCATGCCTTCGACCATGAGATTGGATTCACTGTGGGAAAGAAGCAGCTGGGCGATATCATCGACCGCTGCATCAACAAATACGGTTTTACCATCTCCGCTGAAGTTCTGGATAATATCAAGGCCCTTGGCTTCAAATACGCGACTCAGGGCGCCATTACAATTTCAATTGCGGACATGACCGTTCCGGACGCCAAAAAGACGCTGATCGAGGCGACGGAGCGCAAAGTGCTTGATATTGAAAAACAATATAAGCGCGGGCTTTTGACCAATAATGAACGGTACCGCCTGGTCGTTAACGAGTGGGAGCAGACGACAAAGGGCGTTACCGGCGCGCTTCAAAACTGCCTGGATGAATTCAACCCAATTTATATGATGGCCAATTCCGGCGCCCGCGGCAGCATGAACCAGATCCGGCAGCTTGCCGGTATGCGCGGACTTATGGCCAACACCTCCGGTAAAACCATCGAGATCCCGATTAAGGCCAACTTCCGCGAAGGCCTTTCGGTTTTGGAGTACTTCATTTCCAGCCGAGGCGCCAGAAAGGGACTGGCGGACACGGCCCTGCGCACCGCCGACTCCGGATATCTTACACGCCGCCTGGTCGACGTTTCTCAGGATGTGATCATCCGCTCACAGGACTGCGGCACCACTTCTGGTGAATGGGTATCGGCGGTATACGATAAGGGGCAGGAGGTTCAGTCCTTCGGCGTCAGCATACACGGACGGTTCCCGGCGGTGCCTGTGACCAACCCCGAAACGGGAGAAATCATATTTGATACCGAGCATATGTTCATGCCTGAGGACGCCAAAGTTCTTGAGGCGGCGGGCATTCACAAGGTGCTGATCCGAAGTGTGCTCAACTGCGAGGCAAAAAGCGGCGTCTGCGCCAAGTGCTATGGCATTAACCTGGCGGTGGGGCGGCCGGTTAACCCGGGCGAGGCAGTCGGCGTGATTGCCGCCCAGTCCATCGGTGAACCGGGCACGCAGCTAACGATGCGTACCTTCCACACCGGCGGCGTGGCCGGCGACGATATCACCCAGGGCCTGCCTCGCGTTGAAGAACTGTTCGAGGCCCGCAAGCCGAAAAAGATGGCGGTGCTTTCTGAAATCTCCGGCACTGTCACCATAGAGGAAACCAAGAAGAACGCAATTTATGCCATCAATGTTGTCAACGAAGCCGATGGAGATACCAGAGTTTATACGGTTCCGTACTCCGCGGGAATCCTTGTGTCAACCGGCGAGCACGTGGATCAGGGCCAGGAACTTACCGCCGGCGCCCTCAATCCCCACGACGTGCTGCGTATTCGTGGCGTTGACGACGACCAGTTTGGCCGTCCCGGCGTCAGGAACTATCTGGTTCAGGAGGTTCAGAAGGTATACCGCCAGCAGGGCGTTGATATTAACGACAAGCATATCGAGGTAATTGTACGCCAGATGATGCGCAAAGTGCGCATAGAGGATGCGGGGAGCACAACGCTTCTTTCCGGGGCTACGGTGGATATCAGTGAATTGAAGGCCGTCAACGCGGAGATTGCCAGACGGATTGCTGCGGGAGAAAAGGACGAAAACGGCAATAAGCTGATTCCGGCTTCCTTCACCCAGTTGCTGATGGGCATCACCAAGGCATCCCTGGCTACCGAAAGCTTCCTGTCCGCCGCCTCATTCCAGGAGACGACGAAGGTTCTCACAGAGGCCGCCATCAAGGGTAAGGTGGACCATCTTGTCGGCCTGAAGGAAAACGTCATTATCGGCAAGCTGATTCCAGCGGGAACCGGTCTTTCCCTCTACCGCGACTTCGAATCGGAGACGGACGAAGAAATCACCGCGTCAGCCGAGAAATATGTCGACCTTTCAGTTCTGGTCAAGCGGACCAACGCGCTGTAAAGTTTTCTGTTTATTCGCAGCCCTCGGGCGTGGGCGCCTCGTTTAACGGGGATTCCGCGGCCCGGGGCAGCGGAAGTGCGCGTACCGGGTGAAGATTCTGCAAGGGAAAATTAGCTTGACTATTTTTGTGTATTATGCTAAACTTTTATCTCGCTTGAGCATAGCTGAGCAGTGTGTAGTTTTTTCCCGGGAAAACCAAAACTTTCCCGGTAAAAATAGCATTTTTGAAGAAAGGAGGAAGACCATGCCGACTTTTAACCAACTGGTAAGAAAGGGCAGAGAGCAGGCAACCTACAAATCCGCATCTCCCGCAATGCAGAAAAACCTCAATACCATAAAGAACTGTGAAACAGATCTTTCGTCTCCCCAGAAGCGTGGTGTTTGCACCGCTGTCAGAACCTCAACGCCCAAGAAGCCGAACTCTGCGCTGCGTAAGATCGCACGTGTTCGCCTGACCAACGGATATGAGGTTACAGCCTATATCCCCGGCGTCGGACACAACCTGCAGGAGCATAGCGTCGTGATGATCCGGGGCGGACGTGTGAAAGACCTGCCTGGCGTGCGCTACCACATCATCCGCGGTTCGCTGGATACCCAGGGCGTTACCGGACGCAAGCAGAGCCGTTCCAAGTACGGTGCAAAGCGTCCCAAGGCCAACAAAAAATAAGAATACCGCAACAGATTGCCCTGTTGTTTATATACATTATATAATATATATAAGCCTCGGGGCGCGGCGGGGAACCAGTGTGCGCGGCGGAGGGATGCCTCAGTCGGCGCCGGCGGTTCCACGAGTACCTGTGAAGTCATTTTTTAATGAAGGAGGGAAGTATAGTGCCCAGAAGAGGTAACGTTCCCAAAAGAGAAATTCTGCCGGATCCGATCTACAACAGCGTGCTTGTCACCAAGCTGATCAACAGCATCATGCTCGACGGCAAAAAGGGTGTAGCACAGAAAGTTGTATACGATGCTTTCGATATCATCAAGGATAAGACCGGAAAAGCGCCTCTCGAGGCGTTTACTGAGGCGATGAATAACATCATGCCCAGTCTTGAGGTTAAGGCACGCCGTGTCGGCGGCGCCACCTATCAGGTTCCGATCGAAGTCAGGCCGGAGCGCCGCCAGACCCTTGGTCTGCGCTGGCTCACGGCATACGCGCGCAAGCGCAACGAAAAAACAATGAAAGAGCGACTGGCCAACGAGATTATGGATGCCTGCAACGGCCTCGGCGCCGCAGTCAAGAAGCGCGAGGATACCCACAAGATGGCAGAGTCCAACAAGGCTTTCGCGCATTTCAGATGGTAACTGATTTAGGAGCAATTTAATGCCCAGAGAATATTCCCTTAAAAACACAAGAAATATTGGCATAATGGCTCACATCGACGCCGGCAAGACGACGACGACCGAACGGATACTGTTCTATACGGGCGTCAACTATAAGCTGGGAGAGGTCCATGAGGGCAACGCCACCATGGACTGGATGGAGCAGGAGCAGGAGCGCGGCATTACGATAACATCGGCCGCAACAACCTGTCACTGGAAGGGCTTCCGGATCAACATTATTGACACGCCGGGGCATGTGGACTTTACCGCGGAGGTAGAGCGTTCACTGCGGGTCCTGGAGGGCTGCGTGGCCGTTATGTGTGCCAAGGGCGGCGTCGAGCCACAGTCCGAAACAGTATGGAGACAGGCCGATCACTATAATGTCCCCCGCATGATCTATGTGAACAAGATGGATATTATGGGCGCCGACTTCTTTAATGTCATCAATATGGTGCACGAAAGGCTCAAGGCTAACGCCGTGCCGATCCAGCTTCCCATCGGGTCTGAGGATTCCTTTAGGGGAATCATCGATCTGGTGGAGATGCAGGCGGACATTTATTATGACGACTTAGGCAAGGACATGCGCGTCGAGGAAATTCCTGAGGATATGCGTGCAATTGCCGGGGAGTACAGGCAGAAACTGCTTGAGTCCGTGTCGGATTTTGACGACGAGATCATGGAACGCTATCTGGATGGCAAGGAAATCCCGGCGGACATGATACGAGCGGCTATAAGAAGGGCAACCGTGGCGGTTCAGCTGATTCCCGTCGTCTGCGGAACTTCCTATAAGAACAAGGGCGTGCAGAAGCTGCTCGATGCGATAATCGACTATATGCCGTCTCCCCTGGATATCCCGCCTGTTGAGGGGATAGACCCGAAAACCGGTGAGCCGGATGTGCGCGAATCCGATGACAACGCCCCATTTTCGGCTCTTGCATTTAAGATCATGTCCGATCCCTACGTAGGAAAGCTTGCATTTTTCAGGGTTTACTCAGGCACTGTAAACGCCGGCTCGACGGTCATGAACTCGACCAAGGGCCAGCGCGAGCGGTTGGGCAGGATACTTCAGATGCACGCAAATCACCGCGAAGATCTCCAGACGGTTTACTCCGGCGATATTGCCGCCGCTGTGAGCCTTAAAAATACCACCACGGGCGATACGCTCTGTGATGAAAAAAAGCAGATTATCCTTGAATCCATGGAGTTTCCGGAACCGGTCATCCGCGTGGCCATCGAGCCGAAGACGAAAGCCGGACAGGAAAAGATGTCCATAGCGCTTGCCAAGCTGTCCGAGGAGGACCCGACCTTTAAGACCTGGACCGACGAGGAAACCGGCCAGACTATCATCGCCGGAATGGGCGAGCTTCATCTTGAGATAATAGTAGACAGGCTCCTGCGCGAATTCAAGGTCGAAGCCAATGTTGGCAAGCCTCAGGTCTCCTATAAGGAAACGATCACGAAAAGCGCGACTGTGGATACCCGGTATGCTCGCCAGACAGGCGGACACGGTCAGTTTGCCCATGTGAAGCTGGTTCTGGAGCCGAACGAATCCGGAAAGGGCTATGAATTCATCAATAAGATAACCGGAGGCGCGATACCCAAGGAATATATCCCCAGCGTGGATCAGGGTATCCGGGGCGCTATGAATGCCGGAGTGCTTGGCGGGTACAACGTTGTCGACGTTAAGGTCACGCTGATTGACGGCTCATTCCATGAGGTGGACTCGTCCGAGCTGGCGTTTAAAATCTGCGGAAGCATGGCGTTTAAAGAAGCTATGCAGAAAGCCGGGCCGACCCTGCTTGAACCCATCATGAAGGTTATCGTGACAACTCCTGAGGAATATATGGGAGATGTCATGGGCGACCTGAACGCAAGACGCGGACAGATCAGCGGATCGGATATTTTTAACGGTGCAGCTATGATTACGTCAGACGTGCCGCTGTCCGCGATGTTCGGTTATGCCACCGACCTTCGCAGCAAGACGAAAGGCCGCGCCAACTACAGTATGGAACCCAGCCACTATATTGAATTGCCAAAGACGCTTCGGGATTCGCTGCTGGGTGTACGCGGCTCAAATCCGCAAAAGAAATAATCAGAATTATATTTGATCAAGATTTAGATAATTGAGGAGGATATCAAAATGGCAAAACAGATGTTTAACCGTGTTAAGCCCCACGTCAATATCGGCACCATCGGTCATATTGACCACGGCAAGACCACTCTTACCGCGGCCATAACCAAGGTTCTCAGCTTGGCCGACCCCACCACGGCAACTTTCACGGCTTATGATCAGATCGATAAGGCCCCCGAAGAGCGCGCCCGCGGAATCACGATAAATACCTCTCACGTTGAATATCAGACCGCGTCCCGCCATTACGCCCACGTGGACTGCCCGGGCCACGCCGACTATATCAAGAACATGATCACCGGCGCCGCGCAGATGGACGGCGCGATCCTGGTCATCGCCGCCTCCGACGGCCCCATGGCCCAGACCCGTGAGCACATTCTGCTGGCCCGTCAGGTGGGCGTGCCCGCCATTG
>ENA-UOOR01002618-UOOR01002618.1-fermentation-metagenome-genome-assembly--contig:-NODE-2618-length-17801-cov-6.129776_pt1 | contig 17801 bp, 14 predicted proteins | sample MGYA00245780_ERZ724029 | MGnify/ENA primary metagenome ERZ724029 (study PRJEB28704, sample SAMN03018315) | fermentation metagenome | biome: anthropogenic terrestrial biome; feature: soil; material... | reverse complement strand
GGCACCATCGCCGGGCGCGCCGGGGCGACGCTCTGCGGGCGGGCGGTGCGCTCCTGGATGCGCGGCTCTTCGACCTCGCCCATGTCGATGCGGCCGCGGAAGGCGGCGCCCTCGACGATGATGACCCGCGGCGAGTTGATGTCGCCGACCATCCGGCCCTCGCGCGTGAGGTGCACGCTCTCGCTGGCGCTGATGTTGCCGACGACCACGCCGCTGATGATCGCGTTGCGCACGGCGGCGTTGGCCTTGACCACACCTGACGGCTCGACGATGAGCGTCTTGGTCAGCGTGATCGCGCCCTCGACGCGGCCGCGGACGGTCAGATCCTCGTCGCCCTCGAGCTTGCCGTTGATGAGGATCGACTCGCCGACGATGGTGTTGTCGACCTGCTCGATTTCCTTGGCTTGAATCGCCATTCCTCGCAGCTCCTCGCGGCCGATGCGCCGCGCTGGGAAAGCCTCTAGCGCTCGACATCCATGTCGACGTTGCCCTTGAAGCTGGCCCCGTCGGCGATGAGGATGCGCGGGGCCTTGATGTCGCCGACCACCCGGCAATCGGTCTTCAGCTCGACCTTGTCGGTCGCCAAGATGTTGCCGGTCACCTTGCCGGCGATCTCGACGTTCTGGGTGGAGATGTCGGCCTCGACCAGCCCGCTGCCCTCGACGAAGAGGCTCTCCTTGACGCTGATCTTGCCCTTGACGGTGCCCTGGATGACGAGATCCTCGTCCCCGCTGATCTCGCCGTCGATGATGATGCTGCTACCGATGACCGTGTTCGCCATGTGCGGCTACCTCTCGAAGAAAAGGCTGAAGGAGCGTTGGAAGGGGGTTCAGATGTCGTCGGGCAGCGCCACGTCCATCTCCACGCTGCCGTTGAAGTGGGCGCCGTCCTCGATGATCACCTTGGGCGCCTTGATGTCCCCGGTGACCACCGCCGAAGCCGAGATCGAGACGAGCGCGCCGGCGTCGATGTTGCCGTTGGCCTCGCCGTGAATCGTCAGCCGCTCGGCGCGGATGTCGGCGTCGACCTTGCCGGTGCCCTCGATGAGCAGGTGGTTCTTGAGGCTAATGTGGCCCTCGACGCGCCCCTCGATCGTCAGATCGCCGCCTCCGGTCAGGTTGCCCCGGATGACGATGCCTTTGCCGATGATGCCGGTTCCTTCGTTGGCCATCGCAGAGACCCGCTTCCTTTCTGTTTAGCCGCCTAGCTTTGCCCACTACCGTTCAGAATAGGCTTGGAACCTATCCCGCGCGCCTCGAGGGTGTCAATAGGCGAGCGGGCGCAATCGAAACCAATTGCGCCCCTGATTTCAAGCACTTGGAGCATCGCTCGCGAGCTGCTGGTCCCACCACGCGAGCAGGTCGGCGAAGACCCGGTCGCGGTCGAGCTCGTTGAGGATCTCGTGGAGCATGCCCGCGTAGGGCTTGAAGACCTTGGGCTCGGAGCCGATGGCCTCGTACAGGCGCCGGATGGCCTTCGGATCGGCGATGGGGTCCTCGCTGCCGCCCATCACCTGGCAAGGGATGGTCAGCTCGGCTGCCCGCTCGAACACCTCGCGCTGCGCGCGCGTCGCCTCGCGAAACCAACGCGGGGTCGTCGTGTGCTGGTAGAGCGGATCGCGCTCGGTCGCCCGCCGAATCTCCGGGTCGTGGGTGAGCCCCTCGAGCGCGAGCCCGTTGGACACCGGCAACCACGGCACCACCCGGTCGGCGAGCTTAGCGAAGAGCGCCTTGAGGCGCGGAGGCTCGAAGGCCATCCCCATGAACGGCGAGACGAGCGCGAGCGCGGCGACCGAGCCCTTGCGGCCGAGCGCCCAGCGGGCGCAGATGAGCCCGCCCAGCGAGTGGCCCATCAAGAAGACCTTGCGGCCCCCGGCCTGGCCGCCCACCCGCTCGAGGAAGGACTCGAGGTCCGCGACGTACTCGCCAAAGTCGTCGACGTGCGCGCGCCGGCCGTCGGACTGGCCGTGGCCGCGGTAGTCGAGGGCGTGCGCGGCAAAGCCGGCCCGCGCGAGCCGCTCCATCGTCTCGCGGTAGCGGCCCGAGTGCTCGCAGTAGCCGTGGACGATGGCCACGTGGGCGCGGGCCTGGGCGGGGTCGACCGGCACCAGCGAGCGCCAGTAGAGCCGCAGGCTGTCCTTGGAGGCGATGAACCCTTCGTCGAGCCTAAGCTCGGGCCCTGGTTTCTCGGACGCGCTCGAGGTCTGCATGGCCGGCGAAGGTAGGCGCGCTGCGTCTCGGGTGTCAATTCTCTTACGCTGGGCTCAGGCTAACGCCCCGGGTCGGCCCGCGCGGCCATCTCCTGCAGCTTGCGCTCGAGCCTCTCGCGCCGCTTCGGGTCGGTCGCCTCGCCGAGGATCTCGAGGGTACGACGGTAGACCTGCTGTGCCTCGCGCCAGCGGGCCAGCCCGGCGTAGGCGTCCCCGAGGTGCTCGGCGACCTCCGGCTCGCGGGGCAGCAGCGCGCGCGCCGTCTCGAGGTGCTCGACCGCGCGGGCGAAGTCGCCCTTCTTGAAGAGGACCCAGCCGAGCGAGTCGAGGAAAGCGCCGTTGCCCGGGCTCAGCTCGAGGGCGCGGCGCACGAGCGCCTCGGCCTCGTCGAGGTCGCGGCCGCGCTCGGCGAGGGCGTAGCCGATGAAGTTGAGCGCCTCGGCGTGGTCCGGGTCCTGCGCGAGGAGCGCACGCATCTGGCCCAGGGCCGCCTCGAGCTCGCCGCGCTTCTCGAAGGCCGCCGCGAGCCCGAAGCGCAGCGCCTCGCTCTCGGGGAAGCGCTCGAGCCCGCGGCTCAACACCGCCTCGGCCTCCTCCGCTCGGCCCGCCTCGAGGTAGAGCGAGGCGAGCGCGCCCAAGATCCGCGCGGGCGAGACCTCCGCGGCCCCCTCGAGCAAGGAGATGGCGCGGGCGAGCTCGCCGGCGTCCCGATGCGCCTCGGCCAGCGCGACGAGGCAGTCGGCGCAGTCCGGATCGGCCGCGAACGCCTCGCGGGCGAGCGCTGTCGCCTCGGCCGACCTGCCGGCGCGCGACAGGCAACGCGCCCGGTGGAGGACCGCCTGGAGCCCGAGCTCCGACTGCCCGTCGACCGCGGAGAAGGCCCGGACAGCCTCGGCCCAGCGCTCCTGCCCCTCGAGCGCGCGCCCCAGGAAAAAGGCGAGGGTCGGGTCCTCGGGGGCGAGCGCGTGGGCCGCGCCGAACAGCTCGGCGGCCTCGTCGAGCTCCTGCGCCTTCAGGTAGGCGAAGGCCACCCTCGCGTAGAGATTTGATTCCCCGTTGCCGAGGGCGAGGAGCTGATTGAACCAGACGCGGGCGGCCTCCAGCTCGCCGCGTTCGAGCAGCAGCGTCCCCAGGCCGATCAACAGCTCGGGGTCCTCCGGGCTGCGGGCGACGGCCTTTTCGTACCAGCCGACGGCCTCGGCCTTGCGCCCTTGCCGCTCGGCGAGCGCGGCGAGCAGGCCGAGGGTCTCGGGATCGCCCGGGTCGCGCCGGTAAGCGAGCTCGAGGTAGCGCAGGGCGGCCGCCGACTCGCCCCGCTCGGCGTACCAGCGTCCCAGGGCCTTGTAGCCTATCGGCTCGTCGGGCAGCTCGCGCGACAGAGCCTCGATCGCCTCGGCGGCCTTCGCCTCCTCCCCGGTCGACAGACGCACCTCGGCCAGATGCAGCCAGGCTCGCGGCTCTTTGGCGTCGAGCTTTGCCGCTCGTTCGAGCGCGGCGATGGCCCTCGCCGGCCGCTGGCGCCGCGCCCAAAGAACGCCGAGGGCAAGGTGGCCCGGAGCGTAGCCGGGCGCGTCGCGTGCGAGCGCGAGCAGCTCGGCGAGCGCCTTGTCGGCCAAGCCCGCGCGCTCCAAGTGCTCGGCGAGCACCACGCGCAGGTAGGCACAGTCGGGATCGAAGACCACGGCGAGGCGCAGGTCCTCGACCGCGGCGCGCTCGTCGCCCCGGTGCGAAGCGAGCAGCGCGCGAACGAAGTGCGAATAGGCCCGACTCGAGACGAAGCGCGGCTCGCGCGAGGTACCGATCGCTTCGCGGATCGCCGTCGGATCCGGCGGGCGGCGGCCAAAGCCCGCTGCACACCCGAAAGCAAGCAGCAGCGCGCCGGTGGCGAGCGCGCTCGGGCGCAGCCACTTCGGGCTCGCTCCGGGGGCTGGGGGGTTTCGAATCGACAAGGCGCCGGCGATTGTAATCCGGGCCCTCGGCCCGCTGCCACGTACCAGCGCGCTCGACAAGGCTTGGCGAAATCCCCCTGACCTCAAAAGCGGTCGAAGAATCCCCTTCGCGTTCGCCCTGCCCCGACTTCGGCCTCGCGAGCTCGGCCTGCGCGAGCGCGCGTCGACACTCCCTCAGCAGGCTGACTCCAAGGCCTTGCGCAGCAGCGACTCGGCGTCAGCGTCGCCGCCGGCCTCGGCAAGGGCGACGACGACCTCGGCACCGACCGCGCGCTCGAGCCCGAGCAGCAGGCGCCCGCAGGCGCCGTCGGCCTCGGCCAGCGAAGCTCCAGCCAGGCAAGCAGCGAACACCCCTTCGCCGAGGTGGCCGACGACATCGCTCGAGCGCAAACCCGCCCTCAGCGCCAGGCCCGCCTCCGGCAGGTCGCGGGCTGCGACCGGGCCCTTGGCCCGAAAGGCAGCGACCACGAGCGAGCGCCCATAGCGCCGGGCGCGCGAGAGCTCCTGAGCCAGCCTGGCCGAGAAGCTTCGCTCGTCGAGGAGGCCGCTCGCCGGCTCGCATTCCGCCAGGCCCAGAGCCAGTCTTGCCGGTTCGCGCTCGCGCCTCGCGCTACCGGAAGCCATCGCGCGCTCGATCCGCGCGAGCAGCTCGTCGGTCCGAAACGGCTTGGCCAAGTAGTCGACCGCGCCCAGGCTGAGCGCACGCACCTTGTCGGCGACCCCCTGGTGCGCCGAGACGAGGATGACCGGAATGTCTCGGGTGTCGGGCATCGCCTGGAGCGTGGCGGTAGCGTCCAGGCCGTCGACTCGCGGCAGGAAGATGTCCATGAGGATCAGGTCGGGCCGGAAGCTGCGAGCCCGCGCGAGCGCCTCGGCGCCGTCGCTCGCGACTTCGACCCGGTAGCGCGAGCGCAGCAGCTCCGCGGTGATCGCGGCGATGCCGGGGTCGTCCTCGACGACCAGCACGCGCTTGCGCGGCTCGGGATGAAGCCGCTCGCCGGGCAGCTTCGACTCGTCGGCCGGCAGCGTGAAGCTGAGGCAGACCCCGCCCGCGGGCGGGTTGTCGGCGAAGACCTCGCCTCCGTGCAGCTCGACCAGCTCGCGGCAGATCGCCAGGCCGGGCCCCGAGCCCCCGCGCCCATGGCGCTCGAAAAGACAGGGGAGCTGATCGGCCCCGAGGGCCGGGCCATCGTCGCTGATCGACACGCGGGCGATTTCGCCGTCGGGCCGCTCCAGGCGCTGCGCCACGAGCCGAACGTGCCCGCCCTCGCGCGCGTGGGCGATGGCGTGGTCGAGCAGGTTCTGGACGACGTGGCGGACCTTGACCCGGTCGCCGATAAGCTCGAGCGCGTCGGGGACCTCGACCGCGATCGAGACGCCGCGCTCGGCGCCGATGATCTCCTGCTCGGCAGCAAGCTCACGGCAGACGCGGGCAAGATCGACCTCGTCGGGCTCGAGGGTAAGCTGCCCGCCGTCGCCGCGGCTGCGGTCGAGCAGGTCCTCGACCAACTCGACCAGCCGCCTGCCCTGTCTGAGGATGGCCTGTACCGAGGCCGCGTCCTGCTTGCCGAGCTCGGCCTCAGCCAGCAGGCGCCCGTGGCCGAGCAGCACGTTGAGCGGCCCGCGCAGATCGTGCGAGCAGACCCCGAGCACCTCGTCCTTGAAGCGGAGGAGCTCCTTGAGCCGGCGGTTCGCCTCGACCAGCTCGGTGTAGCGCTCGAGGTAGGCCGACTCGAGCTGCGCGTGCTCGAGCGCCTTGGCCCGCCCGCGCCGCTGGCCGCAAACCGGGCCGGCGAGCACGGCGGCGAGCACGGCGGCGACACAGCCGGCAAGCTCGACCTCGGCGGGGCCGAAGGCCTCCGTCCTGCGACGAGCGTGGCAGAACAGCGCGCCGAGGCCCTCGCCATCGTGGATGAGCGGCTGCACGAGCACGCTGCGCACCTCGGCGCGCTCGACAAGCTCGCGCACCGGGGCGAGCAACGGGTCGGCAAGCGCGTCGGAGACGACCACCGGCGCGCGCCGCTCGAGGGCGGCGCGGATCTCCGGGTATCGCGCGAGGTCGAGCGGCAGATCGAAGGCTCCGGCGCGCTCGCGCGTCGCGGCGACGACGGCCCCCGCCTCGCGAAGCAGCACGACCGAGCAGCGCTCGCCCCCGAGCACCTCGCCGGCCCCGAGCGTCGCCGCGTGCAGCGCCTCGGGCAAAGGCAGCGTGCGCACCGCATCGGCCACGGCACCGACGGCCCGCAGCGCGGCGAGGCGCCGGCGTTCAGCCCTCGAAGCGGCCAGCCCCTGCCCGACCTGCGCGAGGAGCAGCTCGGGATCGACGCGGCGGGCCCCGAGCCCGCAAAGCGCGCAGACAGGCTCCGCGGCGCTCGCGAGCGCGAGCACCGGCAGGCCGACGAGCGCGACTTCGGGCGCGCGCAGCGCGGCACTCGCCCGCTTGAGCCCATCGACGACCAGAAGCAGGTCGGGCCGCCGCCGCGCGAGCTGCGCGGGCAGCTCCTTGAAAGAGGTCCCGACGGCTTCGATACCCGCGGCGCACAGCTCGCGGACGCGCGCGGCGCGCGCAGGCGCAGCGCCGACGACCAGGACCTGGCCGTTTGCCTCTTCGTTGGTCACAGCCCGAGACCTCGCGTATTGGACAAGCGAGCCGGCCGCCGGCACGCGTCGACGCGACCATCGCGAAGGTGCTCAACCCGAGCCCGACCCGAACTCGCGAGGCGGCGACCGTGAGGCCGCCCCTCGACGAGCCCGACTCGAGCAACTCGCCCTCGGGCCTGCTGAGAGCTCGCTAGGCGGTCCGCAGCGCGCGCAGCGCTTCGTCGACGCGGCGCTGCAGGTCGTCGGCGTCGAGCGGCTTCTGCATAAAGTCGTTGAAGCCAGCCGACTGCGACTTGCGCTTGGCGCGGTCGTCGCGAGCGCCGGCGATGGCGATGGCCGGCAGCGTCGTGGTGCCCTCGTTGGCCCGCAGCTCGGCGATGGCCTTGAAGGCATCGTCGCCGACCGTGGCGAGGTCGAAGAGCAGGATGTCGGGCTTGAACCGCCCGATGGCCAGCCCTGCGGCAAAGCCGCTCTGGGTCGTCTCGACCTCGAACCCGGCCCGGCGAGCGACCGCGATCAACTGCTCGGCCTGGCCCTTGTGGTCGACCAGCACGAGGACACGTGCAGCCGCTCCCTCTTCCGCGAGCTCCGGAGGCATTGGCATGCCGTGCCGGCGGATGAAGGCCGCGAGCTCGTCGCGAGCGATGCGCCGGTGGCCTCCCGGGGTTCGGTGCGCCTTGAGGCGGTTCGCCTTGATCCAATTGACGACTGTCGGGAGGCTCACCCCAAGGAAGTGACTTGCTTCGAACGTAGTGTAGTAGCGTCGTGACATTTGCAAGTGGGAGTCCTTCTTCAAAAATTCCAGCTAGAACGTACTTTTCCTGTGTAGCCGTGTCAAGAGCGGGTATACCCCAAAAAACTCTATCCTCCAAGAGCCGCACCGCGCCGGCAACCAGATAGCCCAGCATTGGCCCGTCCCCTATAATGTCGGCTTTCTGAAAGCCTGCTCAAGACCTGGGCCGGAAACCAGGCGAAACACCCGGAGAAAATCCATGAACCGCTCCCGGATCGCCCTGCTGGTCGCGCTCGTCGCCGCGAGCCTGCCGCTGTCGGGCCTGGCACAAGCGCCCGAGGCCAAGACCGAGTGGAGCACCTTCACCGCCGCCCCAGCTATCCGCGAGACGAGCGCGGTCTCGGACGAGGCTCCCGCGGCGAGCCCAGCCACGGCCCCCGCGACGCAGAGCGCGCCGGCGGGCCGCAGCTCGCTCAAGGAGAGCGTCCTGCCCGGCAGCGAGCCCCACAGCCCCGGCACCTGGGACAAGCGCCTGCTGGCGCCCGAGAACCACCGCGCGATGAGCGGCCTCAACGGCGCCACCGGCCTGCTACGGGTCAGCTCGGCCGACCTTGGCCCGCGCGGCGTCGTGCGCCTGTCGCTGGTCGGCGAGTACTACTCGACCGAGGACTTTCCGGTCCTCGGCGCGCGCAATACGCGCACCTCCGGCACGCTCGCCGTCGACTACGCCTTCCTCGACTTCCTCGAGGCCTTCTTGTCGTACTCGGTCTCGGCGAACACCAACAACAAGTCCTCGCCGCCGCTGATGCAGTCGCAGGGCGACGTGGTCCTCGGCCTGAAGGGTGGCTACGAGGTCGTCCGCGGGCTCTCGCTCGGCGGCGACCTGCGGCTCGGCCTCTTTCCAGGCGTCGGCGCCCAGGACCTGCGTGGCTACGCCTTCGGCTTCTCGCCCCGGTTGCTGGCCAGCTATGACGTGCGCTCGCTCGCCCCCAGTGTGCCGCTGCTCGCCCACCTGAACTTCGGCGTCGCGCTCGACGGCACCGGAGATCTCGTCACCGCGCACGAGCCGACCCCAGCCGAAGAGCTCGCCCTCGGCCTGCACCGTCACGATCGCCTCCTCTTCGCGCTCGGCCTCGAAACGCCCCTGCCCTACGCGACGCCCTTCGTCGAGTGGGGCTTTGGCCATCCGCTCGGCGCGAAGGACCTCCTCGGTCCCGACCTGCAGCCGGTCAGCGCCGCGAGCTCGATGCCGCACCAGCTCACGATTGGCGCGAAGGTCACCGCGGTGCGCGACCTCGCCCTGCTCGCCGCGGTGGACATCGGCCTTGCCCGCTACGTCGCCAAGGGCATCCCGGCGACCTCCCCCTACAACCTTGTCTTCGGCCTCAGCTATAACTTCGACCCCGCGGCCCGCGGCGAGGCGCGCCTGGTGGAGAAGACCACCGTGGTCGAGAAAAGGGTCGAGATCGCCACCGCGCCCCCGTCGTACACCGGCAAGGTGGCCGGGATGGTCGTCGACGCCAAGACCGGCAAGCCTCTGCCCGGCGTCATCGTGGAGATGGCCGGCTCGGGCCTGCCGCCGGTCGCCAGCGCTGCCCAGAGCGGCAAGTTCCTCAGCTTCGATCTGCCCGCGGGCAAGGCGCAGCTCACCTTCGCGCGCGACGGCTACAAACCGGCGGTCCTCGAGGCGCAGGTCGAGGTCGGCAAGGTCGCCGCCTTGCAGGTGGCGCTCTTGCCGCTGGCCAAGGACACCAAGGTCAAGGTCGCGCTCGTCTCCGGCAAGAAGAAGGTCGCCGGCAAGGTCGCCTTCGCCGGCCCGCGCCCCGCCGAGCTGCAGGTGGTCGCCGCCGGCTCGGAGATAGAGCTGCCCAAGGGCCGCTACCTCGCGACCGTCGACGCCGAGGGCTTCCTGTCAAAGATCAAGGAGCTCGAAGTCCCCGAAGACGGCGTCGCCATCCTCGAGATCGACCTTTCGCCCATCCCCAAGCGCCGCCTCGTAGTCGTCAAGGACGACCGCATCCAGATCAAGCAGCAGGTCCACTTCGCGGTCGGCAAGGCCGCCATCCTCGGCGACAGCCATCAGCTCCTCGACCAGGTGGTCGACGCCATCGTGCGCTCGAACGCCAAGAAGATTCGAATCGAGGGCCACACCGACAACCGCGGCGGCAAGGCGCGCAACCTCAAGCTCTCGAAAGAGCGCGCCGAGTCCGTCGTCGAGTACCTGGTCAAGAACGGCATCGAGGCCTCGCGGCTGAGCGCCGAGGGCCATGGCGACGCCCGGCCGATCGCGCCGAACCTGACCGCCCGCGGCCGCGAGCTGAACCGGCGCGTCGAGTTCGTCATCGTCGAACGCTGACAGATGGGGCGCGGAATCCTTCGAGCGATGGCCGATGGGCCCGAGCGTAGGCCGAGCTTGCCTGATCGAGGGCTCTTCGACTCGGCCTGCCTAGTTCTTCGGAAGGCTGCGCTCCGGGCAAGCCGAGCGCGGGCCGATTGTCCCGCGACACCTCTTGAAGCACCGGGAGCGCAGATGAGGATTCCTCTGGCCATCGCAGCGGCGCTGGCGGCGTGTGCGCTCGGGTGCGCCGAGCCGACGACGACCGTCCCCAAGATCGATCCCACGGTTACCCTGCACCCGATGCCCCGGGAGCTGCTCGCCGGCGGGCTGACCGCGACGGTCGAGGTGACCGGATGCGACCGGGTCTCCCGCGTCCGGCTTCGGGACCGCGACCAACTCCTCGAAGAGGTCGAGGCGCAGGGCGCGGTCACCGAGCTCACCGTCGAGTCGAAGCGCATCCCCTTCGCCCAGCGCGGCATCGCCGCTGACCTGGCGCTCTTCGCCGACGCGACCTGCGCCGACGGGCGCTCGGCAAGCTCTCGCGAGGTGCCGGTCACCTTTATGCCAACCGAGGAGCGGCTCGCCGGGCCCTTCCCCTTCGGCTCCAATTTCTGGGTCGAGTCGAGCGGCGAGCGATTCCTCTCTTGCACCACCGAGCTGACGCGCGTCTCGGGCGATAGGGAGGTCGTCGCGCGCGCCTCGCTCAACTTCGACTGCGCGGCCGACGCCGAGCTGCTCTTCGCGCCCGACGGGAACATCTACCTCGTCAAGCCCGGCCTGGGGTTCGCAGGCTTCTCGCCGCAGCTCACTCCCCTGCTCGCGGTCGACGCCCCTGGAATCGAGCAGCTCCTGGTGCCGCCGGATTCAAGCAAGCCGCTCGTCGCACTGACCGACAACGGCGTGCTGCACAGCCTCGTCGCCTTCGACCATGCCTCAGGCACGCCGATGTGGGGCCCGGTCTATCTCGACGGGCTCCCCGGCGGGCGACTCGCCTACCAGTCCGGCCGCGTCGTCTATCCGAGCTACTGGCTGCGCTCTACCGGCGGCAACCTCGTCGACGTCGGCATCTCCTCCTACGACATCGACACCGGCACTCAGGCGGCGCAGCAGGCGATGGGGACGATGAAGTCCGACCTGTTGGGGCCGCTGGTGCTGCCGGAGGTGACCCTCGACGCGAGCGCGACGGTCGCCTACTTCGCCGACCTGGCCGACCCTTCGGTGGTGCGCGCCTGCGACGCGGTCAATCCCCGCGGCTGCACCGAGCTCGCCCAGGGGCTGGTCTGGGCCTCCGACCCGCTGATCGGCGGGGTCACCCGGGCCGTGCGCACGCCGAACGGGCTCGTCGCCTACGGTCCGAGGATCGCGTTCTTCCTGAACCCGGCGACTGGGAAGGTCATCGGCGAGCCGAAAACGCCGGCGGGCTCGCTCGTCTTCTCGTACGTGATGCCGGCCAAGGACGGCGCGACCCTGCTGCTGGCTCAGGCGCCGGCAGAGGCAGGCATCAAGCAACTGCTGATCTTCGACGAGCCGGGCAAGCAGGTCGCCAACTTCCTCAGCGGCACCGACGGTTACGTCGTCGACGTCGACGGCAAGGGTAGGCCGTGGCTGTGGAAGCATGACCTCGTGCGGCTCTTCCCAGCGTCGCAGTACCGGCTGGCGCTCGGCCAGTAGTATCGACGGCGGGACAGCGGCGAGCGCTCAACGTCGTCTGTTCGATCGCTTCAGGTGCCTCACGCCGGCTCGCGAGAACCTTGCGACGTCGTCGCGATGGCCCCGGCCGCCACGCCTGCTCGGGCCAAAGCCAGGCCCCCAGCTATCCGAGCGCTCTTCGAGCGTAAAGCAACGCCTCGCGGTTGCCCGCCGGACCGGCTATCGGCGCGTCGATCCAGCCGATCACCTCTAGCCCCTGCTCGGCGACGAACCGCGCGATGCCTTCGATGGCCACCCGTCGCTTCTCGGGATCGCGCACTACCCCGCCCTTGCCCACGTCCTGGCGGCCCACCTCGAACTGCGGCTTGACCAGCACGGCGATGGCGCCGCCGGGCTTGAGGTAGCCGAGCGCCGAGGGAAGCACGAGGCGCAGGGAGATGAAGGAAACGTCGGCGACGATCAGATCGACCTCGAACGGCACGTCTTCACGCGTGAGCGCGCGCGCGTTGACCCGCTCGCGCACAGTCACGCGCGCATCGCTCCGAAGCTTGGGGTGAAGCTGCCCGTAGCCCACGTCGACCGCGACGACGCGCGCGGCGCCTCGCTGCAGCAGCAGATCGGTGAAGCCGCCGGTCGAGGCGCCCACGTCGAGGGCGTCGAGCCCGGTGACGTCGATGCCGAAGTGGTCGAGCGCGCCCTCGAGCTTGAGCGCGCCGCGCGACACGTAGCGCAGTCCCTCGCCCTTGAGCCGAAGGGGAAGCTCGACGTCGACGAGCGCCCCCGCCTTGTCGACCCGCTGATCGCCGGCGACCACCTCGCCCGCCAGCACGAGCGCCTGGGCCTTCGCCCGCGATTCGGCGAGTCCACGCTCGACCAGCAGCTTGTCGATGCGCTCCTTCTTCGCCATCAGTGGTCGCGCTCGACCGCCCAGTCGGCGATTCTCAGAAGCGCCACCGAGGCGGGCAGCAACGGCTCGACCGCCGCCTTGGCGACCCCGGCTTCGGCCCGGGCCCGCCGCAGCGACGCCTCGTTGCCGAGCAGCGCGGGGAAGGTCGTCTTGCCCTTGCGCGCGTCGGTGCCCTTGGTCTTGCCCATCTTCTTCGGGTCGCCGGCCAGGTCCATCAGGTCGTCGCAGATCTGAAAGGCGAGGCCGAGGTGATAGCCGTAGTCCTGCATCGCGGCGACCTGCATGTCGCCGGCGCCCGCGGCCCGCGCGCCTCCGGCGCAGGCGACGGCGATGAGCGCCCCGGTCTTGCGCAGGTGCAGCTCCTCGAGAAACTCCAGGGACTTTGGCCAGGGCACGCGCACGTCGTCGGCCTGTCCACCGACCATCCCGAGCGAGCCGGCGGCCTGCGTGAGCATGCCGACGAGCCTGACGCGGACCGCCTCGGTGCCTTGCGACAGCAGCGCGAAGGCCTCGGTGAGCAGCGCATCGCCCGCAAGAACGGCGGTCGCCTCGCCGAACACCTTGTGGTTGGTGGGCCGTCCGCGGCGCAGGTCATCGTCGTCCATCGAAGGGAGATCGTCGTGGATCAGCGAGTAGGTGTGGACGAACTCGACCGCGCAGGCGAAGTCCATCACCAGGCCCTCGGCGCGCCCCCCGACCGCCTCGGCCGCGGCGATGGCGAGCAGCGGCCGCAGGCGCTTGCCTCCGGCCAGCAGGCTGTACTCCATCGAGTCGTAGAGGTGCGAGGGGACCTTGCCCTTGTAGGCGCCGAGCGCGTCCTCGAGCGCCACCTCGGCTATCGCGCGCCGGTCTTGAAGCCACGCCTTGAAGTCGAAGGTCTCCGGCTCGCTCACTGTGGTCTCCTCGAGGGGCATGTGGCGGAAGCGGCCGCTGCTAGCCGAGCAGCTCGCGGATCCGCGCGTTGAGCAGGTCGATGTCGACGGGCTTGGTGAAGTAGTCGGCGGCCCCGGCCTCGAGCCCCCGGCGCACGTCCTCGCCGCCCTTGCGCGCGGAGACGAAGACGATGGGGATGTCGCGCAGCTCTTCGTTCTTCTTGATCGAGCGGCACAGCTCGAAGCCGTCGATCCAGGACATCATCACGTCGAGCAGGATGAGGTCCGGCCGGTCGACGCGCAGGCTGCTGACGAGGCGCAGGCCGTTGGCGGCCTGCTCGACGTCGTAGCCCTCGAGGTCGAGGGCGAGCATCAGCATCTCGCGCGTGTCCCGGTCGTCGTCGACGATGAGGATCTTGCGGCGCTGGGGCGCCTCGCCCGGTCCGGTTCCGCTGGTCTGGTTCATGTCGGCTTTCACTGCCTCGCCGGCCGCCTAGAACGGGATGTTGTCGTCATCTTGCTCGCCGGCAGCCCGGGCACGGCCGCGCGGGCGCTTGGGATCGGCGGCGCGCGCCTCCGGCTGCATCGGCACCGGCTCGTCCCCGCGCGGGCCCGCGAGGAGCTGCTCGACGCGCTTTTCGGCCTCGTTCAGCCGGGCCTCGCCGTAGCGAACCAGCCCGATGCCCTCCTCGAACGCCTTGAGCGACTCCTCGAGCGACAGGTTGCCACCCTCGAGGCGGCGCACGACGTCCTCGAGCCGGTCGATGATCTGCTCGTAGCCGAGCTCCTCCTGCGCCTTGCCTGCTGCGTCCTTCGCCAACTGCCGCCTCCACCGGTCGCACCGGAAACACACCCCTCTGGTCAACACTCCAAGGCCGGGCGCCATGCTAGTGGCGGCAACAAAGGGGGTCAACGGGCGCTGGGGCGCCATGCCGGGTGCCAACGGGCCGAGGGGGCATCCATCCTTCGGCCGGCGCGTGAGCGCATTGCCCCCTCGGGGCGCGCGCGAGCCGAATTGCTTCGCCCTTCGCCCTGCCCCTGGACCTTCAGGCTCTCGGGTAGTGCCGGCCGGGAAAAGGCCCGCCGGAGGGAATGCAAGAAGAGAAGGCCCTCCCCAAGTCCTGGCTCCCACGAAGCCGACGGAGGCAAGCATGGAGACGAAGGAGATCTTCAAGGTGCTCAACTCCCTGGCCCACCTCGACACCGACGCTATCTACACCTGCGACGAGGCGCTCGAGCAGATTGACGTCCTGTCGATCAAGGACCAGCTCACCCGGTTCCGCGACGACCACCACCGGCACGTGCGTGAGCTGCTGGACGCCATCCGCCGGCTCGGTGGCCAGCCGCCGAGCTTCTCAAAGGACTTCAAGGGCTTCCTTGTCCAGGGCATGACCTCGGCGCGCAGCGCGACCGGCACCGAGGGCGCCCTCAAGGCGATGAAGACCAACGAGGAGCTGACCAGCCGCAACTACTCGGAAGGCCATCAAGATGGGCCCGGACGACATCGAGGCGCTCATCGAGCGCAATTTGAGCGACGAGCAGCGCCACCTCGCGACCATCCAGCAGTGGATTGCCACCGAGGCCTGGGAGCAGAGCGGCGCCCGGGTCTAGCCCGGCCGCGCACTCCACCGGAGGAGGGCCGCTCTCGGGCTCATTCGCGCCGCGGGCGGCCTTCTTTCACCTCGGCCTCCAGCTCGCTCCTGTCGGGCAACAGCAAGGAGATGCGGGTTCCCACAGGCGCCTCGCCCGCGCTCTTGAGCACGTTGCCGCCCTCCACGAAGGCGATCGAGTAACCGCGGGCGAGCACCGCCAGGGGCGAGAGCGACTGCAGCGCGGCTGCCGCGCGCGACAGGCGCACGCGCTCTTCGCCCACGCGCCGGGCTGTCGCCTTGTCGGCCCGCTCGCGCAGCGAGGCGAGCCGGTGCCGTTGCTGCGCGATCGCCCCGGAGGGCTGGCGCGAAAAGAGCCGGCGCTGCAGCTCGTACAACCGCTCGCGCCCCTCGCCCTGCTCCTGGGCCATCGCCTCGCGCAGGCCCTGCTCCAACCCGGTCAGGCTTCGGGTCAGCCGCAAGAGCCGCGCGCGCGGATGCTCGCGCGCGAGCCGCTCCTCGAGGGCGCGCAGCCGCGCGCGCCGCGCGGTCGTGCTCGACAGCAGCGCGTCCCGACAGCGGTCGGCGCACTCATCGAGGGCAAGTCGCTGGTGCGCGATGGCCCGGCGCGGGTCGGGCAGGCGGGCTGCCCGGTGCTGCAGGCGCTCGCGCCGCGAGGAGATCTGCCGCAGGGCGAGCTCGCGCAGGTGGCGCCGGTGCTTGTCGAGCGCGCGCAGCAGCTCTTCGCGCACCGGGGCGAGCGTCTTGGCGGCGTCGGTCGGGGTCGCGCAGCGCCGGTCGGCGACGAAGTCGCCAATTGTGAAGTCGACCTCGTGGCCGACCGCCGAGACGACCGGCACGGGGCAGGCGGCGATCGCGCGGGCGACCTTCTCCTCGTTGAACGCCCACAGATCCTCGATGGAGCCGCCACCCCGGGTGACGACCACCACGTCGACCAGCCCGCTCGCGCCCAGGCGCCGCACGCCCTCGGCGATCTCGGCGGCCGCCCCCTCGCCCTGAACCCGCGCCGGGGCGACGAGGACCGGAATCGGGAAGCGCTCGTGGAGCACGCGCAAGAAGTCGATGATAGCGGCGCCGGAGGCCGAGGTGACGAGCCCGATGCGCCTGGGCAGATAGGGCAGCTTGCGCTTGCGCGCCGGGTCGAAGAGCCCTTCCCGCGCGAGCTTCTGCTTGAGCTGCTCGAAGGCGAGCGCGAGCGCACCGGCCCCCTCCGGCTCGAGCGCCTCGCAGATGAGCTGGTACTGACCCCGCGGCTCGTAGAGCGAGACCCGCCCGCGCGCGATGACGGCCAGCCCGTCCTTGAGCCCGAACCTGAGCCGGGACGCCTCGCGCGCGAAAAGCACGGCCGACAGGCACGCCCCATCGTCCTTCAGGGTGAAGTAGAGATGACCCGAGCCCGCCGCGCCGCGGAAGTTGGAGATCTCGCCGCGCACCGAGACCCGCGCGAACCGGCCCTCGATGAGCCCCTTGAGCTCCCCGGTCAGCTCGCTGACCGAGACGATCCGCTCCGGGCCGGTCCTGGGCCTGCCTCCAGAGAAGAGGTCGCCCTGGGCCTGCGGCAGCTTGCGGCGCGAGTCGACCATGCCCCCCTGCGCTAGAACCCGCCACCGAGCGACTTGAGGTGCCGCTTGGACTTCTCGTTCAGCTCGTCGTCGGCGGCGGTCATGGAGATGACCTGCTCGAACTCGCGGCGCGCCTTGTCCGGATCGACCGTCTTGTCGACGTAGGCTTGCTGGAAGAGCTCCTTCGCCTTCGCCTTGATGGTGGCCATGTGCTTGCTCGCCACCGGGTGGCTCGGATCGGCCTTGAGCGCCTGGTGGAAGGCCTTGAAGGCCTTGGACCAGTTGTTCGAGCCCATCGCCTGGATGCCTTCGCGCACGCTCGACTCAGCGAGCTTGGTGCCGATAGGCCCCATGAACGGGCTAGAGGAGCCGCCGGGGATGGCCTTGAGCAGGGCCAGGGCCTTGGAGGGGTTCGAGTCGAGGTTCTGGTTCGCGATGCGGAAGGCCGCCAGCTTGTTGGCGAGCTGGCCGCACTTCGGATCGTCGCAGGCCGAGGCGATGCCGATCGCCTCGTCTAGCTTGCCGGCCGAGAAGGCCTCAAGCGCCTTGGCCGAGTAGTCGACCTGCTGCACGACGGGCTTGGGCCTGGGCTTGGGAGGCGCGCCGGCCCGCTCGATGTCGTCCCAGAGCTTCTTGGCCTCGGCGTTCTCCGGATCGACCGCGAGGACATCCTCGGCGGCCAGGCGGGCGATCTCGAAGTCGCGGCTCGCGAGCGCGCCGCGGCCGGTCATGAGCCGGTCGCCTATCTTCGCCTTGAGCGCTTCGCGCAGCGTCGGGACGCGGTCGGAAAAGAAGCTGTCGGAGGGGACCGTCCCGAGGACCTCGGCGGCCTTGGCGAGCTCGGCCCTGCCGAGGAGCTCTTCGGCCTTTTCGATAAGCTCCTGGTTGGCGACCTCGCGCTGGGCGAACTCGAGGCGGTTCTTCGCGTCGCGCGCGTCGTATTCGACCTCCGCCGCGCGCTCGAGCGCGAACTTGAAGGCCTTCGAGGCAGCCCGAAAGTCGCCCTTCTTCGTCGACTCTTTGCCCGCCTCGATCGCCTCGTTCATCGCCGCCTCGATGTCGGCGATTTGAGCCTGCTCGGCGGCGATGGCCGCCTGTTCTACGGCCGCCTGCTGACTCTTCTTGACGAAGACGAGACCGGCGACGAGCACGCCGACGACCGCGGTGAGCGCGATGAGCGTCTTGCGCCGCTTCCTTTGCGCGGCGCCGCGGTCGGGGCCCAAGCGCCCGGTCATCCTATCGTCGGCTTCGGGCATGCCCCGTGGGCCGGGCCGACGGCTCAGGTTGCCGGTCGTCGGGCGCGGAGCGGGCGTCTGGCGCCCCCCAGGCCCCGGGCGCGTGGCGGGCAGCGGGCGCGGCGCGGGGCCGGT
>ENA-UOOR01002617-UOOR01002617.1-fermentation-metagenome-genome-assembly--contig:-NODE-2617-length-17803-cov-8.018256_pt1 | contig 17803 bp, 12 predicted proteins | sample MGYA00245780_ERZ724029 | MGnify/ENA primary metagenome ERZ724029 (study PRJEB28704, sample SAMN03018315) | fermentation metagenome | biome: anthropogenic terrestrial biome; feature: soil; material... | reverse complement strand
GATTCTTCGCCTGCGGCTCAGAATGACATATATATAGTGATAGAGATTCTTCGCCAGTGGCTCAGAATGACATATATATAGTGATAGAGATTCTTCGCCTGCGGCTCAGAATGACATATATATAGTGATAGAGATTCTTCGCCAGTGGCTCAGAATGACATATATATAGTGATAGAGATTCTTCGCCTGCGGCTCAGAATGACATTCTTTTTACATAACTTTTTCAATAAGCCAGCTTTAATAAGAACAATTTTTATTTTATCTAAATAATCATATTTAGCTTTATTATTAGATGGTAAATCCTATTCTACGGTTACCGACTTGGCTAAGTTACGAGGCTGGTCAACATCTAAACCACGATGAACGGAAGTATAATAAGCAAGCAGCTGTAATACTACAGCGGCGGTAAATGGGGCAAAGTCATCTGAAAGATGAGGCAATGCAAAGTGATAATCATAAATAGAAGAATCGACGGTTACATTTCCATTTGTAATCAGTATGACCATAGCACCACGTGCACGTACTTCACGTATATTGGATATCATTTTGGAATAGACATTGGATTGGGTGGCTAATGCGATAACAGGGGTGCCTTCCGTAACAAGTGAGAGAGTACCATGTTTTAACTCTCCGGCAGCATAGGCTTCTGAGTGTATATAACTGATTTCCTTTAATTTGATGGAACCTTCGCAGGAAAGAGCATAATCAAGTCCCCGACCTATAAAGAATAGGTCTTCACAGTCTTTCAGGTTCTTGCTTATATCTTTTGCTAATACATCAAAAGTTAAAGCCTTTTCTATGGCAGGAATGATTTGCAACAATCCTTCCATCTCTTTGGAACATTCTTCTTCTGTGACTTTTCCTTTTTCCAAAGCAAAGCTAAATGCTAATAGATAAAGGCAGGACAATTGAGCAGTGTAAGCCTTTGTACTTGCAACAGCTATCTCAGGACCAGCGTGGGTATATAAAACATAATCACTTTCCCTGGCAATGGAGGAGCCCTTTACATTTACAATAGATAAAGTTTTGGCATGACTTGTCTTAGCAAGTCGAAGAGCGGCTAGAGTATCTGCCGTTTCCCCGGATTGGGATATGGTTATAACCAAGGTGTTGTTGTCCATAATCGGGTTTTGGTAACGGAACTCAGAAGCAATCTCAACAGTTACTGGAATACGAAGAAGTCTTTCAAACATAACTTTACCGATTAAGCCTGCATGCATAGCGGTTCCACATGCAGTTATAATGATGCGATTGATGGAATCAATGATGGTATGTGGTAGCCCATCACCAGACAAATCAGGAAGATTCCCTTTTCTAACACGGGGGATTATGGTAGAACGTAATGCCTCAGGCTGTTCATGAATTTCTTTTAGCATAAAATGGGGATAGCCGCCTTTCATAGCGGCAGACAAATCCCAATTTACATAAAGCATTTTAGGTGAAACTACTTTGTCATTTATATCATAGACTGTTATTTGATCTTTTGTCAGAACTGCAATATGCTGCTCTGGTAACACAAAGTATTCCTTAGAATATTTTATTAATGCAACCATATCGGATGCAATAATAGAACCTTTTTCACAGTGGCAGGCAACCAAAGGGCTTCCATTACGCAGACAATATATTACTCCTGGTTTGTCTGCAAATAAGACACAAAAAGCATAAGCCCCTTCCAGATATTTTATTGCTTCCTTTAAAGCCTTCATGGGATTGCCCTGATACAAATGGTCTATTAACATAGCAGCTATTTCCGTATCAGTCTGAGATACAGGGTATTTTCCTTCAGCAGCCAGCTTTGTTTCAAGGTCATGGTAATTCTCAATGATTCCATTATGGATTAAGGTTACCTTTCCAAAAGTATGAGGATGAGAATTCGTATCGGATACACCTCCATGAGTTGCCCAGCGGGTATGCCCTATTCCACAGGTACTATGAAACTTTGGAGCAGCTTCTACCTTTTCACGTAAAGAAGAAACTTTTCCAGTAGTTTTTATTGTGTGAATTCCATCGTCATTAAAATATGCAATTCCTGCACTGTCATAACCACGATACTCCAAGGATTCCAAGCCTTCTAATAGTACATTTTTTGCGTCTAATTCACCTGTAAAACCAATAATTCCGCACATAATTATGTCTCCTTTTTATTCAATTTTCAATGTTCATAATATAGATGAATTCACAACACAACTAAGCTTCGATAAAAAACCATTATGGATTGGTTTTCTTCCAAGTCATAGAAGTATTTAATTCATTTTCCTGATTATGTTGCCTTTGTCTTATGGTTACCCATTGCTTTTTCAACATATTACGTGTCAGGGACACGAGAGAGCATCCGCCGAATCCTTCGATAACCCTCTACCTCGTTAACCTCTAAAAAACCTAGCCCAATAGAGGTACATGGCGCTAATTTAAACATTTCTGTTAATTTAATCTTGGGTTGATTATGTTAGTAGTTACTCTGTTATAAAACTATTATATGCTGATTTATCCTTTCTGTAATTTACAAGGATAAAATGCAGCATTCATAATATCTATTTGATGTCTCAATGGTTTTCTGAAAGATTATCAGTTTTATAACTATGCAATGGTATCATAAATAGCAGAAAAAGTCAATAAATGTGCGAAGAAAAATTAAAGAGAAATAAAAGAGTTGCGTTATAATTATTACAATTGTGGCTGTTGTACAACTGTCATTCTGAGCCTGAAAGGCGAAGAATCTCACGCTAAAATGGGATTCTTCGCCTTTCAGGCTCAGAATGACAGGACTTACTCAGAATTATCATGCGTACACGCATCACAATAAATGACATACTTTCATAGCAATGACAAGACTTGCTCAGAATGACATACTTTCATAGCAATGACAAGACTTGCTCAGAATGACATACTTTCATAGCAATGACAAGACTTACTCAGAATGACATACTTTCACAGCGATGACGGGACTAGCTCAGAATGATAGTGCTTACTTAGAATTGGAAAGTCCTGAATCATAAAAAGCAATTCCGCATACGCCTGGACCTGCATGGGTCCCCACTACAGAACCAATAGGGCTAACTAATCCATCTTTTAGGTCAAGTTTATCTTTTGCATATTCCAAAAAGGCATTAAGATTGTCTTTTTTACCAGTAAATCCTAGACAATAATATTTGGAAGTGTCAATTCCGCCGTACTGTTCTATGAGCTTAATCATTTTACCAAAGGCACTGGTAAGTCCACGCGCTTTTCCTGCAACATCTACTTTACCGTTTTTAACTTCTACAATTGGTTTAATGTTTAGAATAGTTCCTGCAAAAGCACCAACACTGGATAATCTGCCACCTTTTTTCAGGTATTCTAATGTTTCAACTAAGGCAAACACATGAATTTTATTTTTTGTTGTTTCTAAGGTTTCCACTATTTCTTCCACTGAACCTCCTTTGTTTAGCAAATCAATTGTTTGCCTAACTAAAATCTGTAATCCTAAAGTAACACTTTGACTGTCTACAATATGAATATTATCATATTCACACATATCTTTTGCAATAACAGCACTTTGATACGTACCGCTCAGGTGTGAAGATAGAGTAATGACGATAATAGAATCATGATTGCTTTTTGCGTCCTCAAATAAAGGCATAAATTGTTCCGGTGTAAGCTGACTGGTAGAAGGCAGTGAATCTGAATTTACTAATTTATTATAAAATTCATCAATCTGTAGATTGATTCCATCTTCATATTCTCCATCTTTAAAAATTACCCTTAAAGGCAAAACAGTGATTCCTAACTCTTTCGCTTGTTTTTGACTTATATCTGAAGTGGAATCAGTTATAATTTTAATCATAATTACCTCAATTCTGGCGCTTTAGCGCCTTTTAATTACGTAGCAACTTTGTGCGTCAGCACAAATTGCTGGTTGAAAAAACATTATTTTTTCAACCTAACCCCAATTTTGGCGCCTTAGCGCATTATTTATTTAAATGTTTAAAAAAGTTATCCAGTGTACATAATGCCTGGGTTAGTGCAGCCATTTCTTCCTCAGATAGTTCTTTAGAAACACTAGCAACCAAATCTTTATGAAACTCTTTATGTTCTTTGTAAGCTTTCTCTGATAATGGGGTAGGGGTTACTATAACCTTTCGTTTGTCAGCAGGCATTTTGGTTCGTAAAAGGTAACCTTTTTGCTCTAATGTTTTAACTGATGTTGTAAGAGTACTGGCAGTAACCATCAATCTGCTTGCTATCTCAGCCATAGAATTCGAATTATTTTCTAAGCTTTCATAGACTGCTTCAATGACATGCATTTCATTTATTGACAAATTTCCAAATTCTCCTTTTGCCAGACATGCTTCTTCTAAACGTAAGATATTGTTAAATACGTTAACTAAAAAAGTATTAAGTTGTTCTTCATAAATGCTCATAGATGCCTCCCATATTAATAAGAACTAATAAAATTTCTCCTTTAAATAGGATTTGGAACAGAAGGAAATTTTAAACTCAGTATTAAGAATAAATTACTTTGAACTTCAAACTAAGTCTATTGTACTAATAATATTTTATTTCGTCAATATTAATTTGAAGTTCAAAGTATATTATTTTAGAAATTATTCTATAGGTTTTACCTAACGAAAATATAATATAAATTATAAGATTTATTTTTTAATTTAACCGTATCAGGGAAGTTCCTTAGTTTCTGTAAGCTGGGGTAACCCCTACTTTGTATACGGAGGCGGATTTGCCTGTTTCAGTAGGATTTAAATTCAAGATTATTTTGGAAAATGTTGAATAAGTAGAACAAATAAAAATTGTGCTTATTAAATAAAGGACGCTTTACCTCAAAGCATAAATTGAGTCATTACAAAAACCCAATTCGCACTTCCTGAGTTTTCAACAAACTACAAGGCAAAGCGTCCTTACTTAATAAGCTAACTTATAAATAATGCTGTTATATTCATTCAATAAACTATATTTAGACTTTTAATACACAAACCAATTATGATATTATTCTAAAATTATTGACAGGTAGTTGCTATCTCATTTAAACGATCCATAATTGGCAAATGCTGAGTACATAAGGATTCGCATTGACCACAACGAATACAATCAGCAGCTTGGGCAGCAGATAAGTCCCAATGACCGTTTAGTCGATCCTTCATACTGTTACCTAAGATTTGTTGATTATAGGCATCCATGAATTTTGGTATATCTATATCCTGTGGACAATGTTTACAATATGCACATCCTGTACATAGGTTATTTAAGGCAATTCCTTTGTTTTCATATTCTTCGCAGATTTCCTTTGCTGGTTTTTCAACAAGATTCTCTACGGCTTTACAGGCATCATCAACGTGTTCTTTACTTGTAAATCCATTTAGCGTAATAGTAATTTCTTTGTGAGAAGCTACAAAACGCAGTGCAGCTTGTGGAACTGTTAAGTCTGTACCTTCTGCCAAATAAGCGAAAGTTTTCGGGTTGTTTGGAATTAATCCACCACTTAATGGGTTCATAACAACAACGCCCATTCCCTTTTTATAAGCAGCCTCGATGCCAGTTTGGCGGAAACGGTAATTTAATGCATTATAGCCGATTAACATTCCTTTAAACAAATCCTTAGAAACAGCTTCTTCTAAATCATTACCCTGCATATGGGAAGAGAATACTATATTACGAATTAGACCATCTGCTTTTGCCTGCTCAAAAAATTTATATAATGCATCGCATTGTTCTTTGAAAGAATCTAAGCTTAACACACACCATAAGTGATAAAAGTCAAGATAATCTACTTTTAACCGAGTTAATGTAGTTTCTAATCTTTTACGAAAATCATCAGATGTACATTTACCACCAACAGTACCCATATTGGTTTTGGAGGAAACGTAATAACTGTTACGAGGCAATTGAGATAATGCTATACCAGTTACAATCTCACTTTTATCATCACAATAAAAGGGAGCCGTATCAAAGTAGTTTATTCCTTTTTCGTGAGCATACAAGGCAACCTCAGCACATTTCTCAAAATTACCTGCCTTAATATCCTCGTCATTATAGCGCATACATCCCATACCAATTGCAGATACCTTCATATCGGTATCACCATATTGTTTATAAAACATTTTGTTACCTCCCTTAAATATGTAAATATCATATTAGCCCCCATTGCATGGAGGGTGTTGCAAAACAGTCATTGCATGAAAGCATGTCATTCTGAGCAAAAATTCAACGAAGTTGAATTTGCGAAGAATCCCTTTCGTTCATAGTGATGCTTTTTAGCATTATAATTCTAAACCCAAAAGGGAAGAATCTATTTTTTAAAGTGAGATTCTTCGCCCTTTGGGCTCAGAATGACAAAATTTGCCCAGAGTGACAAAACTTGCTCAGAGTGACAAAGTTTGCTCAGAATGACAAAATTTGCTCAGAATGGCAAGACCTGCTCAGAACGGCAAAACTAGCTTAGAATATCATCCCTATTTTGCAGCAACACCTACTGCCTCAAATCGGGGTGTGACATGTTTTTTATTTCACACTAAGGCTTATATACATTAATATTTAGTATAACATAAAAAATTTAAATCACAAGAAAAAGCTGGCATTTTTATTGTAGAATTTGAGATGCTGGGTAAACTTAAATTATGTAAATTGTACATAAAATAGGCTGTGATTCTTGCACTTTTGTGTACAATGAAGTAAAATGAGTGATATAAGGTTGAAATAGGAAAATTATAACTACCATTTCTTCAAATAAAAGGATAGAATAGGTTAGTGGACTAAATTGGAATAGGAAATAATATTCAAAGATTAACTGAAATAACCCTCTAAATTCAAGGATGTTCAAACTAAAAGAAAAATAGTATAAAAGGAGATTCATATGGATAAGAAGAATAAAATAAGAAAAGACAAAGAAGGTAATAAAAATAATCCTCAAAATAAGCCTAAGAATCCTAATAATTCAAAAACTGAGATTATTACAGATTGGTTTTATATGACACCAAGCGAAATCAATGCAAAAAGTATAGCACAGTTAATTGAAGCTGAATGCCATACCCCTGTTGACCTATGGGAAGAAATGAATATTCTTCAGATAGAGTTATCTAATAAAGTAATCGTAGATTTTGAACCAATGAGTATAGATTTTAAGGATGAATTAGATATGGCATTTATAAATAATAGAAATATTAAAACTATATTCGCTGTTTATATAGCAAGTGGTATCCTGGAGGATGAATTGAAAAGCATCCTAAAGGTAATGTTTAATCAGTGGAATGGCTTCTTATGTGCAGATAGTCAGGATTTTAAACCCATCTATAGTTTAACCTCCTGCTGAAATGCCACATAGTGTATAAGGTTATGAGCAAGTAACGTAAGAGGATAAACTTGCTTGTAGGCAGAAATTGCCTATTGGCAGAACTTGCCTATTGGCAGAACTTGCTTGTAGGCAGAACTTGCCTATTGGTGGAACTTGCTTATTGGCAGAACTTGCCTATCGGAAGAACTTGCCTATCGGAAGAGCTTGCCTATCGGCGGAACTTGCCTATTGGCAGAACTTGCCTATCGGCGGAACTTGCCCACAGGCAAGTGGAATATCCGCTTTGACATAGTAAAAACTGGAGGTTTACCACATGTTGAAAGGAATATTTGGAACATTAATCGGAATGCTTTTATTGATTTCTGTTATGTTTGGGCAGTTAATGATTAATGTAGATAACAAAACAACGGAAAAAGAACCTGTAGAAAAGCCAGATTACCATATTCAAATTATCATTCCCAATACGGATGAATATTTCTGGACACTATTTCGGAAAGGTGCCAAGACAGCAGAAAAAGAATTCGGAGCTTATGTTGAATTCGTAACTGTTTCACAAAGAGATACGAAATATCTGCAGGAAACCGTAGAAATGGGCGTTAATGCCGGAGTAGATGCCATAGCACTGCAGGTAGCAGACTCCGAAGATACACTTTCTATCATTGAAGCAGCAACTAAGCAGGGCGTGGTACTATTAACTTATGAAAATGATGATTTTATAATTCCCAATACACCAATGGTAGGTTCTAACAGTTACAGCATCGGTAATATAGCAGGTGATATGGCAGTTGAAGCTTCCCATGGAACTGGTAATGTAGCTGTAATATTAAATGACTTCGGCGAACAAAGTGATGAACAATATAAAAATCTAATTGTTCAGGGAATTCTGGAGTCATTTTCCAGATATAGTACTATTGATATAGAAAATATTTATACCATTAATACTGATATGTTCGAAGCGGAAAAAATTGCATCCTCTATCATAACGGATTCAAATAATGTAGACTTGATTATTTGTTTGGATGAACGAAGTACACCAGGTGTTGCCCAGGTACTGGTAGATAACAATATGGTTGGAGATGTTAAATTGATTGGTTACGGAGTCACACCTCAGACCTTAGATTATATTGACAAAGGTGTAATTTATGGAACTGTCTGCCCCAATGCTTATGACATTGGTTACTATACAGTTAAGCAAATAACCAGCAGCTTAAAGGGTGAACAGATTAGTGACTATATTAGTACTAATTTATATACGATAGATAAAAAAAATTTGTTCTTATATGAAGACGAATTTAAATAGTGACTATGAAACTGCTTTTCTATGAAAAAACCATAGCAGGCAACTCCTCAGAGTTGTTTAGAATTATCGTGAATCACCATAGCTATCTCAGTACTTAGAAGGGTGTACATATATGATAAAAAACAAACAAGGAATCACTTATCGAACAAAACTCATGGGATTTTTCTTACTAGCTACCGCCATTACTTCTATGGTAGGGTGGTATGGTTATACATCCTCCAGGGTTTTAATGAAGGACGTAACGAATCTGTTAAATAAAACCCAGGTACTTACTACACTATATAATGAACTGGATCAAATTCAAAATGATTTAGAGGTGTACTTATCCACTAGAAGTTCCGAAAGTCTTCAATCTTTTTATGATCATAGTAATTCCATATCCAACAATAATAGTATTCTAAAAAAAGATGCGGGCTTTACAGAGAGAGGAATCAAAATCAAGAATTTAACAGGAATGGTAGACCATTACCTTAAAGTATTGGATGAAACAATCATTGATAAACGAAATAAAAAAATGGATGATTATGCTTCTGGCTATGAACAGGCAGTAAAAGAATACACATATATCGGTAATTATATTGAAAAAATCATGAGTACAGATTTATCGGATAGTGCAGAGAAATATATTGAGATACAAAAAGAAATTGACCGAAGTACCACAATTAATTTTTTCATGTTTGGTATCAGTATTATATTAATTACCTTTATCATTATATTATTCAGCATTGAAATAACAAAACCAATCAAGAAGCTGGTTTCTTATGCCAAAGAAGTATCCGAAGGTAATTTTGAAGTAGAGGTTGGCGAAGAAAAGACAAGTAGTGAAATTACCATACTGTATCAGACTTTTCGTAAAATGACTATTAGTATACGTAATTATGTTAATGAATTACAGGAAAAGCAGAGGCTGGAGCGTAAGCTGATTGAAGAGAAAGTAGATAATCTTAGAATGAAAAATGCACTCCACGAAGCAGAATTACTAGCGTTACAGTCTCAGGTAAATCCTCATTTTATATTTAACTCCATTAATATAGGGGCTAAGGTAGCCATGCTGCAAGGTGATTCGGTAACTTGCGATTATCTTGAGAACTTTGCTGATATTTTTCGTTATAATCTTAAAGGTCTTGATTATGATGCAACATTACAGGAGGAAATTGATAATGTGTCTGCATATATGAGCTTATTGCTGACCAGATTTGGAGATTCCTTTTCCTTTCATTTGGAAGTTCCCAAGGAAGAAGAAATTCGTAAGTTTATCCTTCCAAGAATGACGCTGCAGCCTTTAATTGAAAATGCTTATATACATGGAGTAAGCAAATGCGAGGAAGGTGGAGAAATTGAACTGAAAGTGGGAAAAGAAGAGGACAGACTTCTTATTATGATATCCAATACCGGAGAGAGAATTCCAGAGGAAACAGTGCAATTGATATTAAGCAGAAAGTTAAAATACCAGAAGAATCAACAGCAAAAAGGGCATACAACGGGAATTGGTATAGATAATGTATTAAAGCGGCTAAGACTTTTCTATGAAGAAGAAGATGTTATGGCCATTAGATTCAGTGAGGGGAAAACCAAATTTATATTAAACTTACCAATGGCGAAACAATCAAATGATGCTTGTGATAGTGATGCTTAGAAGTAAGAAGCAATGCCACAGGCAGAACTGTAACGAATCAATCATGTTATTGAGAGAAAAGGTGATGGAATAATGTGTAGAGTATTGATTGTAGATGATGAACCAATAGCAGTAGAATCTGTAGTTTATATGATTAATAAAAATTTTGACAATATTAACATTATTGGCACCTCCCGTTCCGGTAAAGATGCCATTGAAAAAGCTTACAATTTTCATCCGGATATTATTATTATGGATATTAATATGCCGGGCATTAATGGTTTAGATGCTATGAAACAAATTCGTATGGTTAATCCAGGTGTCAGCTTTATTGTAATATCAGCATTTGATTACTTTGATTATGCGGTGGAATCAGTAGCTCTTGGAGTTGAGGAATATTTGTTAAAACCGGTAAAGGAAGCAAAATTTATAGAAACTCTTAAAAAAGTAGCAGAGCAGATTAACATAAGGAAGATGAACCTAAAGAAGAATTTAGAGCAGCAGGAACGGTTAGAAATGATTATTCCGATTCTTGAGACAGGATTTATGAATTCCTTATGCATGTATGGTGACAACACAAAAGAACTGCAAAATTACTGTGATTTATTTGGCTATAATAAATCCAGTGGATATGTTATGGCAATTGAGTTTGGCCAAAAGCGAAGTAAAAAGATTGAGAATAAAATTGGAGCCGGTGTACAAGGTGAGAAAATGTACGAAGAATACAAAAAGATTATAAAATCCTATAGTACCTGCATCGTTAGTCCAATTATGTTAAACCAGATTATTGTCTATGTATTTGACGACAGCACAGAAGAAAATTTTGAACAAAAGTCGAAATCGGTAAGACTGGCAAAAAATATTATTGACCGGGCTTCCAAATTATACCCTGATATTTTTATTGGAATTGGACGTTTTCATTCCGATATTAGAGAAGCTAAGATATCCTATCAGGAAGCTTTATATGCTCTTCGAATCTTATCCTCCAGTGAAGAAGATGAAATCAATCAATATCAGATATTACATATAGACGACAATCTGGAGGAAAATGAATATACAGAAAATGATTATGAACGCCAGATAGAAGATAATATTATTTCCAGAATTGCAGAGAGTGATGAAGCAGATATTCAAATGTCCTTTGAACAGCTATACACCAGAATGTGTGCTGATAATAAAATGAATTTTATAGCAGTTAAGAATCATATGATGGGTATGATTATTGGCTTTGGCAAGCGCTTTGGAGATGTATTAGGCGATTATTACGGTTTGTTAAGTGAAATTATTAATGCTTATGATGAAAATGTTTTATATCAAATCTGTAAAGGGTACATTAGTGAAATACTATCTAAAATAACTTTTAGCAGACAGAAAAAAGTAAACTCCATTATAGAAAAAGCAAATCAATTCATAGAGGATCATTATAAGGAAGAAATATCTTTAGAAGATGTAGCAAAGGAAGTTAATTTAAGCTCTTATTATTTTAGCCGGTTTTATAAAGAAGAAACAGAAATTAATTTCACGGATAAATTAGCCAATGTAAGAATTGAAAAAGCAAAAGAACTGTTAAAAGATAAGGAACTTTCTATTAAAGATGTATGTTTTATGGTAGGCTATATGGAACCAAATTACTTTTCTAAAATATTTAAGAAAGTTACTGGTTATACAGCAAGTGATTATAAGAAATTATTTGGGTAATTCCAATGAGGAGGCATATATGGGAAGGAAAATGCTGTTACAAAGGGTTGTTCTTTATAGTATCTTAATTATGCTGTTCATATCTCTTTCTGCTTGTAGTAGGAAAGTTGAGACAAAAAAAGAAGAAACAAAAGAAGATAAAATTATAGTAGGCTTTTCATTAGGAACTTTAATGGAGGACCGCTGGATACGGGACAGGGATATCTTTATGTCTAAGGCAGGGCAGGCTGGCATTGAAGTTATTGTAAACAATGCCAACAAAGATTCCCAACTTCAATACAGACAAGTACAAAAAATGTTAGAGCAAGGTATTGATGTACTTGTAATTGCACCAAATGACAGTGAAAGTGAAGTAAAATGTGTTAAAGCTGCAAAAGAGAGAAAGGTTCCCGTCATATCCTATGATCGCTTAGTATCCAATGCAGATGTGGATGTATACATATCCTTTGATAATTATCAGGTAGGAGTCATAATGGCAACTTATTTGGTTGAAAAAGTTCCCAAAGGCGGCTATATGATTGTCAGCGGTGCCGAAAATGACAGCAATAGCAAGATGATTTACAAGGGAGCTCTAAGTGTATTACAACCTTATATTGACAAAGGGGATATAGAAATACTTGCAGAAACCTGGGTGGAGGGCTGGACTAGAGAAAACGCTTACGACTTTGTATCTGAGCAAATCAATACCTATGGAGAAAAGGTCAAAGCTATCATATGTGGTAATGATTCTTTAGCCTGGGGAACCATTGATGCACTATCTGAAGCTCAAATGGCTGAAAAAGTGCAGGTAGTAGGACAGGATGCAGATTTGGTTGCCTGCCAAAGAATTGTAACTGGAAAACAAGCATTAACCGTTTATAAACCCATTAAGAACTTAGTTGAAAAAACCGTTGAAGTATGTCTTTCATTAGTGAATGGAGAAGAAATTAAAAGTGATACAACTATTTTTGATGGAACTTATGATGTTCCATATATCGTAATAGGGGTAGAGGCAGTAACCAAGGATAATATTGATGACACAGTAATTAAGGATGGTTTTCATCTTTATGAAGATGTGTATCAGGTTGAGGATTAACAGTACTTTAAAAACTATAAAATTTTGCTACCTATTTTTCGACTTACAGCAAAATATTATAGGCGTAAAATTCTAAGGATTACTTTTGACAATATAGTCACATTAAACAACAAATCAGTCCATTGTTAATATTATTTGTACATAGTAACATATAAGTGTAACAAATAACAACAGACTATTGATATAAACACATTGTCATACATATTTAGCATAATTATTTACTTTACTGGCTTTATGGCAGGTAGTTTATGAAAGAAGTCTTGTAAAACATATTAAGAGAAGGGCGGAAGAGATTATGAAAAAAGTAATTGCTTTATTATTATGTCTTGTTATGGTTGTTTCAATGACAGCATGTAGTGGGGGAAAAGACAAAGAAACTAGTGGAGGCAGTAAAGAAGGTTCCGTAGATGTTGGTATTGTACTTCCAACCAAAGATGAACCAAGATGGTTACAAGATCAGGACAAATTCAAATCGGTTATCGGGGAAACAGATTATTCTGTAGAAGTATTATTTAGCCAGGGTTCTTCAGCTAATGAAAAAACCAATGTAGAAACTTTAATATCCAAAGGCATGAAAGTTCTTATTATTTGTGCTGATGATGCAGCTGCAGCAGCAGCTTCTGTGGAGGCGGCGAAAGAAGCCGGTGTAACCGTAATTGCATATGACCGTTTAATCACAGATACGAAAGCAGTTGATTATTATGTAACATTTGACAGTGTTGCTGTTGGTGAAGCAATGGGTAAATATTTAGCAGATAATGCAACCGGTTCCGGTAATCCTTTATACTTATATGCCGGCAAAGCTACCGATAATAATGCATTCTTATTCTTTCAAGGCGCATGGAATATTCTGCAACCCAAAATTGCAGATGGAACATTTGTAATTAAGAACTCTTCAGAAGCAGTAGCTTTACAGGATAAAGCTACACTTACTCGTGAACAACAATCAGCAATTATTGGCCAGGTAACAACAAACTGGGATTTCAACGAGGCAAAATCCAAAGCAGAAGCGCATTTAACCAATGTTACAGCTGCTGATAAGGGTAAAGTTTATGTATTAGCACCTAACGATGGTACATCTCGTTCTATTGCAGATGTATTTGCGGCAGATGCTGATGTTTCCCAATATTTTATTACAGGTCAGGACGCTGAAATTGCATCAGTCCAATATGTAATTGATGGAAAACAATCTATGACAATATTCAAAGATACTCGTACCTTAGCTACAGATGCTATGAATATGGCAATTGACGTAATTAACGGAAAAACTCCTGCAACTGATACAACATATAATAATGGTGTGATTGATGTAAAAGCAAAACAGACTCCAATCGTTGTTGTCACAAAGGATAATGTAAAAGAAGCATTAATTGATTCAGGTTACTATGAAGCATCTAAATTTACAGGGTTAAAATAATAGAAATAAATTTTAAGATCTGCTCATAATGAGACCGGCTTTTGAATAAGGAAAGATATTCTTAAGCCGGTTTCCTGTTAAAGGAGGCGTAAATGTGAGTGATTACATACTGGAAATGCAGAATATTACAAAGGAATTCCCTGGTGTTAAGGCTCTTAGTAATGTTAATTTTAAAGTTAAACGTGGCGAGATTCACTGCCTGGTAGGTGAGAATGGTGCCGGAAAATCCACTTTAATGAAGGTTTTATCCGGAGTATATCCATTTGGAACTTATAGCGGTAATATTGTATATAATGGACAAATTCAGCAATTTAAGTCCATAGCTGAAAGTGAAGAGACAGGTATTGCAATTATCAATCAGGAACTTGCATTAATTCCTGAACTTAGCGTATACGAAAATATTTACTTTGGTCATGAAATAATGGATGGAAAAGTGATTAACTGGAATCAGACGATTATAAATGCCCAGGAGATGTTAAAAAAAGTAAGGCTGAATATTAACCCATCCATGAAAATAAAAAATCTTAGTGTAGGTAACAGGCAGCTTGTTGAAATTGCCAAAGCATTTAGTAAAAATGCGAAGCTATTAATATTAGATGAGCCAACAGCAGCTCTCAATGAAGATGACAGTGAAAACCTTTTGGACTTATTAAGAGAGTTAAAAGAACAAGGGGTAACTTGTATTATGATTTCACATAAATTAAAAGAAATCGTATCCATTGCAGATACGGTAACCGTACTAAGAGACGGATCTACCATATGTTCTATGGATGCCCATGACCAGAACATAACAGAACAGGAAATCATAAAATACATGGTTGGAAGGGAAATCGAAAACATTTATCCAAAACGAGAGAACATTAAAATTGGGGATGTATGTTTTGATATAAAGAATTGGTCCGTATATGATCCGGTACATGGCAGAGAAATACTCCATGATATTAATATCAATGTAAGAAAAGGTGAAATTGTTGGAATAGCAGGTCTTATGGGCTCAGGCAGAACAGAGCTTGCTCTTAGCTTATTTGGCAATGTACCAGAGTATAAAATTATAAGTGGTGAAATTTCCATAGATGGCGAACTTAAAAAATTTAAACATCCAAAGGATGCTATAAAAGCTGGCTTAGCCTATGCTACAGAAGATAGAAAACGAGACGGTTTAGTTCTGATTCAAGATATTAAGTATAACACTACAATTGCAAACTTAGAGAGAGTTACTAACGGTATCATTATTAATGAGAATGAAGAAATCAGAATCGCTAAAGAATTTCAAGAGTCTATTAATATCAAAGCTCCTTCTATTAAGCAAAAGATTGGCAATCTAAGTGGTGGTAACCAGCAAAAGGTGTCATTAGCAAAATGGCTTTTTGTAGAACCTAAGGTGTTAATTCTGGATGAACCTACAAGAGGTATTGATGTTGGTGCAAAATTCGAGATTTATACTCTAATGAACCAACTAGTTGAACAAGGTATGAGTATTATAATGATTTCTTCAGAATTACTGGAAATATTAGGGATGAGTGATCGATTATATGTAATGTCTCACGGAAAAATTACAGGTGAATTGTCTGCCGAAGATGCCACAGAGCAAACAGTAATGACAATGGCGACAAGAGTATAGGAGGTAGTGCCATGAGTAATGATAATAAAAGTGTTAAGGCAGAAAGCAGTTTTACCAATGAACTGTTAACTTTATTTAAGACAAATATACGTGACTATGCTATGTACATTGCATTGGTAGTCATATTCATTGTATTTGGAATCAGTACCAAGGGATTATTTCTATCCCCAAGAAATATAAGTGATTTAATTAATCAAACTGGTTATATTGCGGTATTAGCCATTGGTATGACTCTTATATTAATTATTAAACATATTGACCTTTCGGTAGGTTATGTTGCAGGTTTTCTTGGAGCAGTAGCAGCGATTCTTATGAAAAATGGAATGCCTGGATGGGCGGTAATACCTATTGTTCTTCTTATAGGTATCTGCATCGGTTTATATCAAGGAACTTTAGTTGCTAAGGTTGGTGTACCTGCCTTTGTTACAACTTTAGCCGGTATGTTTATATTCCGTGGACTTCTTTCTTTAATCACCAGAGGAACCGGTACTATTATAGTGAAAGACGAAGGCTTTAAAGCGTTATCCAATGGATTTATTCCGGATATTAGAAAAATTCTGAATGCTCTGAATATTCCAGTGGGAGGGAATTTCCACATTTTAACTATCATTATTGGCATTGTTGCTGTAGTATTAGTAATCATGAACCAGATTAAAGAAAGAAAAAATTTAATCCATTACAATTTTGAAGTATCCTCAAAATCAATCTTTGTTGCAAAACTAATCTTCTTTACTGCAATTATTATGTGTGTAATATGGATATTAGCAGGATATAAAGGTATACCCTGGACAGCAGTCATAGTATTCATAGTATTATTTATCTATAATTTCATGCTAAAGAAAACAAAACTTGGAAGATACATATATGGTATTGGTGGAAATGCAGAAGCAGCAGAACTATCAGGTATAAATGTAAAAAATATTACTCTATTTGCTTTCGCCTCTGTCAGTATGCTGGCAGCACTTTCTGGTATCCTGTATACCTCAAGACTTGCATCAGCAACTCCACAAGCTGGAAACGGTTTTGAACTGGATGCCATTGCATCCTCATACATTGGCGGTGTATCCGTAAATGGAGGTATAGGAAAAGTAACGAATACAATCATTGGCGCATTTGTAATTATGTCATTAACCAATGGAATGAACTTACTATATGTGGATGTATCCTACCAGTATATTGTTAAGGGTATTATCTTTATATTAGCTGTAGCATTTGATGTTAAAACACGTAATGCTGGAAAATAAGGTAGAATAATGAGGCAGAATAACAAGGTAGAATAAGAAGGCAGAATGGCAAGGCAGAATAAGAAGGCAGAATAACGATGTTTTGCCCTCATTAAGGCAACCAGATGTCATTCTGAGCCGCAGGCGAAGAATCTCTAACATGTATACATTGAGATTCTTTGCCCAATTTAGCAAAGCTAAATTAGGCTCAGAATGACATTCTTTTTATTGTCATGAGGATAAATTAATGGCTTAGATAACTATAAAGTGTGGAAAGTGTCCTTTATATTAAATATATATTATGTTTGTTAAGTATATGTAAAAGTTTATTCTTGGGTTGATTTTATTGGGTAATAATGATAAAATATATTAATAGATAAGAAAATATTTGTGTAGGTTGCACTAAATAGTAAGCAAGTCCTATATGAAATTTGTGCCATAAGAGGGGAGAATTAAAAAGGTTTATATATTTAGACTTTCATGGCACTACTTTGTTTTGTTAGGGAGAAATACATTAATTAGGTAGTGTAAAGTAACGTATGAAAACCTGTAGCCTAAAAAATAGGCTCATT
>ENA-UOOR01002614-UOOR01002614.1-fermentation-metagenome-genome-assembly--contig:-NODE-2614-length-17818-cov-11.253054_pt1 | contig 17818 bp, 12 predicted proteins | sample MGYA00245780_ERZ724029 | MGnify/ENA primary metagenome ERZ724029 (study PRJEB28704, sample SAMN03018315) | fermentation metagenome | biome: anthropogenic terrestrial biome; feature: soil... | reverse complement strand
ACGAGTGACGAGATTGTTCCGTCCTCCTTCACGCCTAGCCCTGCTTGCTTCTAACACCGCGAGCTAAATCAATGAAGTTAACTTAGAAAACACTTCGATGCTTGTCGATCAATGTCAACTCAAGATTTAATATATTCGCTCGGGTCAAAAGGAGGTTGACATTGACGACTAGCTGCCAACAATCCGGCAAGGATGCTCCCCGGCGCGCTGGGGTGAAGCGCCGGATTTTGGGATCTACAGTCGCAAAGGCTATCATTCATGCGAGCGACGAGTGACGAGTTACGAGATGTATTTTCTAGGCAGCTAAAAAGGATTTAAATGAAAACTCGTTCTTTGCTATTGAACGAGTTCATTAATTAGTTTAAGGAATTGCATAATTGATTGATTAAAGGTTTAACTACAAAATATTGTTAAAGTAAACACCATATATTGCGTTTAAATTAAACGGATGCCTAAGGTAATTATGCCTCAGTACTTGCTCGATAGTAAGGAGACAAGGTTTTATGGAATTCTTTTAGTTGATCGGCGATCTCAACTTGATGCGGGCACTTTTGTATACATAGACCACAATGAAAGCAGGATAAAGCGTTTTTTCCCGAGACTAATGGATCTGTCTCTAAGGAGCTATACTTTTTCTGCGCATAATCCTTTAATCCATATACCTGGTAGTAAATATATAATTGGAAGATGTATGGAATATTAACTTCTTGAGGACAGGGAAGGCAGTCCCCACAGTTAGTGCAGATCTTTTTTGCAATATCATGTAGTTTACTCATATAAAGATTTATATTTTTAAGTTCTTCGGCAGCCAAAGGAGTGGAGTCCGAAACATAAAAAATATTTTCCTCGACCATTTCTACGGTTTTCATACTAGAAAGGGTGGCGGTAATACTAGGGTTAGCAATTACAAAACGCAAACCCAATTCAGTATTATTACGAGTAGAAGAGTTAAGCTCTGTTCTAATTTTAGCGGGAAGCTGAACGATCTTTCCTCCGGCTAATGGCTCTGTCGTTATAATGCCAATTCCTTTTTTAGCCGCGTACTCAATAGCTATATTATAATCGAAGTTTAGTAGGTTATAACCACAGGAAATAACTGAGAATAATCTCATATCTGTAAATAATTTCATTTCTTCAGCAGGGGAATTAAAGGATAGAGAGATATGTTTAATCAAACCTTCATCTTTGGCTTTTTCGGCTTCACGTACCCAATTTGCTCTTTTATCAATAGATAAGAAGCTCTGATAATTAACATTGTCAAAATAATAAAAATCAATGCAAGCCACTTTTAATCGAGTAAGCTGCTCCTCAAGGTATCGCCGGTAGTCTCCCCGTTTTTTAATGAGGTGGGTAGGGATTTTGGCGCCAATATGAATCTTACCAGGCCAGCTCTTTAAAGCTTGGCTGGTGGCGGTCTCGCTTAATCCATTATTATATGTGTAAGCAGTATCTACATGGTTAATACCAAGTTCGAATGAACGGTGCATCGCTTTGATTGCATTGTCAATACTAACCCACCGTTTGTCGTTCTCGACATTTTCTGGTAAATATTTGGTTCCAAAACCTAAAACGGAAAGCTTGACCCCAGTGCGGCCAAGTGATCGAAATAACATGTAACCACCCCAAAGTTTATCTTTATCTATTTTTTAATATACGGAATTGTATAATTTAATTATTTAAGATTTGACCACATATCTGATTTCGTGACTATTCGATCTATACCAGGGAAACGCTACCGCAAGCTTTCACGATTTCCCCTGGTGCTATAGATGTCACGAATTCAGACTAATATATTGATGGCCTAATATTAATTAAACACTATGTATTGCGATCAAATACAAGCTTAAGGTAATTATGCAATTCCCTTAATTAGTAATTAGGCAATCATTTGAAAAATCCTGCTAAACGGTAAAAAACTGTTATAAATCTTTCGGTTGCAAATAATAGGTTATTTGGGTAATATATAATAAATAAGGAGAGAGTGTTTTTATTTTGAAGGAGAATTGTGGCCATATTTTATTGAGAAAAGCAGAAGGAGATATAGATGGGAAATAATAAATACCTTGATTGTAAAGAGATAATCGCGAGTTTATTTGTGACTGAGGTAAAGATGGTAGGGCTAGATCAGGATGAAATTTACGCTTTATTGGAATATCCGCCTGATGAAAAACTAGGAGATTTGGCTTTACCTTGTTTTAAATTTAGCAAAATATTTAAGAAACCACCCCATGTTATTGCTGAAGAATTCCAGGCAAAAATAGCATCTTCTCCATATATTCAGGAAGCTATTGCTATCGGTCCTTATTTGAATTTTCGGTTTGCTCCTAATAAGTTAGCCGAAACAGTATTAAAAAAAATCCTTACTACTAGGGAGAGGTATGGAGCTCAGAATATTGGCGACGGTCGAAACATAGTAATAGATTATTCGGCTCCGAATATCGCTAAACCTTTTCATGTTGGCCACCTGAGTAGTACGGTAATCGGAAACTCTCTTTACAAACTCTTTACTTTTCTTGGATATAATTGTGTGGGGGTAAATCATCTTGGAGACTGGGGAACGCAGTTTGGAAAGCTGATTACCGCTTATAACAAGTGGGGTTCTAAGTTAGCTGTGGAAGAAGGATTAATCCAAGAGCTAATGAGGTTATATGTTAAATTTCACGAAGAAGCAGAAAAGGATCCTGTTTTAGAGGATGAAGCGCGGGAATGGTTTAATAAAATTGAAAATGGTAATCAGGAAGCTATGGAATTGTGGAAATGGTTTAAAGAGATTAGTCTGGAGGAGTTTCAGAAAGTTTATGAAATTTTGGATATTACTTTTGATTCCACAGCTGGAGAAAGTTTTTATAATGATAAGATTGAAGCAGTTGTTAACGAGTTAAAAGAAAAGAATTTATTAGAGGAGAGTAAAGGGGCATCAATTGTAAATCTTGATCAGTATGGGATGCCGCCCTGTTTAATTCTAAAGAAAGATGGTAGCTCTTTATATGCGACACGGGATATTGCGGCAGCGCTCTACCGTAAAAAGACCTACAATTTTACCAAAAATCTTTATGTGACTGGTATTGCTCAAAGCCTTCATTTTCAACAATGGTTTAAAGTTGTGGAGTTGATGGGTTATGAGTGGGCTAAGGATCTTGTTCATATTCCTTTTGGCTGGGTCAATTTAGAAGGAGAAAAATTATCGACCAGAAAAGGCAAAGTCGTCTTATTAGAAGATCTGCTTGAAACGACGATCAAACGAACACTAGAAATAATAAATGAGAAAAACCCCGGGCTCGTAGGAAAAGAAGAAATTGCTAAAGAAGTTGGAGTAGGTGCGGTTATTTTTGGCGCTTTAAGTGTCAACCGGATTAAAGATGTAACTTTTTCTTGGGAAGAAGCCTTGAATTTTGATGGAGAAACAGGGCCCTATCTTCAATATACACATGCTAGGGCTTGTAGTATTCTTAGAAAAGTTGCTTTTGAACCTGATTCTAATTTAGATTTTGAGCCAAAGAGGTTAGATGATCAAGCAGCTTTAAAAGTAGTTAAAACCTTGTATTTATTCCCGGAAAAGATTGTCGCAGCTTCTAATGAATACGAACCGTCCATAATTAGCAGATACCTAATCTCCCTCGCCCAGGACTTCAACGGGTTTTATCATGAATGTCAAGTTCTTGTTGAAGATAAAGCTTTGCAACAAGCCCGATTAGTTTTGGTTTATGCTGTTAAAACTACCTTAGCAGTAGGTTTAGGGTTATTAGGAATTAAGGCTCCAGAGCGTATGTAGAGATGGGAATTCGGGACCTTCCGAAGTTTCAATCTGGAGGAAGGTTGTGGTGTGATGAGGGGAATTATTAGAGTTTTACTATTACTATTATTATTGATGATCGTACTTGCTGGATGTGGGCAAGCGCAAGAGGTTTTTTATTATCAAGGAATTCTGTTTGAAGGTTTTGACCCAATGAAACACCAGCCTTCAGAAGAGTTTAGTAAGTTTGTCCGTCCGGATAAAGTTTTTCTATCGGCGAAAGAGATTAAAAGTCTAAAAAGATGTGTGGATCTTTTAAAAGAAAAAAATTTATTTTTTTTATTACAGTACGCCGATCGTTTTGTGGTAGTAAATTCTCCTTATTCTTTTGCTGATAAACCACAGATGAGTGTCTATATTGACAAGGAGAAAGTTACTTTGGATTTTTCGATTGGTGATGATTGGAAGAATAAGTTGTTAAACTCTAATCTGGGCTTGATGGAAAACAGCAGTAAATTTCACTTTAGAGGAACTCCAGAGTTACCAAACCTTCTTCGCATTGTTTTACATGAAACAGGGCACTTGGTAGAGTATGATCAATTGAAATTCAATTGGAAAGGTAAGTTTATCGAACATCCTCTCAATAAGGACTTTGTTAATATTTCATGGGACAGAATGAGATACTGGAAAGATAAAGAAGGTTTTTCTGAAAAGTTACAAACCATTCATTCCCTTGAGGCTTTAGTTACTTTTTTACGGTGGTTTCAGGAAGAGTCGTCCTTTTTCAGTTTAAGTAGTAGTATGGGGATGAATGAAGATTTTGCAGAGGCTTTTGTCTATTATTATTTAGACACTTATTTTGATTATACGATTAGTTTTATTCTTAATGAAACTGTCCTGATTAATGATCTACAAACAATCAATACGTTTCGTGAAAAAAAGTTTAAATTTATCTCGGAAATTGGGCGTGAATAACCATTAATTCTTATTTTCTTTTATTTATCCATCTAATTCAGTCTGTAGATTAAATTAAGTAAAAGCTAATTAATTCGTGAAGACGAAAGTGCAATTATAAAGCTCACTTTGCGCACCTTTAAGACAAAGGGCAAGCTAAACCCTTTTCTATAAACTGGAGCTAAATATAAGGGGTGCGAAATGTGAGATACAGGTAGATAGAGAATTTTTAAAAGGAGCTTGGTGAGGAGAACATAATAAAATGGAAAATAAATAGACAGAGGAGGCGAAAATATGCCCCGTAAAATATTTGTGCTCTTATTTATGATCATGATTATTATTACCACCACTTTGCCAGGATCCTCTAACAGTAATCACATCCTTTTAAAAGCCGCTACTATTAATGGGGCAGATTCAGCTGAGGCGGTAGGATTGGCAGTTTTTAAAGAGTTAGTAGAAAAACGCACGAAAGGTTATATTAAGATTAATATTCACACTGATGGTGTTTTAGGAAATGATGAGCAATTAATTAAGGGTATGCAAAGAGGCACTGTCGATCTAGTTACTTGTGCTTCCTTTAAATATGCTGACTATGTTCCCAGATTTAAGGTGTTGGAGTTACCTTTTTTATTTTTCTCTACTGAGCATCTCCGAACAATGCTTAATGGAACGCTGGGACAGGATTTAGCTGAAAGCGCTCTAAGTAGTAGGGGAGATATAGTTTTGGGGTATATTACCAGCTGTCCAGTTAATATTATTAGTGTTAAGGCTATACCTTTTTTATCACAAGCAAAAGGTTTACGGTTTCGAAGTATGCTCCTCCCATCCCATCGCCAAACTTGGCAATCCCTAGGAATGGCGCCAGTCACTTTAGTTTATTCCGAACTAAAGATCGGAATGCAAGTTGGGATGATCGACATGGCAGAGACTGATTTTATTGACTGTAAAAAAATGAAGCTCTATGAAACGGCAAAATTTATTCTCCCAAGTGAACATTATTTCCCAGTTAGTCCGTTGCTTTTAAGCAAATTAGCTTGGTATAAGATTCCCCAGTCTTATCGAGCAATCCTACAAGATTGCGCTAAAGAAGCTATTGATTATGGGACGGACTATTTTTCCCAAAAAAACAAAGAAACAGCAAAAGAATTAACTGACAAGTACTGGGTTAAGATAGCCGATTTTAACCTGGCGGAAAAGAAGACCCACCGTTCAAGGTTAGCTGCTGATCAGAGAAAAGTTTTTTCCGGGTTAGGTTTAGACCGGGTTTGGGCCGAGATTAATAGCACTTTTGAGCAATATGAATTAGAGTATGAAGCAAAGCACAAAGAGTTAAAACCATAAGTAGTTTTATCTTAATCCGAATTTCTCCAAAATTTCAGCATCTGGATCAATAATCAACGTTTGGAAATGATCGTAAAGAACGAATCCAGGCCGCGAACCTGATGGTTTTCGGACATGGCGTTTTTCAGTATAATCTACCGGCACTTTACTGGAGCCTTGAGCTTTACTAAAATATACTGCAAGATTTGCGGCTTCTAGTAAAATATCCTTAGTAACGGTTTTTCCCTGGGAGCGGATAATGACATGACTTCCAGGGATTTTTTGTGTATGGAGCCAAAGATCTCCGGGGGAAGCTATTTTCATGGTAAGTTGGTCGTTCTGTTTGTTATTTCTTCCTACAAGGATCTCCCAACCATCACCGGCTCTAAAGACCGATGGTTTACTAACCGGAAGGGGGCGGGAACGGGGCTTAGATTTGCTTTTCATTTTAAGCAGACCTGTTTCTTGCATTTCTTCTTCAATTTCCATCAGATCTTCGAAAGAGTATGGTTCCTGTAAAGAGTTTTCCAATGAGGCTAAGTAATCTAATTCTATCTCGGTTATATTTAATTGGCGTTGAATTTTATCTAGCCCTTTTTTCGCCTTGTTATATTTTTTATAATAAAATTGGGAGTTTTCCACCGGAGAAAGGGCAGGATCTAAAGGAATGAGAACACTTCCACCTTCAGGGTCATAATAATTACTGGCTAATAGCTCTGTTTGCCCACGAGTTATTTCCCCTAGATGAACAGTAATTAATTCACCATATAATTGGTAAGTGTTAGCATCCTCGGCATTAGAAAACTCTACTTCCTGCTTGCTCCGTTTTTTAAGAGCCTTTTTTTTAGCTTCCTTGAGGACTTTTTTTAAACGGTCAGCTTTACGTTGGAGTGAGGACTCCTCGTTTAAATGCTGAAGAGTAGACTCGATTGCAGTAATAAGGTTCGGAACGGAGATTAGTTTATCTACTGGTAGATGTAAAGGCTTATACGGAAAAAAATCAATGGGCTTCCCTCTTTCATCCAAATATAAAAAGGCAGAATAATTATCTTCTTGGATCTTCCGGTCTAAAGAGACTAAGGTGTTAAAGATCCTATTAATGACCTCTAAGTCACTATCCCCCACAGTTGCTGTGGTGGAAATTCCCGCTCTGTGAAGGACTTCTAAAACTAAAGAACGAGAAAGACCAAAAATCTCCTTAGAAAGTACTGTGGAAAGTTCTAAAGCTGCCGATGAGAGTTGGATAATTCTTTGTAAGGCTGAAAAAGTGATATTATTAGGGTGATAGGAGACAGGTGGAGAAGGAGGAGAATAAACTGTTCCCGGCATGATCTCTCTCTTCCGTTTAGGACCATCAGGTAAACGTTTTAAAGCATCAATAACCATCCCCTCGGTATTAACCAGCAGTAGGTTACTACTTCGCCCCATCGCTTCAAAGATTAAAGAAAAGGTGGTTAATCTTCCCTCGGGCTGGTAATTTTCGATTCTGAAAATGAGAATTCTCTCCCAAAGAGGTTGGTCGAGGCAAATGATTCTCCCTCCTTGTAAGTACTTTCGGAGTAGCATGCAGAAAGCGGGAGGTTGGGGTGGGTTAATACACTTTTCTGTCATTAAGTGGGTACGGTAAAATTGGGGATGAATCGAGATCAGAATCTTCAGTTCTTTACGGGGATAGGGATGAAAAGCTTCCAAGACGATTGTTTCTTGATCAGGTTGAAAGATCTTCCCAATCCGGCTGTTAATTAAGTTTTTGTTTAATTCATTTTTTAGCGCATGAATTGAATAAGCATCAAAAGGCATGTTATTTCCTCCATTTCCCGTCTTTCAGTATAGCATTGCTAACTAGTGTTGGCAATGTAAATTACGGACATAATTTCCTTTTCGGCTGGCATAGGTATAGAGAGATAAACTTCAGGCGGGGTGAAAATTTTGTCTAAACAATGGTGGCAAATGACACCAGGGGCGTTAGCAGCGAAATTAAAAACCTCTCTCGATACCGGAGTAACGCCAACAGAAGCGAAAAAAAGACTGGAACAACATGGGGAAAATCGTTTGGAAACGAAAGGCAGCCTCTCACCCTGGAAACTATTCTTTTCCGAGTTTGCCGATTTTATGGTTATGGTTCTACTCGGAGCAGTTGTTATCTCGATAGCGTTGGGTGAGTGGAATGATGCTTTCAGTATTTTAGCGATTATCTTTCTTAATGCAATTTTGGGTTTTATCCAAGAATATCGTGCGGAACGCTCTCTCGATGCTTTACGAGAATTAGCGGCGCCACAGGCTAGGGTGGTTAGGGGAGGGGTTTCGCTTACAGTCCCTGCTTGGCAAGTAGTGCCTGGCGATCTAATTCATTTAGAAGTTGGCGATCGAGTGGCGGCTGATCTTCGGCTCGTAAAAGTGATGGGACTTGAGGCTGATGAATCACCACTTACAGGAGAATCAATGCCCGTAACAAAAACCAAGGAAGAATTGGATGCTAGTCGTTTAGAACTTGGTGATCGAAAAAACATTCTCTATGCTGGAACGACAGTAACTAGAGGGCGAGGCGCAGGAGTAGTTGTTGCTACTGGGATGTCAACAGAGTTGGGAAAAATTGCCGGATTATTAGTGAAAAGCGAAACTGGACTTACTCCATTACAACAACGTTTAGACCACCTTGGAAAGATTTTAGTTTTTATTTGTGTAGGTATCTGTATCCTAGTTGGCATTGTTGGTCTGTGGCGAGGAGAAAATTTCCGGGTGATGTTCCTTTCAGCGGTAAGTCTAGCTGTAGCAGCTATTCCTGAAGGTTTGCCAGCAATTGTTACTATTTCTTTAGCTTTGGGAGTTCAACGCATGATTAAGAGATCGGTAATTATTCGGCGTTTACCAGCTGTTGAGACTTTAGGATGCGCCACTGTAATCTGCTCAGATAAAACTGGAACTTTAACTCAGAACCAGATGATGGTAACTACTTGCTATCTAGGCGCTGAGGAACTAACAGTTACTGGCAATGGGTTTGAGCCTACTGGAAAGTTTTGTTGGCGAGGGAAAATGATCGATCCGTCGTTCGGAGGGAAAGGTTTTCCCGACGTTCAAGGAATGAGGCTGCTTTTGTCAGCAGGTTTTTATTGTAATAATTCAAACCTGGTCAAGGATGAAAAAACTGGTAAATGGCTTTTGTCTGGAGATCCTACTGAAGGGGCCTTATTAGCATTAGGATTAAAGGCTAACCTAAAGAAAGAGAGCGTAAAACGCTTAGCTGAAAATGACTTTACCCCTGAACGTAAAAGGATGAGTGTGTTAGTGAATGGCCATGGTCAGCGCCTTATGTATCTGAAAGGAGCTGCTGACCTTGTATTGAACCTTTCTACTCGGATCCGATGGGCAGGGAGGGAGATCCCTCTACAAAACAGAGAAAAACAGATGGTCATGAAGATAGTGGAATCGATGGCTAATCGTTCATTAAGAGTGTTAGCTCTTGCTTACCGACCAGTAGTCGTCCCTAAGGAGTTTACTGAGGAGGAGGAAAACGATCTAATCTTTCTAGGATTAGTAGGAATGATTGATCCGCTTCGTCCAGAAGTCAAAGTAGCGATTAGTAGTTGTCGCCGAGCAGGAATTAGAACTATTATGATCACAGGCGATTTTCCAGGGACGGCCAAAGCAATTGGCAGGGAATTGGGGTTACTTCACGCGGATGGTTTACTTCTAACTGGGGCAGAGCTTGAATGCTTATCCCAGGAAGAGTTAAATAAGGTAATTGGAAAAGTCGACATCTTTGCTCGGGTTAACCCATATCATAAACTAGCGGTTGTTAAAGCTTTAAAACAACGGGGCGAAGTGGTGGCTATGACTGGTGATGGGGTTAATGATGCGCCTGCGGTTAAAGAAGCTGATATCGGGGTGGCGATGGGTATTAGTGGAACTGATGTTACTAAAGAAGCTTCAGCGATGGTGATTACTGATGATAATTTTGCTAGTATTGTAGCGGCGATCGAAGAAGGTAGAGGGATTTACAGCAATATCAGGAAATTTATCCGTTATTTATTGGGATGTAACATTGGGGAGATCTTAACGATGTTCCTGGCGATTTTAAGTGGTGTTCCCTTGCCTCTCCTTCCGATCCAAATCCTCTGGATAAACTTAGTAACTGATGGATTACCTGCAGTCGCGCTTGGAGTTGAACCAGCAGAGAAAGAATTGATGAATGAAAACCCCCGATCTCCTCAAGAGGGGATCTTTAGCCGCGGTTTAGGCTACAGAATTTTAATTCAAGGAATAACCATTGGTCTGATCACGATTTTAGTCTTTATGCTGGTCTTACGAACTGGTAGCGGACTAAAAATGGCTAGAAGTATTGCTTTTTGCACTTTGGTCTTTTCGCAACTAAGTTATGTTTTTGCCTGTCGTTCAGAGTCACGACCACTAATAAAGCTCAGCTTGTGGGCTAACCCTTACCTATTATGCGCGGTGTTAATCTCTGGAATGATGCAGTTTATGGTTGTTTCACACCCGATCGCGATGAAGTTATTTCATACGACACGATTAACTCCCATGGCTTGGGGTGTAGTGATGATGGGGTCAATTTGTTCTGTCTTGGTGGCAGAGACCGTTTCTTCACTCGCAAGAATCGGTAAAAGAAAATTATATTAAGCATAGTTTAGTTGTTAAATGCGGTAAACTATTCCCAAGTTACAAAGAGGTGGAATAGTTTTGCCCTCAATCATTTATATCTTGCTTCTACTGTTAGCCTTTTTTTTCCCAGTAAAATTTCATCTTCATTATCATCATCAGAGCAAAGATGATTTTTTCCTATTTGAAATGAATTTTCTTGGTTTATATATCTGGAGGCGCCAGGTTCCTTACCTTGAAAGTAATCTGCCGAAAGAAATAAAGCAACGCCAGATAGATTTAGCTCAGGGACCGGGATTGGAACAAAAAAGCAACCGCGAAGTGACTGATGAACTTAATTCTTTCCTTTCTAATGTTTTTGAGATCAGTTCAGCTTTGAAAAAATATGGGCTAGGTGGTACCTTATTTTATTTGTTTTTACCGCGGAAATATCGACGGTGGGTAAATGTAGCTGCCAAGCTGGAAGGGAAAGGGAGATTTACGCGACTAGTTTGGCGGACAGTAGTTGGTAAGCAAGATCCGGCGGCGACTGGGATGACTATGGGGTTACTGTGGGGTATTAAAGGGATAGCAACGAGTTTTCTTCAAAGTGGATATGTTTTTAAGAATCCACCGCGGATTGTCGCAATCCCTAGTTTCACCGGAACAACCTGGGAAACCCTGCTTGATTGTATATTTGAGATTAAGATAGGACATATTATCCTTGCTGGGATGAAGGAATATATAAGTGAAGTAGTGGGAGGGAGAAACAATGCAGGGACACCCGATTGAGGGGTTAATGAAGACAGCCATGGAAAGTATTAAAGATATGGTTGATGTTAACACTATTTTAGGGGATCCAGTGGAAACCCCTGATGGAAGTGTCATTATCCCCGTATCCAGGGTCTCATTCGGGTTTGCGGCAGGTGGTAGTGAATTTGTGAGTGAGCAAAAAAAAGAGAAGAAGGGTTACGAAGATGGCAACAAAGGAGACTTGCCTTTTGGCGGAGGAAGTGGAGCGGGGATTACTCTTAACCCGGTAGCCTTTTTAGTGGTAGGTAAAGAACAAACACGTTTGTTACCAGTAGATGGGAATGTCTTAGTGGATCGAATTGTTGATGCGGCCCCGCAGATTATTGATAAAGTACAGAATCTGGTAGGAAATTATGGTAAGAAAGAGAAAGAAGAAGTTCTGGTTCCTCAATAAACATAAATTAGAATTTAAGCCGCAGACTGCGGCCTTTTTTACAGACTAGTCGATCATTAAATAACGTGGGTATTGATGAATAACAGTGTGACCGTGGATCAGGCTCCCTACTAATCTCTTAACAGCATCAGGACGAAAAGGTTTAATTAAAAAATCTTTAGCTCCACTTTTTAGAGCTCTGGAGATATAAAATTTTTGTTGTAAGGAAGAGCAAATAATCACATTAGCTTTTGGGTCGTAATTAAGAAGCTTCTCAAGGGTAGAAAAACCATCCATTACAGGCATTAAAAGGTCAAGCAGCACCACTGATGGTTGTGTCCTGGCATATAATTCCAAAGCTTTTTGACCGTTAGCGGCTTCTCCTAAAATAGGAATGCCTGCATCTTTAAGGATAGAAGATAAGATTAAGCGCATCATGAGCATATCATCCACGATTAAAACACCGTTGCTTTTCTGCTTTTCAAAATCTTTAATTGGTAAAATAGAACCCACGTTATCCCTCCTAACGTAAAGTTCGTTTTCAATCATCACTTTATACTTCGGTCGATTAAGGTGTAAACTAAAGACCTTACCCCAAAATATCTATTGATAAGGGGGTGAAAATCTGAAAACAACTGTTGATCCCGAACTTTGTATCGCCTGTGGATTATGTATCAGTACTTGCCCAGAAGTATATGATTGGGACGAGGAAGAAGGGAAAGCTAAAGCGCTTAAAAAGCAAGTACCGGAAGATCAAGAATCCTGTGCGCAGGAAGCTGCTGATCAGTGCCCAACTGATGCCATTGCCATTAGCTAATCTACCATCACTTGGAAATAAGGGAAAGCCGTAATCGGGTTGGGATAGAGTTGGATAGTTCCTCCTTTGAACATAACTATAAACCGATATTTTATTAAACAATCAGGTAACAAGAGTGAGCTTGGAATATTACCTACATATTCTTCGCTTTCCCTCTCCATTGTTACCTGATTAAACTGATCTCCAAGGCTTTTATATAAAAGGGTCACTTTTTCCACCTCTTCCAGCGGACGAACGGAGAATTTAAGCTTAAAATCTTGTTCCTTTTGTACTTTCGAAGGTGGAAGATGGAAAAAGGAGGGTGAGTAATTCTCCGTGTTAACTACTGCCATAGGGAAAGGATGTTCAAAACTACCAAAGGAGGCTTCTCTACCAAGGCTGTCAAGAGCGGTAATATAATAATTTATATTTTTTCCTTGTTGTAGATAAGCCGAAGGGATGGTAGTAGAGTAAAGGTTAGAAGTAAGTGGCGCCATGATAATCATGTGATAACCCCGTTCGTTTTCTGTTTGATAATTCAAAATTACTTGCCGGATGGGATTAACTCCTGTGACTGAGGCACGAATTACTAAAGGTTCCTCTCTTACCCATTTAGTAACAGGGGTATGGGTGATCGTTGGCGCAACAGGGTTAATAGAAAGAGCCGATATAAACCAATCTTGATCTGGTAAGCAAGCAAAGTCAATAGTTAATTTGCCATCTTTAATTTCTACAACCTCGCGGAGATCAATTCTTTTTCCAGTAGTTATTATTAACTGATCGGCAACTACTTGGTTATTGATTGTGATCTTCATCGGTCCATGTCGGCGTCTTCTAAGTGAGCGGTCACAAAAGGTTAAGTGAGCCAGATAGGAACCAGGCGTTAAATCCACCTGAAAAGTTGCTGGTTTACGAGACCAAACCAATTTATTAAGTAGTTGATTCTCATAGGGAAATGGAGAATTAACCCCAGTTTCCGCAGAAGGAAGCAAATCTTGTTCTGAGAGCCGAATCAAGGGGGCAGGAACGGAGTGAAGCTCAGCAGTATTGATCCAGCCGAATCCTCGATCGGGGTTATAAATGGAAAGGTGGTCAACAGGAGAAAAACCCCGTTCAATATAATAATCAGGGAAAATAGAAAGATTATGATCTGGTGTTCTGTTTGAATCAGGTGAACCTCCAAAATCGAAACCTACTAGAAAAACACCTCTTGTTTGATATTCTTCCCATAATATGCTCAGCCTCTTTTCATCCTCTAATAAAAGAAGACGTTTTTCCGACCAGTTTTTTGAATGTTGCGGATATGATCTAGTAGCTATGCAAATAATTGTTTCCCAGTATCTTCTTGCAGTTTTTAAAAAGTGGAGCGCGTCATGTAAGGAATTAAGATCTTTAGTCTGCTCAAAGAGAGAGAGTTCGAGTGCAGCCCGGAATTTATTACTATGGTAAAGAGAGAAGTTTCCAAATAAACTTGAATCTTCAAGTATGCTCTGCCATTCCTTAACAAAGTTCTCTTCTCCTCGTGGTAAATATTCTTGTAGGCTAATAACTTTTTCTAAAATTTCTGTTCCTAACTTTTCAAGACAGTTGGCGATCTCCAGCGGAGAGAGCTTAATAATACTTGTTCCTGCTAGTAAGGAGTGGGTAAACTCTTGAAATCCAGAGAAGAAAGTAGGGTCGCCCACCGAAACCCGCAGATAATAATCGAGGAGACCACCGGTATTCAGTTCCGAGTTAGGCTCTTTATTATAGTGGACGGTATGATATAAAGGCAGTACCTTCCCAGTTAATTGGTAAAGATCAGCAAGTCCATTCCCTTGTTCTCCAAAACGGCGATGAAAGTCACGAATTAAAACTTCTCCTGCTGTTTTTAGATTAAAGGAGCGGCGTCCGAAGAGATGATAGTAATACCAATACCGTTCATAACCCCATCTATAATACTGTAATGCTGGGTTTAGGGATTCATTAACCTCTTTACCAGTTTGATGGGCTACAGGTGGAATCAACTCCAAACCACTATAAGCCGAAGATTTTAACGATTGGATCAGCCTAAAGACATAGTCTGGATCTCCCCAGGGTAAGATGGTGGAAGTAGATAATTGATAAGATAAAGAGGTCGAGTTTTGCTGATCTTTAAGTGAAATTGATGGTGTTTCCTCTCTAAGATAGGGCAAACCAAACTTTTCATCCCAACCATTATTGGTCAAAATGGTCTTAACTCCTGATTCAAGAAGCTCAGTGATCACTTCTGTTTCGATTTGGTTGGCGTATAGTTTCAGCCTGGTTTTATTTCCTGTTTCAAGGATAGCCTTAATTATTGTGTTTAAGAAAAACTCTTGTTTAATGGGTTCTTCATAAAATTTCAGATCAATACCTTTAATCTCGGAACAAGAAAAGATTAACTGTTTTAAGGCGAGATAAAGATAAGATTCGATATTTTCGTTATTTAGTCCAAAGGGTTTATGAGGAAGAGTAGAACTACCAGTGAAAAAATCCCATAAACCAATATGTAAATCCAAACCAGATTGATCGGCTAGTTCAGCAAAATTCTGAAGTGTACCTAGGTTAGCTGCGCGTAAAGTATCAGAAAATCGAAAGGGATTCACTCCGGGATGTTCAGGGATATAGAAAAGATAGGGAAAGATCGGAGTGAAGTAGGGAGAATCAAAAACGAGGGTAAAATAGTTGAAACGATTTCGTACCAACATCTCAAAATAATTCTTCCAGTAATCTCGAGAAATTGTCCAACCTTTTTTTAATTCTTCAATTGATATAAAATGAACTACTCCTCGTAGCTTTAAAAGAGGTTCTTCATTTGTGGGTTTATACAAGGCCGGTAGTGACTGGGCATCTATTCTCTCAGCTAATTCATATAAAGCATAATTTAAACCCCTGGTATCATAAGCACATGCAAGAAGAAGGGTTTGTTCTTTGATGGAAATTTCCTGGATGATTAATGATTCTGGAGTAAGGGAGAGAGGAAGATGACTGTTTTCGACCAGATCTTTTACTATTCTACTCTTTTCATAAGTGCCTATTAATAGATCGGCATCAGGTAATTGGTTAGTATAAAGACAGAGCTTAACTGGGATATTTTGTTTAGAAAAAGCTGTGACTAAGCAGTCGAGAGCCTGTTGGGTGCTTGATTCTAAACCATTAGGATTAATAATTCCAATTTTAATACCCACTATTTGCACCTCTCAAATTAAAACTTAAGTTAAATTTTATTTCTCTTCCAAGAGGTGTTTTCCTCTTTAATAAGTAGTTTTTGCATAAATATTATTATTTAGAGAAGAATGCATATCTATTTTTAGGAATAAATGAATTAAGCAATTTCTTAAACATGGCTTGTTCTAGAATTTTAAAACTTACCATATAACTGTTTTAAAGGGAAAAAATGAGGGGAGTGCCATGGAGCGGATTGAACAAAAAGAACTAAAAGTTAATGATTGGGAATCTAAAGCTGTTGCTGTTATAGAAGAGGAACAGAAAATAGGTTATAATGAAGCGGAGATAGAATCAAATTTCCAGCTTTTAAATAATGAGCGCCTATTCCCCTCATGGGAAATAGTAATTTTGCGACAAATATTGATCTGCATCATGATAATAATCATCTTGGGTATTGTGGGGAAGATACCCCGAATTGGTTCCAGCTTGATTGAACGTTTTCATTATGTCTTAAAGTATGGAGAAGCGGAAAACTCTCAACAAAAACTATATTCTTTGGCTCAAAAGCAATGGGTTAAGGTTAAAGAAGAGGTTTCTTCTTGGTTTACTGTAGAAATCAAAGAAGCTCTAGCTCCTCTAAGAGCTATTCATTTTTCCTCACCCATCTACTATTTTGAGCAAAGGGATTTTCTCCCACAACGAGTAAGATATCTACTTCCTCTAAATTCACAGGTCTATGCTTCAGCTCCTGGGACAATCGTTCAGGTTTCACCGGGGAATGGAGGATGGAAAATAAGAATCGACCATGGTGAGGGATGGAATAGTATTTATTATCCTTGTCCGCGGATTTATGTTGCTACCGGAGAATGGGTAAAAGCTTATCAAGAAATAGGTAGTACTAGCCGGGAGTTTTTTTGGGAAGTCTCTTATGACTCGAAATTAATTAATCCTCGGCCATTTTTGGAGCAAGACCAAGGTTTGTGGCGCTAATGTTCACTATTAAACTTCACCCGATACTGTATATTCTATTATTTCTGTCGGGGTTAACAGGTAAGATTAGCGGTTTTGTCTTAGCTTTTCTCTCTGTTTTACTACATGAAACTGCTCACCTCTTAACAGCTTTAGGTTTTGGTTACCAAACTTTTGCGATCGAACTTTTCCCTTTTGGTGGGGTGGCGAGGATGGATTATTCACTTTTTAATGATCCCATTGCTGAAGCGCTAACTGCTCTGGCGGGACCACTCGAAAGTATAATCTTTGCCATGCTGATCAAAGTTTTCTCTCCTTTTCTACAGCTTCCGAAGATAACTGAAGATCTATTTACTATTAATTTGGGATTAGCCTTCGTTAATATTCTTCCTCTTTTTCCTCTTGATGGGGGAAGAATAATCCGTTCATTTCTAGCTGGAAAAGGAGGATATAAGAAGGCCACCATTAAGGTGACAAGGTTTACAAAATTAGTTGTTCTTGTCTCGGGAATACCTTTGATCTACCTTTCATTACGGGGGGTGGTACCGCTACACTTCCCGTTTTTGCTTTTATTTTTATTTTTTTCTGCCCGAGAAGATAATTTTCTATATGCCTATTTAGCGCAGAAAGATAAGAAAACAACGGTTCTCGAGAAAAAAGGCTTACTTTCTTCTAAAGTATGGGTGGTTGAACCAGGGAAAAAAATAGGGGAGATTATTCCTTTTTTAACCGGTAAAAACTATCATCTCTTCTTTTTAACAGACAAACATGGTAAAATCGTGGGAGAAGTAACCGAAGAGCAACTAGTTTTAAGCCTCAACCAAGAAAACTCGTTACATACAAACTTCTATCAGATTTTGGTGAGACAGGATAAGAGTAAGTTGGGTGAATAGCAACCAGATTTAATGAAGGAATTCAATTTCACTGGAGAAACAACCTTCCAACCAGGCTGGGTATAGAATGACAAGAGATTATTTAAGAATGATTAGAGTTTTTTTAGGTAGTCCCCCACCCCAGCAAGCTGGGGCACGTGAAAGGATGAACATTGCGACGAGCCATGAGCGGTATTTGCCGGATTGTTGGCAGGCGGTGTGATCAG
>ENA-UOOR01002613-UOOR01002613.1-fermentation-metagenome-genome-assembly--contig:-NODE-2613-length-17820-cov-5.085224_pt1 | contig 17820 bp, 10 predicted proteins | sample MGYA00245780_ERZ724029 | MGnify/ENA primary metagenome ERZ724029 (study PRJEB28704, sample SAMN03018315) | fermentation metagenome | biome: anthropogenic terrestrial biome; feature: soil; material... | reverse complement strand
TTGGCGGATGACATAGGGCTCGCCGTTTTTTAGTTTTTCTTCGATCTCCTGCTGAGAAAGATTTAAGCAATGGCGGTCGTACATAAAAGCTTCGTTCTTGGCTTCAGCTTTTGACCGAAGGTCATCCAACCTCTCTTTGGAGCAAAAACAGTAATAGGCGTGGCCTTTTTTTATCAGTTCTTCCGCGTATGGCTTATAGGTGCCTTTTCGTTCGCTCTGAACATAGGGAGCATAGGGGCCGCCAATATCCGGTCCTTCATCATGTTTCATTCCGCACAATTTCAGTGTGTTATAAATAACCTCCACAGCACCCTCAACCAGCCGTTCCTGGTCTGTATCCTCAATGCGGAGAACAAATTTGCCGTTTTGGGCTTTGGCTATCAGATACTCGTAAAGTGCTGTTCTTAGATTTCCTATATGCATATAGCCTGTGGGGCTTGGTGCATATCGGGTTCTTACCTGGCGTTCCATAGTTAACCTTCCCTTTCGTATATAAAGTTTAATACTATTGAAGTATTCACTTGAATCTCTTCTCGTAATCTTACCCAAAAATCAATATCCAAAGGTTATTATACACGATTCTTCCATGGCTTTACAAAAAAATTTAGCGCCTGAGCGCCAGAGTGATAAGGAAGCGAGATCTTCAATTTATAGTTTAGCGCCATGAGTGATATTTTGTGCGCCCTCGAGAAAATCCGTCCGGGATTTTACTTGGGTAAGCCGGCAATCCTGCTCCGCTTACGCACTAAAACACCACTCTGCCGCTAAATTACGAATTGAAATATTTGATCCATGCCCTTGAACAATCCCGGCAATAGCGAATACAATAAAAAATAATACCCTTATTATTACATCGGACATACCGGAGGAAAAATGCTAAGGATTCATTACTTTCGTTTTGATCAGGATTATACCGGCTGGGATCTCTGGATCTGGGAAAAGGGCCGGGAAGGTTCCGCCCATATGTTTTTTCTTCAGGAGTATTTGAACGGGAATCCCGATACATGCGCTGTTATCACAGAAATAGATGTATCGGGCTTTGAAAGCCCTGAAATCGGCATGATCGTCAGACGGGGCGGATGGCACGAGCGGGATCTTTATATGGACCGCTATTATACCCTCAGTCAAAACGCCAGAACTGATACCGCCGATATTTATCTGGTGCAGGAAACTTCGGAGATCTTTGCCTCCCAGGAGCGCCTTTGTCTGATGCCAGGTTTTCAGGCCGCTGTGTTTGAAGATTTCAGGCAGATTTTTGTCTGTCTCCAGTCTCCGGCAAAGCAAAGCCATGAAACCGAGCCTTTTCAGGTTTTCGAAAGCGGTATTGAAATCCCTGTCCGCCATGTTACTCCCACCCGGGGTGCCAAGGAATTTATTATCGCTCTTGAGAACGATATGAAGCCCGGAGATACCTATATGATCTATAAGCCGGGTTATAGGCCCATAGCCGCAGATTACGGAGTCATCTACGATACCACTGAATTCGAACGGCTTTTTTCCTATGACGGGGATGACTTAGGAGCCACCTGGACCCCTGAGGGCACCTCCTTCAAGCTATGGGCGCCAACGGCGTCAAACGTGTTTTTAAACCTATTTGATGCAGGCTCGGGACCCGGGCTTAAGGATGTCTATGATTTAAGCCGCGGGGAAAAGGGAATCTGGTCCGTTTTTCTTCCGGGAGATCTCTCGGGAATGTATTATACCTATAGTATTATTGTCATGGGCAAGACCTTTGAGGCGGCAGACCCCTACGCCCGCTCGTCAGGCATAAACGGCCGGAGAAGCATGGTGATAGACCCTTCCCGAACCAACCCTGCCGGCTGGGAGAGCGTTTCCCATATAGAGCTTAAAAATCCGACAGACGCTGTGCTCTACGAGGTCCATATTCGGGATATGACCATTCATCCCGGCTCCGGCGTTATTAACCGCGGCAAATTCCTAGGACTTACCGAAAAGGATACCCGCTCGCCTGAAAACATGCCTACGGGGCTTTCCCACCTGCTGGAGCTGGGTATATCCCATGTTCATCTGATGCCGGTTTTCGATTTTTTCACAGTGGACGAAACCAAACCCTTCGAAAACCAATATAACTGGGGCTACGATCCAATAAACCTCAATATTCCGGACGGCTCCTATGCGACGGATGCCAACGACGGCTATGTCCGCGTAAGAGAATTTAAAGAGATGATCAAATCCATAAAGGAATGCGGCATAGGCGTGGTCCTGGACGTGGTGTACAACCATACCTATAAAACATGGGATTCTGATTTCGATAAAACAGTGCCGGGCTATTATTACCGAAAGGATCGGTTCGGCAATTTCAGCAACGGCTCAGGCTGCGGCAACGAGATTGCGTCCGAGCGTACCATGGTCAGGCGTTATATGGTAAATTCGGTAAAGCGGTGGGCCGCGGAATATAAAATCGACGGATTCCGCTTTGACTTGATGGGGCTTCACGACATTGAAACCATGAATGAAATCCGTATGGAGCTGGATCGGATAAGCCCTTCCATTTTAATGTACGGCGAGGGCTGGACAGGCGGACCTTCTTTATTGAGCGGAAGTGACGCGGCCACCAAGGCCAACGCGCCCAAGCTGAACAGAATCGGCTTTTTTAACGATAATACCCGGGATGCCATTAAGGGCGATGCCTTTCATCAAAGGGAAACCGGCTTTATTTCCGGCAACCTGAAAGCCAAGGAAAGCGTCAAATTCGGAATAGCCGGCGCAGTGTATCATCAGGGGATTGATTATACAAAAGTGAATTACTCCGGGTTTGCATGGGCGGGCTACGCCTGGCATTGCATCAATTATGCCGCCGCCCATGACAACCTTGCCCTCTATGACAAGCTCAAGGTAAGCCGCCCCGATCTTCAGGAGCTTGATTATATTAAAATGGCGAATCTAGCCGGCGCCATTGTGCTGACAGCCCAGGGGATTCCCTTTTTCATGCTGGGCACAGAGATGATGCGCTCTAAAAAAGGAGAGAACAATTCATACAACCTGCCCGATGAGATCAATCAAATTGACTGGTCATTAAAAAGCCGCTACCAGCAGGTTTTTAATTATCATAAAGGGCTTATCGCCCTGCGCAAGGCACATCCGGCTTTTCGCATGGTACTGCCCGATGAAATCCGAAAAAATTTAGTTTTCTACCCCACCCCTGACTGGGTTATCGCCTTTTCCCTCAATGATCACGCAAACGGTGACCCATGGAAAACCATTTTTGTGGTCTTCAATGCAGGCATAGGCCCGGAATCCGTGGCTCTTCCGGCGGATGGGCCCTGGCAGATCGCCGCGGACGGAGATTGTGCCGGATTAAAGGCTCTGGGCACCATTTCCGGAAATATGGCCAAAATACCGGCAGGAAGCGCCCTGATCCTTTATCAGGAATAAAAGCTTGGTTTTATTCTTCCTTGGTTCCTGAGTACACCAGCCCTTTTCCCGCGTCAACGGTTACAGTAGTACCGCTTCTTAAAATCTCCGTGGCATGCTCGGCTCCACAAATAACCGGAATATCCAGGCTGAGGCCCACAATAGCGGCATGGGATAAATGATCTCCCTTTTCGGTGATAATTCCTTTTGCCCTTTTTAATACGCTCATCAGCTTATTGCTGGTTTCAGGTATGACAAGAATTTCGCCGCCGTTAAAATTTTGCAGAGCCTCTTCCTCATTTCGGCACACACAAAGGGTTCCCACCGCGGACTTCTGGTTGATTCCCTGGCCCTTGGTTAAAATATTGCCGATAATATGGACCTTCAGAGTGTTTGTCATGCCCGCTACGCCAATGGGGAAACCTGCGGTCAAAACCACCAGATCACCGGTCTTGACAATTCCTGTTTCAACAGCCTTTTCGACAGCGCCGTCAAAAAGCTCGTCGGTACTCTGTTTTTCTTCCAGTCTGACAGGAGTCACACCCCAGGACATGGCCAGCTGCCGGTAAGCCTTTTCATTTGCCGTACAGCTTATAATGGGGCACTGGGGACGGTATTTGGAGATCATACGCGCCGTCGTACCTGTTTTAGTGACCGTGATAATGGCCGCAGCATTTAAATCATGAGCCGTTGTACAGGTTGCATGGCTGATGGCATTGGTCACATTGAGGGTGGATTGATCATCCAGCTCCAGGTTCCTGAAACGTCTTTTATAGTGGATGGCCGCTTCGGTGCTCTCGGCAATTTTTGCCATGGTGCGTACTGCCTCGATAGGGTACTTTCCGATGGAGGTTTCACCGGAAAGCATAATTGCGCTGGTCCCGTCATAAATCGCATTGGCAACGTCGCTGATCTCGGCACGGGTGGGACGGACCTTGGAAATCATGGAATCCAGCATTTGGGTTGCGGTAATTGACTTTTTGCCATGGCTCATGGATTTCTTTATGAGCATTTTCTGTAGCTGCGGAAGCTCGTTAAAGTCAATCTCGACACCCATATCGCCCCGGGCTACCATGATGCCGTCACTGGCCATCAAAATTTCATCTGCATGTTCCACACCCTCGCAGTTTTCGATTTTAGCGATGATCTGGATATCCGAGCCGCCATTTTCCTCCAGGTAATTGCGAATTTCAATAATGTCATCTGCCGATCTGGTAAAGGAAGCCGCAATATAGTCAAAATCGTTGTCAATGGCGAACTGTATATCATCTTCGTCTTTTTGACTCAAATAGGACATGTCCAGCTTAACACCCGGGACATTAAGACTTTTTCTATCCTTGATGGGTCCGCTGTTCAGAACTTTGCACATGATTTCTCTCTCATTGATATCCATAACCTGCATTTCTACAAGGCCGTCGTCAATGAGGATTCGGGTTCCTCTTGCCACAACCTTGTTTAGGTTGCTGTAGGACACCGATGCTCTTTCCTGGTTGCCCAGGCATTCCTGGGTGGTCAGGATATAGGTGTCATTGGCATTTAGCTCAATGCCGCCGTTTTCAAAACAGCCAAGCCTTACCTCGGGGCCCTTTGTATCCAAAAGCAAGGCTACAGGCTTATTGATTTCACTGGATACTTTTCTAAGCATAACAAGCCTTTGCATGTGCTCTTCATGGGACCCGTGTGAAAAATTAAAACGCGCCACATCCATACCTTCAAGGATAAGGCTCCTTAACATATTTTCGCTTTCTACCGCAGGGCCAAGGGTGCATATGATTTTCGTCTTGCGCATATAAAAAACCTTTCTTTCTATATATATTTTTAAGTATTCTCTATATAAAAAACAATTCCCCAATATATTTTACCAATAGCATCTATTAAAAAAAAGCTGCAGAGTTCACAGCTTTCTTATCAATAATTGCGGTACGGTGTGTAAAAAATACTAAGGCTTTTTCCCGAAAAGAGGTGATACCGGTCTTTAGCATTCTATCTGAATTCCTGCCTTAACCTGAGATCGCTCTGGGCCGTGCTGGTACTTGAAGTACCACCCTTTTCTTTGGAATCACAGAGCTGCTGGTAGGCTACCAGATAGGCAATAAAATCTCCCAAAAGCACCAGGAGGGCCCCAAGGAGATTCAATAGGTCAATATTTAAGCATGGATTCTTTCTACCCATAAATACGCTCCGGAAAGCACTTTATACTATCCTATTCAAAAGGCTTTTCCAGAGTTCAAAAGGAATGGGACGGTCATTTTTTGATGATCTCAAACCGGTCATGATCCACTGTCCCGCCGTTTTCAACATGGGAAGCGACCACCAAAATCCTGTCGGAATAAATTTTAAAGGTCGAGAACACCGGATTGTTGGCATCATAAAGAACACTGGTCCATGACCTTTCCGCTGCATCATAATATTTTTTGCCCGAGCTCCCCCCGGTAATATAGGTCGTGCCTTCACCCAGCGGAACCTTATTCCCGGCTTTCATGGTGGCGCGCAGGTATGTATGGTCATGACCGTTTAATACCAGGTCAATGCCTGCTCTGTCAAATGCCGGTGCGATAACCTTTCTCAGCTCCGCTTCGTCATAGAATCCGGAATAAATCCCCCGGTGCATCATAACAATTTTCCATTTCTTATCCGATGCCCTACTGGTCTCCTCTACCCACTGGAGCTGGGGATTCAGACTTTTCTGGGTATCCAGCACCATGAATAAAGCGTCCTTGGTCTGGAAGGAATAGGCCGTCTCCTCGTATCCTGCAGGACCGTTTTGCGGCAAGTTAAAGAACGCTTTGAAGTTTATAAGATTGGCGTCGTCATAATACTCGTGATTGCCCGGTGCAGCCATTACGGGCAGGCTTGAAAAGATCCGGGACCCTGCATCGAAAAACATATTCCATTGCTTTAGATTTCCTCCCCTGTCGGCCAGATCTCCGCCAAGCAAGACAAAGGCAGGATTCCCAGCTTTTTCAACTGCTTTGCCGAGCACATCCCCAAAAACTTTGTAGGCTTCTTCAGAAGCCCCCTGGGGATCTGTTATAAACGCAAAGGAGTAGGGCTCTTCATAGCCGGGCATAGTAAACTCATATACAGGGCTGGTTTTCCCCGAGCTGTTGGAAATACGGTAAACATAATCTGTACCTGGTTTAAGGCCTTTAAGGATGGCCATGTGAACTCGTGCAGGCTCTGTACCGCTTACGTTCACCAGCGAAACCGGGCTGTCTGAGCTCTTCGCTTGCTGCGCTAAAGAAAAAGCTCCTGTAAAGGAGCTTTTTTCAGCATATTGAATGAAGGTCGCCACCTGGTCCGTAGGCGTCACATAATTAACAGATATGCTACCCGGGTCAGGGGTAAGAGACAGGGACACCTTTTGGGGCGTCAGTTCCGTATTCTTTTCTGTCACTGTAAAGGTAATGGTATTACTGATAATTCCATTCTTATTGGCTGTTACCGTAAAGGAAGCGCCTACCGGGAGGTGTGTAATATCCGTACTGTATGCCTTGCCGGCTGAATCTGTTGTCCAGACTGTTTTTTGGACTTCATCAATAGTCAGGCTCGCACCGGCAACTGGATTTCCATTCTTATCGGTGACGGAGAAGGTGGTTGGCTCGTTCTTGGCAGTGCCTGTCACGCTCAAGGCCAGCCCATATTCCATATTCACAGCCATCGAAGGAAGGGTAAACCGAAGGCTGGCGCTTTTATTGGCCACCAGCATGGCGCCAAAGTCAAAGTTTACATTGGTAGCGGTCCTAAGGTCACTCTTGGCCTTAAACGTCAAGGTCCCTATCTTCGAAAGGGTGCCTGAAGACAGGCCGGTCAGATTATCCACCGAGAGAATAATTTTCCCATTTGCTTCATTAACCCCATTATTCATGAGCTTACCCTTTTTTACCCAGGATTCAAAAGCAGCCTGCTTGCCCGGGGTTTGGGCATCCCCATCCACAAACTCTACCTGGCTGGGGTTATAGCTAAACACCAAATAAAACTTTTTAAGGTTTTTAGGATTCTTTACACTGATATCCGTGGTAAAAGCACCGCCCCCCGCATAATAGGAAGGACTGGTCGAGACGACGATCTGCGGCGCACCGGTTTCCACTGTAAAGGTTGCGGCGCTTGATCCGGTATTCCCGGCTGCATCCGAGTAATTCACCACAAGCTTATGCATGCCGTCCGACAGAATAGCTGCGCCCAATTCTCCCTTGACGGCGGCGCTTCCGCTGCCACTCACGCTCAAGCCCGAAACCTCGGCCCCGTCCAGCAGTACCTTAACGCTTGAAACATTGATGCCCGAACCGCCCGAATTATCGGTCAGTTCAATGTTTACAGGCACCTTTGCAGCATTGAAGACCGCCGAATTTGCCGGGGATATAATTTTTGCAGAAGGCGCTGTCATATCCTTGGAGCCGGCGCCGTAAACTGCCGTTATTTTATCGAAGTAAAGAGTTCCCTTGCCCCTCATCTCTTCTCTTGTACACATAATACGAATGGGCGTTTCAAGAATAAAGGGTCCTTCTCGGCCTTCAGGTATGGCAGCTTCAACATATTTCCACCCGGCCCAGTCCACACCGCCGGTCATTGTATCTGTACGATAATCCTTGGTAAAGTCTATATCAAAGCTCTGGCCTTTTCCGTCTTTCACCTTTGCACGGATCCAGGTCTTGCTGTTGTCTCCGTAAACCCACATGCCTATGGCGGTGGGATCCTTTTCCAGCGCAATACCGGCAGGCTGTTTTGTAGCGGGATCCAGTCTATGGGCATAAGCACCCGCGACACCCTTCTCCACACCGTCTGCCAGGGTAAAGTCATAGTCCACTTTCAAGAGTTTGGTTCCGGATTTAGCCATGGCGGCATCCTGGACTATAGAGGCTGTTCCGGATTTAGCCCTTATGATTGATGAGCCCCAGAGGGTCCCGTTTTCAAAATCCTCCACCGAATCAGGCGCGTCGCTAAATGTCACATCGATATAGGCTTTGACACTGCCATAGGAAACGGCAATGCGTCCGGTTCCGGGGGTCTGAGCCGCTGTGAAAACACCCTCCTGGGTGATTGAACCGATATTGCCTTCAACAGACCATTTAAAGGAGCTGTCGTTAGCATAGGCACTCACATCCTGGTAGTACGCGGTGCAGCTTAAGTCCACGCTGCCGCCGGGTGAAACCGTCACTTTAGTTTTAGATGGCTTCAGGGAAGCGACACTGCTCAATACGGTTATCTCAGCCGCCGCGCCCAGTGCCTTGCCGCCGCCCGCAAGCACCTGGTATTTGCCGGGTCCTTTATCGATAGTCAGCTTTCCGCTTTGATCCATGGTTCCGGCATCACTGCCCCAGACCATGTCTTCCGGCAGGGCTGTCGGGAAGAAGTACTCATCGGTTGCAAGAGCCTTATATTCAATCGTTGCATTTTGCAGGGCATAGATTTTTCCGGGATAGATATGCACTTTCTCAGCAATCGTACCGGGCTGAGCCGCTCCGTCCCTAATCTCCACACTTCGCTTGGAGACCAGGAGGATGGCATTGGAATTAGCTCTTTCCGCGCCGTCCGAAGGTCTGCTGATCAGTCCCGGGCTTCTATAGCCCGGCATACGCGCAAGGATTGCCGAGGAGCCTCCTCCATCCAATTGGATGGCCTTTGTGCATCCTAAATTATATAGAAATTGAGCCAGCTCATAGCTTGAAACGCCTTGACTGGCGCCAGTTCTTCCGTCGCACTCATATAAAACGACCTCGCCGTTGGCCTTTACGCCAATCGCTGTAGAAGGGTTGTAATTTTTTGTGGGAAGACCGCTTACTACAGAGCCATTGTCAATTAAGAGCTTATCTCCGCCAATGGCCTGCACAACATTATTCCACTGCCCCGTGGCATCGGTAAACTGAAAAGCGACTATATCCCCCTCTTTAAACTGGGCCAGCGCCCAGTGTCCGGTTTTGTTGAGCTGGGCAGATAAAACCAGCTGATTTTCACCGATGGGAGTAGCTTTTGTATTGGTTCTGATCTCCGCTACTGTAGCTACCAAGGTATCGCCCACAGCAGGCTCTCCTTCATCGATATTTAATATAACTTCTATGCTTGGTACGGTGGAGCCTGTATTGGCGCCAAATTCCTGACTGTAAAGATAAGGGCCCCATTCCCCCTGTGCTTTATTAAAGTTGCCGAAGGGATATTCTGTCCCATCGATAATGGCCTTCATAGTAATTTTAGGCTTTCCGATCACCACTGAGCCGTCGGCCTTGAAGCCTATTGCATTCCAGTCTGTGGCACTGTTGCTGATTAATTTTCCTTCATGGATAACAATTCCGATAGGAACGCCATTGGCTAAATGATAGAAGTCGCCGTTAATGCCGCCCAGAACCGTGACCCCCTGCTGTTCTACAAGATAGGAGGTACTGCTTAAGGTTTTCCGGCTGTTAATGCTGTTCCCAAACGCAGTCATGACCATGGCATCAGATGTTTTGGGGTTGAAAGTAATGGTATGTCCGAGCTTGGGTGTGCCGTCAGGGTTCCTTCCCTGCCAGTTATTGAGGACAACACCTTTGCCTATCTCCCGTTCTTCATTAAAGAAGATATGTGTTGAGGCAAAATCTGTGATATAAGCCCAAGCACTGTCTCCAATAAATATGGTAAAAATCAGGGATAACGCTAGAAATGCTGATAAAAATCTTTTTGTTCTGCTTTTAAAATTTTCTCTCATGTAAAAACCTCCTGGAAAAGAAAGACCCCGCCGTATCTTATGTTTACATAGGACAGCCGCCTGAAAAAATCTTTCGCACTGCCTTATGAACCTTGTTTATTCAGGCTTTTACCTAAGCTTACCATAAAAAAACAAGGTTAGACAGGCTTTTTATATTAACAGTGTGTTTCGATTTTATTACGATAAAGAAACTTTAAAATATTAGGCATAGTATCCCGATGCCGGTTTATGGTATGATGTAAAAAGCTCATGTTCAAATTTTACTATATATGGTTTTGCTGTAAAAATCAAAGAGCCGGATATTCAGCACCAAGTCCATAAGGTTTTTTAAGTTCACGAATGAACGGTTCAATGATTTTAGCACCATGAGTGATGTTTCGTACGCCCTCAAGAAAATCCGTCCTGGATTTTATTCGGCAACTCCGCGATCCTGCTCCGCTGACGTACCGAAATATCACTCTGGCGCTCATGCGCTAAATTCAATTAACTATGGATATCTTGCCAAATTGAAAGGATGGTATTATGTTCTGTAACAAATGCGGCAATGAGCTGCCTGAGGGTGAAAGCGTCTGCACCTCCTGCGGCTCCACGCAGATCAGTCCCACCGCCGGCCTGCAGCCGGAACCCAGCCCGGACGGCACAAAAGCAACCGCGCCGGAAGCTCCGGCATTCTCTCAAATGCCGGAAGAACCCCATAAGCAGCCTAAAACAAAGCGACCGTTTATAAAAGTCTTCATCGGCATTATATTAGCATTAGTTCTGCTTTCAGGCATTACAGTGCTGGGCTATTATACCTTTCTGCCGGCAAAGCCTACTTTGCTGGTCGCAGAGTATTTTACGGGCCTGAAAAGTTATAAAATCCTTGATAAACGGCTGACTCTCTATCACGAAAAGGTGGTTAAACCCCGCTATGAAAATTCCGTCAAAAAGGACCATCAGTTGAGCCTTTCAACCGATACCGCCAGTCTGGGGCAATTTGGCATTCCGGCCGATATGGCTGATATGATGCTTTCAGCCCTCCATAATATATCTTTAAAATATGGCTATTCTCTTGACCTTAAAAACAAGAAGGAAACGGTTCATATTGGTGCGGACCTGTCAAACGCCCCGATTCTCACAGCCAATTTATACTTGGATGATACAAAATTTGGGTTGGGGCTGCCCCAGCTCTTTCAAAAGACTATTATAGGTGATTTCAAAAACCTCGATAAGCTGGCTGAGGTTTTTCCCGACCTGGACCCGGAGATTCTCGAGATCTATGAAAACACAGATCCGTGGATATCGGCACGCCTCTACGACGAATTAAAAATTGACAGAAACAATCTGAAGAAGTTTATGTCCACTTATGGCAAGGAACTGATCACCAACATCGATTCTCGAAACATGTCCATTAAAAGAGGCCAAAGCACCGAAATTTTAAATAAGAATGTAAAATGTCAGGAAGTGACCATAGTACTTGACCAAGCTGCCCAGAAGAAGATTTTTTCAGGGATGCTTACAACGCTCCGGCAGGATAAAAATGCTTTTGATCTCATCATTGGCAATTTAAATATAATGGTTAAGATCCTTGGTGAAAACAAAGTTTATAGTCAAATGTTTTCAGACGCCGGAATAGCAGAGGCCATTACTATGGAAGACTATAAAGAGGCCCTCATAAATCTGGAGAGCTCCATCGCAGAGGCCTCACTTCCCGAAGAAATAATTGTAAAAGCCTATATAAGGAACCTCGAAATTGTTAAATACGATTTTGTCTTCACTCAAGATCAGGAAGAAATCCGCCTTACTTTGGAGAGCAGCCTTCACGATCTGTCTTTTGAACAAAAGATGACGTTGTCGGACAATGAAGATAATAGTGCAAGCTTAGTACTCAGCAATATTTACGAGGAAGCATCCGACACTTCCGATTTTAACATGTTATTGAATATCGATACAGACAGGGACGAAAACAGCGGGAATGTCCATCTTGCCATTGCATCGCTGGAAGATCTTGTGGATGGCAAGGAGGTTCACCACACTCTTAATAGCACTTTATCCTTCGATATGATGTCCTATGATACCGTTCAGCAAGGTGAAATTACTCTGGCTCTTGAAGGAACCAACATGCGGAAGGACAAAAACCTCGTGACTGGAAGCAATTATACCGGCGACTTGAGATTAAAGATGCCGAATATTATTCCGGGTTCCATATATATAGGCTTTGCCCTGGACACCACGGCTGAATATGGACAAAAAGTCGAAATACCCGAGCTCAGCAAAGAAGAAGTGCTGGATATTGCTGTTGCCGAGCAGGAGGATTATGAGCGATTGACCAATGAAGCTTATGAAAAAATAGGATCATTTTTTACATTGTTCAATAATTTTTGACAATTTTCTTATAAACAGCACCAGGCTTTAATAAAAATCTTTTTGGAACCCTGTTATTTCTTAATAAAAAAAGCAGCCCAACACGGGTTGCTTTTTTTATTAAGAATGAGTACTGGTAATATTCTCGCCAAACAGGCAGGGATATTACGGTAGATTATTTCTTTTTTGCCTTAGTTGCAGCAACTTTTTCTTTGAGTTCTTTGCCGGCCTTAAAAACGGGAGCTTTAGAAGCAGGAATTTTGATCTTAGCCTTAGTGCGAGGGTTTACGCCGGTGCGTGCCTTGCGTTCTCTAACGTCAAAGGTACCGAAACCAACGAGAGTAACCTTTTCACCTTTTGCCAAGGAACCACTGACGCTTTCAATAATCGCATCAAGAGCAATCCCCGCGTCCTTCTTTGTCATCTCCGCCTTTTTGGCAATCGCATCAATAAGATCAGCCTTATTCATGTTAACTCTCCTTTCGGATATTTATGGCACTATCTGCCAAATCGTTTATACCCATATTATTGCATAAACCAACAGTAAAAGCCATCTTTTTTGAAAATTTTTTTTACTTTTTTTTGAAAGATTGTTTACAACAGCAGATTCAAGGACTTGCAAATCTCAAAACCCGCATTATTAAACAATTTCATTATTCCCGATTTTTTGCGTTTAAATCTATTGCCAAGAAATTTTTTTATGCTGAAAGGCAGAAATAAGGAGTCTGACGACCTCACTTGTATTTTTTTATATTTATGTTTATACTGAAATAAATAAACAAAGTGGATGGATTAATGATGCTTTTTATTTCAGATGGGGAACGTATTCATTATGGTTTTTCTCAGAAATTAATTAAAAATAGCAATTCCACCTTACTTTTTAATCTGATTCGTAAGGAGATGCCCATTTCTCGTGCGGCCTTAGCCAAAAAGACACGCCTGTCCCCAACTACCGTATCCATACTTATAGACGAAATGATACAGAACAAATGGATCTGTGAAACCGGCCCGGGCGAGAATTCAGATCGCGGACGAAAGCCCATTCTGCTTGAAGTTAACGCATCCCGCGGGTATGTCATTACAATAGAAATATACAGCGGCGGCTATAAGTGCACACTCTATGACATATGTCTCAAGAAAATAGGAGATATCGGCGTGCGCATGGCCACCTACAACAGCCGGGATATCTGCAGCACCATCTCTGAACTACTAGAAGCCAAGCATATCGTCCATGACCGGCTGATTGGCATCCATGTGATATTTCCGGGGCTGTTTGACGCTGAGACCGGAAAGCTGCGCTTCTCCGTTGTGATACCCTTTGACGAAATGGTGGATACCAATGTGGTTGAGGTATTAAAAGAGCAATTTGCCAAGGCCATTGTAATGATCAGCAACAATGGCGGTGTCATTGCGTTCTCAGAATTTATTGCAGAAGGGGACAATGCCGGTGTACCTCTGCTTTCCGTCAATATTGATGAGGGCATCAGCGGCGGAATGGTGCTCAATGATGCCCGCAACAATACAAAGATATGCCTTCCCCTGGAAATCGGCCATATTATCGTAGATAATGACGGTCCCCCCTGCAAATGCGGCAATCGCGGATGTCTAGAGACACTTTGCTCGACACCTGCATTGTTTCATGCATTAAACGAGAGAGCAGGGCTGGGGCTTAAATTCCGTGAAACATTCGGAGCGGAATGCAACCACGCCGCCATGGAAATCGCCGCTTCACATTTTAGGGCAAAAGATCCTAAAGCAATGCCTGTATTCCAGGATTATGTGTATAAACTGTGCTGCGGCCTGGTAAGTGTTGTAAATCTCTGTAATATCAAATGCATCCATATAGGCGGGTCCATTAGCAAGCTGGGCAGCGATTTTGCCGATCTAATACGCCAAACGCTCAGGGAACATTTTGTCATGCTGAATGCTTCCCTGGATATATCCCTGGAGCTATTCTCCAACGACAATGAACGCATTTGCCGGACAGCCGCCATCATGACCATGGACGAATTGTTTAAAAACAGCTAGCCAAATAAATGCCCGCCGGTTAACAAATTCTGCCCGGCATCAAAACCTTATAGTTTTACAACGATGCCCTCTTCCAAAGACTTTTTAATGGCGAGGATAATTTTCAGCACCTGCCTCGATTGAGCGGGAGGCACGGGCACTTCCGTTTCTTCCTTCACAGCATGAATAAAATCGCTGATCTCACCCACAAACATATCCTTCTGCTCAGCCTCGATATGCATAGCCCCTTCCTCTCCGGCGGGATAGTAGACCAAATTGGATCCCTGTTCCCCGTCTTTGATGTTGTGGCCGGCTGTCAGTGAATAGGCGATAGTTCCGTTGTCTCCGCAGCCGCGGAATTCAATGGAAAACGGAAACGGTCCTGTCATTTCCAGCGATGTCTCGCAAATGGCATTGGTGCCGTCCTCCCAGGTCAAATTAGTGCTGATGTGGTTCCAACAGCCGCTGGGGCTTTTCCAGCCATTGGCATATACCTGGCAGGGCATGCCAAACAAGCTGTACAAATAGTCGATATCATGGACATTCATATCATATAATCCGCCGCCGCTGATCTCCGGCTTGCGGTGCCAGGTAGACCAATTGGGATGCTGCGCCAGCCTTTTTTCATAGATCATATGAATATTCCCAAGTTTGCCCTGCCTGATATAATCCTTGATGGTAATGAATTCCGGCCACCAGCGGGCCACCTGCGCCACCATGAAATATACATTATTTGCCTTGCAGGCGCCTGCCATGCGGTCAAAGGATTCCAAATCGAAAGTCGCAGGCTTTTCACAAAGCACATGACATTTTGCGCCGGCGGCCTTGACCACAAACTCCTCATGGAGATTGGTCGGCGTGCAGATATCCACGGCATCGATCTTTTTGGCGGCCAGCGCTTCGTCCAAAGTGGCGTAATATGTACAATCTCCGCCTGCCGCTTCAACGGCCTTTGCCCCTTTTTCCGCACTCCTGTTGATAACGGCAACAACCTTTGCATCGGGAATTTTTTTATAAGCCTCAATATGTGCCATACCGATAAAGCCTGCCCCTACAAGTGCTACATTAAACATTTCTTTCACCTTCCTCTTATTTAATATATTTAAGCCAAACCACATGCGGCTTACAGCCCTTTACTGAATCTGCCCGTTCCTTTTAAAGGATTTGATGCCTTAATCTTTATGGAAGCAGGCGCTTCGTGGTCATGCGAAGATAGTTGCGATTGAGGCGGAAACCCTCGGCATAGGCAACCCCGCACTGGTATCCCCGGACTTTCGAGCAGTTGCGGACCATGTCCATAAAGTCAATGCCATCATGCTCCTGCATCCATTTCAACTGGCTTTGATGAAGTGATAGCGCCTCCATTTTCAGCTCAATCACATCGCTGATGTCCACATATTCGGTGGGCAAAAAGTCTGCACCCGTTAAGGTATCCATATGGTAGAGCGGAGTCAGCGGTGCGGCGCCTATATTTGCCGGAGGGTCATAATGGACGCAGCTGGCCGCAAATGTTGCGCGAAATGCCGCATAATAGGTTTGCATATGGTCGTTCATATAATCCCGCCGATAATGTGTGATAACCACATCGGGCTGCACATCGCGGACCACTCTTGCCAGACGGAGCACCAAGCCGTCATTTTCCGAGCTCACATACAAATCGTTTATATCAATGGCATAATGGGCAGCGCCGATCAGCTTAGCTGCCGCCTTTGATTCATTGAGCCGTATCTTTTTAAGTTCATCGGGCTCGATCTCCACATGTCCCAGGTTGCCGTTTGCCACAATACAAACCGCGACATTATGGCCGTTCTTAATATATTTGGCCAAGGTACCATAACAGCCTATCTCTAAATCATCAGGATGGCATCCAATTGCTAAAACATTCATGAAATATAATCTCCCTTGCCTTTTATGAAAATTTATTAAAACCCTAGTAAAGTTTTCAGCGAAAGTCTGGCATTTATAATGGACTGGTACGGGAAACGCCTGTAATTGGGCAAGAACTCCACGATCACCCAATCATCATAGCCAATGCGGTGCACTGAAGACATCACCGCTTCGAAATCAACATCCCCTTCAAACAGATCCACGAACATGCCCAGACCGGCCTGCTCAAAACGGCAGTCACAAAAATGAAGCTTTTTAATATATTGGTCACCTAAAATATCAATCCATTGATCGGGATATCCTATATAGATAATATTGCCCACATCAAAGTAGGCGCCTACATAAGGAGAGTTGATTTCATCCAAAAACCTTTTAAACTCCAAAGGCGAAAGCAGGAACTTATTCCAGACATTTTCAATGCCCATGCTGACATGAGCTGCTGCGGCATATGGAGCCAGCAGCGACAAAGATCTCTGCGAATTTTCATAGGCCCTGTCATACCTCACGATACCGGGCGCAAAATTAGTGCCTACCCAGCCGGGAACGATAAGCACTGTATCGGCGCCAAACACAGCGGCAGCATCAATCTGCTTCCTTGCGATATCCCTTGCATACTCCACATCCCCTTTGTCATCACCGGCCAGATTATGCTCCCACATATTCCACGCGCCGACGGAACACACCTGCAAACCTATGTCATGGATCATTTGCCGAAGCTGCAGCATTTCCTTTTCGGTTGTTTTCATATTAAGCTGGCCATTTTCGCTTATCACCAGCTCTACGCCGTCATATCCGGCTTTTTTGCTCTGCTCGCATGCCTCCCGGATATCAACATCCTGACTGAATGTATAAAAGCTGACACCTAGTTTCATCTCACCCATTCTCCTTTTTATGCATTCACTGTTTTTTACGGGCATTTTCGATATTGCTGAGCACAACCGCCGCAACAATGATGGTACCGGTGATTACAATTTTTATATAGGCATGAACGCCTAGAATATCAAGGGCATTGGAAATAATACCGGTCAGCAGGCAGCCAAGAAATGCACCTAATACGGTTCCCCTCCCGCCTTCAAACGTGACGCCGCCAATCACCGCCGCAACCAGCGCATCTAGCTCATAGCCGGAACCAGCGCTGGCGGTGATCGCATTCAGTCTTGCGGCGAAAATAAGGCCGGCAATGCTTATAATGGCACCGCTTATGCCGTATGTAATGATTTTATAAAGATCCACATCCACGCCTGAAAGGTAAGCATTTTTCTCATTGCCGCCGATAGCCACAATCCTGCGGCCAAATTTAGTTTTGTTCAGTATGATAAACACCAGCAATACGATGGCAATCATAAAGATGACCATGAGCGGCAAAAAATTAAAGAGCTGGACTTTGCGCATAAAATTCAGTTTGTTCTGAAAGTTTATGAACGAACCTCCTGCAATCAGAAGTGAAATCCCATAAAAAATCTGGCTGGTGCCAAGAGTTATGATAAGCGGCATACACTTGGATTTAGCAATAATTACGCCATTGA
>ENA-UOOR01002612-UOOR01002612.1-fermentation-metagenome-genome-assembly--contig:-NODE-2612-length-17825-cov-5.398593_pt1 | contig 17825 bp, 15 predicted proteins | sample MGYA00245780_ERZ724029 | MGnify/ENA primary metagenome ERZ724029 (study PRJEB28704, sample SAMN03018315) | fermentation metagenome | biome: anthropogenic terrestrial biome; feature: soil; material... | reverse complement strand
GGAAGAAGGATGAACTTGGAAAAGGAAATATATTGATTCTATTTAAAGATGTTGCAAATTGCTATAAGGCTTTTAAAAACGGTTTTCCTATAAAGGAATTACAAATAGGTGGTTTAGCTAGCGGACCTGGCAGAGTTACAGTATTTAGAGCAGTTTCCTTTGATAAACAAGATGTAGAGCAACTAACAGAAATGGGAAATGAAGGTACTAAAATAATACTTCATATAATTCCAGAGGAACCAAAGATGGAATTTGCAAAAGCAGTTCAAAAATTTAAAGGTTAATAAGGAGGGATATATATGTCATTTGGTATAGCGTTATTTACAGGGTTGTGGTATTGGTTAGGACAAAGTAAGATAGGATATACATTTCATGCTGTTATTTGTCAGCCAATAGTGATGGCTTTTCCAATTGGATTAATAATGGGTGATGTACCTACTGCTATGAAAATTGGTGCTAGTATAGAAATGATATATTTGGGAATGGTAGCAGCTGGAGCCAACATTCCAGCGGATGAGTGTTTGGCAGGCGTAATAGCTATACCTATTGCGTTAAAAGCTGGAATGGATCCAGAAACTGCGGTGGTTTTGGCGGTTCCCTTTGGCATATTAGGGGTTTTTGTTGATCAGCTTAGAAGGACTATCAATGCTGTCTTTGCTCATAAGGCAGATGAATATGCTTTAGAGGGAGATGTAAAGGGAATAGAAAGATGTGCTATTTTATATCCTATGTTACTAGGATTCTTGTTAAGGTTTCCACCAGTATTTTTAGCTAATTTATATGGACCAGAATTAGTTCAATCAATTATGGCAGCTATCCCTGAATGGATACTGCATGGACTAAGTGTTGCAGGAGGACTTCTACCTGCACTAGGTTTCGCAATTACTATATTTGTAATAGGAAAGAAAAACTTAATGCCATTTTTTATAATAGGATTTTTCCTAGTTCAATATTTCGAAATAAACATTATGGCTGCTGCAATATTTGGTACTTGTATTGCATTACTCATAGTTCTAATGAGAAATGAAGAAAGGGGAGAGAATATATGACAGATACTTTAAATAATGTAGATAATTCAGGGAAAAATAAATCGTTACTTTCAAAAAAGGATATCAATAAATCCTACTTACGTTGGTATTTAGCCTGCGAAGTATCAAGCTCATTTGAACGAATGCAATCTTTGGCATTCTGTTATAGTATGATTCCAATTCTTAAGAAATTATATAAAAAGAAAGAAGAATTGAGTAAAGCTTTGTCTCGACATCTTAATTTTTTTAATACTCAGGGCACTTGGGGTACTATTGTTCATGGTATCACTATAGCTATGGAGGAACAAAAAGCTAAGGGTGAGGATATTCCAGACACAGCTATTACGGGGATTAAGACCGGTTTAATGGGTCCTTTTGCTGGAATTGGTGACACGCTTGACTGGGGTACTTTAAAACCTATAGTTTTTGCTCTTGCAGTTTCATTTGGGATGACAGGTAGTGTAGCTGGGGCATTTATACCATTTGTATTTATGGTAATAACTATGGCGGTAGGGTATTGGCTATGGAATCTAGGATATTCTTTAGGAAGAGATTCTGTTAAATCTATTTTAGAAGCCGGTTGGATTCAAGAATTGATAACAGGGGCAAGTATATTAGGACTATTTATGATGGGGGCTTTGTCAGCTAATTTTGTTAAGCTTGACATTCCAGTAGTATTAAATATGGCAGAAGGCAATGAATTAGTAATTCAAGAAATTTTAGATAGTATTGCGCCTGGAATATTACCTTTAGTTGTAGTCTTTGCAATACATTGGTATTTAAAAAATAAAGGACAGGATTTTGGAAAGATAGTGCTGTTCCTACTTGCTATAAGTTTACTAGGATCATTTGTCGGATTGTTCTAAAAATGAATAGTAGCAATAATATTATTGCTACTATTCAGGTATTTAATATAACAAAACAATCATGAAAAGAGGGTTACTATGTTAATATCTATGGCAGAAATTTTGAAAGATGCAAGAAAAGGAAAATATGGAGTAGCGGCACCAAATGTATTAAATTTAGAAACAGTTCAAGCAGTTTTTGAGGCTGCAAGAGAACTTAAGGCACCAGTAATTATTGATCATGCAGGTATGGAAAACATTGAAATTATAAGTAAGATTACAAAATTCTATGAAAAAAAATATCCTGAGGTAGTTGTGACCTTAAATCTAGATCATGGTGGAGAGTATGAAGAAATAATACAAGCTATAAGATCAGGCTTTACATCCGTTATGATAGATAGATCCACTTTACCTTATGATGAAAATGTAGCTGAAGTGAAAGAAATAGTAAAAATTGCCCATGCTGTGGGGGTATCTGTTGAAGCTGAATTAGGACATGTTGGAGTAGGATATGAATACGAAGAAACAAGGGATGCTGGCCTTACAAAACCTGATGAAGCAGTAAGATATGTAAAAGAAACGGGAATAGATTGCCTTGCTGTAGCAATAGGAACATCTCATGGTACTTACAAAGGTACTCCACATCTAGACTTTGAACTTCTTAAGGAGCTTAGTGAAATAATAGATATTCCACTTGTATTACATGGAGGTTCAGGAACTGGGGATGAAAATTTAAAAAAGGCTGTAGAGTTAGGAATTCAAAAGATAAACCTATTTACAGACTTAAGCAATGCTGGCGTAATAGACTTAGTAGAGTATGTTACTAAGGATATTTCTAAAGAAAAACATATAAAAGAATTAGGCGAATTTGGAATTAAATCCATAAGTCTTCCTGAAGCTTTTAAAGAAGGAGTCAAAGGCTATAAAAGGGCACTTATGCATTATATGCAATTATTTAACTCGGCAGGAAAAGCTTAAGATTATTACTGTTATAGAATTGTGATTTGAGAGGTGAAACAAGTGCAAAATTTCAGATTTGAGAATGAAACTAAAATAATATTTGGTAAAGATACAGAATTAGAAGTAGCAACAGAAGTTTCTAAATATGGCCAAAAAATATTACTACATTATGGTGGTGGAAGCATAAAAAAAACTGGGCTTTATGATAAGGTGATAAAATCTTTAAATGATAATGATATATCATATGTTGAGTTATCAGGTGTAAAACCAAATCCACGACTTAGTCTAGTTAAGGAAGGCATAGATATATGCAGAAAAGAAGATATAGATTTCATATTGGCTGTAGGTGGAGGAAGTGTTATAGATTCCGCTAAAGCAATAGCTGCAGGAGTAAAGTATTTGGGAGATGTATGGGATTTCTTTGATGGAAAAGCTGAAGTAGGTGAAGCTATTCCAATAGGTACTATATTGACAATTCCAGCTACAGGTAGTGAAACTGGAGATACTACAATTTTGACCAATGAAGAAGGTTGGTATAAAAGGTCAATGAGCCATAAGAATATAAGACCTAAATTTGCAATTCTTAACCCTGAGCTTACCTATTCTCTGCCTAATTATCAAACAGCAGCAGGTGGGGTGGATATAATGTCCCATGTATTTGAAAGATATTTTACAAATACTTTAGATGTGGATATAACTGATAGACTATGTGAAGGAACATTAAAATGTATGATAAAGAATTTGCCTATAGCTTTAGAAGAAACGAATAATTATGCAGCACGTTCAGAAATAATGTGGGCTGGAACTATTGCGCATAATGGATTATTAGGGACAGGGAGAGTTGAAGACTGGGGTTCTCATATGATAGCTCATGAAATAAGTGCTATGTATGATATAACCCATGGCGCAACTTTATCAATTATATTTCCTGCTTGGATGAATTATGTGTACCAAGATAATATTGATAGGTTTGTCCAATATGCAATAAGAGTTTGGGGAGTGGAGATGAATTTCCAAGATCCTGAAAAAACAGTGCTTGAAGGTATTGAAAGAACAAAAGAATTTTTCAAGAAGGCTGGTATGCCTACTAGTTTATCGGAAGTTGATATATCTAGAGATAGTATTGAAGAGATGGCTGAAAAATGTGTACTATCAGGACCAGTAGGTAATTTTAGAAAGTTGTTTAAGGATGATGTTGTTAAAATTCTAGAAATGGCATTTTAGATTTAATAAGTAAGTAGGGAAAGATTATACAAGGAGTGATTAAAGTGACAGTTGATAAAATGAGATTTGCAGTTTTAACTAAAGCTAAGGTTGCGGAAGTACATGAAAGACCGCTGCCTGAAATGGATGAAAATCAAATTTTAATAAAACAAGAAGCATGTAATATATGTACAACCGATTATGGACAGTGGCTAGGACTGAGGGAACATCAACCTTATCCTATGGCAGGTGGACATGAAGGAGCGGGGGTTATTGTAAAAAAAGGATCAAAAGTACGTGATGATTTGAATATTGGAGATAGAGTTGCGGTAACTTATGGCTATTGTGGAGAATGTGGCCCTTGTAAATCTGGTGCTACAAGTGAATGCACACAATATGAAAGTGGACCTACTGAAGATGGATATTATGGAAATTTTGGATTTGCTGATTATTGTGTAAGAGATTCCAGAGTACTGATAAAAATGGATAAAGGTTTATCCGCCAGTGAAGCAAGTTTCCTAGAACCTTTAGCAACTGTAGCAAAAGGACTTAGAAAATTAAGAATAAAACCACTAGAAACAGTAGTAGTAATAGGGGCAGGAACTATGGGGGTTGTAAATGCACAAGCAGCTCGAGCTTATGGATGCCGTGTTATAATAACTGAAGTAATGGAAGAAAAAATAAAGGCTGCTAAATCAATGGGGTTTGAAGTAATAAATGCTAATGAATGTGATCCTGTTGAAAAAGTAAAGGCACTTACAAATGGAGAAGGTGCAGATGCAGTGGTTGTAGCTGTTGGAATAACAAGGGCAAATGAACAGGCATTGGACATGGTAAAAAGAGTAGAAGGGCGTATATTGCTATTTGCCGCAGGATATCCAGCACCAAAACTGGAAATTGATTCCAACTATATACACTATAAAAAGTTAGAGTTAATTGGAACTTATGGCGCAGATATGCAGGATTTTGTTATCTCTGCGAAGCTGCTTAATGAAAGAAGGGTGGATGTATCTAAATTGATTCAAGCTACCTATCCACTTGATAAGATTCAGGAAGCATATGGAGAAGCAAGCAAACCTGGAAGTTATAGGGTTAGTGTGCTTTTATAATATGATAATCAAATATGAAATCTATATCTGGAATAAAAAAATGGGCATTAGCCCATTTTTATTTCAAGTATTTATCAAACCAATTAGTTATCTCTTCTAATCTTTTTACTCTATGTTTAGGCTTTCCTGATCTGGAAAGTTCATGGTTTTCACCCCTAAACATACAGAGCCTGGAATCCACCCCGTGATATTTTAAAGATGTAAACATCTGCAAACCTTCAGGAATTGAACAACGCAAATCCTCTTCTGAATGAATAAACAATGTTGGTGTCGTTACCTTATCCGCATATTTTAATGGAGAGTGGAACCAAAGTTTGTCTATATCGCTCCATGGTGTGGCATTATTTTGATCATCTGCAAAGAAATACCCTATATCTGTAGTTCCAAAGAAAGAAACCCAATTGGAAATACTCCTTTGAGATGCGGCAGCCTTAAATCTCTCAGTATGACCTATTATCCAATTGGTCATAAATCCTCCATACGATCCGCCTGTTACTCCTATATTGTCCTTGTCTATTTCAGGATAATTGATAAGTACCATATCGACGAAATTCATTATATCGTCATAATCAATAGTGCCATATTTTCCTCTTATATCGGCAAATTCATTTCCTCTACCATCGCTGCCTCTAGGGTTTAGGAAGAATACAAAATAGCCTTCATTTGCCCAGTATTGCATTTCATGGAAAAACACCTCTCCATATACGGTCTTTGGACCACCATGGATATCAAGAATACCGGGATACAATTTGCCTTCTTTAAAATCTACCGGCTTTAAAACCCAGCCATCTATTTCTATATTATTATCATTTACAAATGTCAATTTTTCAGGAACGGATAACTTTTTCTCTTCATTTACCCAAGCATTAAAATAGGTGAGTTGTGTTTCATCATCTTGTAGAGCGTAGATTTCCTGTAGATTCAATCCTCTTAATCCAATGAAATATATTTTTCCGTCCTTAATATCAAATCCGTTTATAGAACCATTAGGGGATGTCAATTTTTCTATATTTCCTTTTATGTCTAATCTGTTAATAAATGAGGAATATCCTTCTGTAGTAATGAAATATAAATAATCTCCATAAACTCGCATACCCTTTGATCCACCATACTTACAGTCGGAGCCGACTGAATCCCCCAGACTATAATCAAAATCATTTGCTATCATATATGATTTTTCAGTTTTTAAATCCATTACATAGAATTTTGAATTTTCATTTAATCCAAAATTCTTATTATTAGTTCCGGTAAAGAGAATCTTGTCCCCTACATAGTGAGCTGAACTATAAGAAAAGTCATCATAAGGAGATATTTTTTCAAATACATTTTCTTTAATTTTATAGATATTTAATTCATTTTTTGTACTCTGTTTATCAATAAAAGAATTAGTGATAATTAATGCCAAAGATTTGTCGCTATTAAGTGAAATAAATTCCACATCTGTAAAGTCATCAGTTATAGGGAGGATGGTTTTTTCTTTAACTCTATAAATAAATAATTTATTTCTTTTTTTATTGGTAAAACCTACTCCATTAGACCAAAATGGTATTTCATCCAATATTTCATAATCCTTAGATTCCTTTATTTCTTCTAGTTTTTTTTCTTTTCCGGCATCAGATAGATTATCAAAGTCCGATAATTTTGGGTCATAAACAGCTGTTAAAAGATAGGTATTATCGTCTAAAATTTCAATCCCCGTTACATTTAAGGGGATTTCCATTAAAAGGTTTGCTTCTCCGCCATTTAAATTAATTTCATAAAAATTTGTAAAGGGTTCTCCCTTTTCCTCTCTTGTTTCATCTTTTTTGTTCCTATTTGATGGAAAGATTATGGTGCTATCATCTTTCCATATGAAGGATTTTTCCTTATCCATGCTGGTTAATTTAAAATACTTGCCATTTTCATCTAAAATATAAATATTTGAAAGATATTTATTATCCTCTAAATCCATATGATGCAATACAAAACCACATTTTTTGCCATTTGGAGAAAATTGAATACCTGATAAAAATTTATATTTTGTGAAATCGTCTAATTGTAACTTTTCCATAATAATAGCCCCCTAGTTTTAATAATATATTAAAAGTTTCTTTTGTTCCTATAACTTTCTAAAGATACTATGCTATTTTCTTTTCTATCTTCATTATCTTTCAGGATTCTAAATACATTTTTACCTAAAGAAGTAACTTCAAAATTATATTGAGGGTATAAGTTTAGCCTAATTAATCCCAAATATTTTAGATATTTGCCGTAATGAATAAAAAAATTAGGATATTCATCAAAGCTGCTTATTATAGTTGAAAGGCTACAATAACTGTTTGGAGATATTGAATTTATCATGTCAACAAATATCTTTTTAATTATTTCGATAGACTTTATATTTATATTTGTCACTTGATTTATAAATTCTTTGCTCCAAATAAAGTCAAATAATATGGTAAACTTTTCTTCATCTTTCAAGCGAACAAAATTTGTGCCCTTTTTCGTCAATACTAAATATTCTCCGTCTATCTTCATAAGTCCAAGCTTTATAGATAGCTGATAGAATAAATGTATTATAGGGAAATCTACCTGATTTAGATTTCTTCTATTTATGGTCATATTTTCTTCAAATATGCTGTTTAACTCCAATAGATATTTTCTTTTAATATATTTATTTTTTTCTGTTAATTCTAATTTTTTATCTATTGCATATAGAATAAACCTATCAAAATCAATAATCAAAGAAACTGCTCTTTCGTTTAAATCAAGTGCTATATTATTTACAAAATTTCTATCCAAGTTATAAGGCGAGCTGTTTGATTTCAATTTATTCATATAATAGAATCTATTATTGCTGATTTCTAACAATTCCATATAGGTGTCCTTATACTCGGTGGATTTATTTTTCAAAAAAGATAAATACTTGATGAAAGTACTTAAATAGGAGTTAAATTCTTCTTGTGAGATAATAAACTCATCCTTCACTGCTTCTTTAAAGAAATATTTAAAATCCATTTTATCAACATCGTAAAGGGTATAGTCGTCTTCAGCTAAATAATATTCAAAGAACTCAATAAGGTTCGTAATATGTTTTTTGATGGTTAGACTATGTGCTTTATTTTGTAAATATCCCTCAAATTCATAGATTTCATTGTATAAATATGAGGTGATGTCTTCCTCATATTCTAATATATTGAGAATACAATCATTATAAATACTAAATAGCTTCATAGAATGTTTTTTCAAATATTCTTTAATCGTTAATGATATATTTGATTTTCTGTGTCTGTTATAATCTATTAAGAATTCTTCAATAAAAATGGATTTAACCGAAAAAGGCAGATAATTTAATTCACCAATATAGGAGTAACGACCTAATATTTTTCCAATTCTGGCGAATATAAATTCTCCTTCATCTAAAACATTTGCTAGATTTGGTTCCCATAATTGATATTCTTTATTCTGAAGAGAATCCCTCACAAACATATACTCCTCTCTATATCCTAATATTTCAAAAAGGGATACAAAGGATTCATTCTTGGAAATCAACATATTTCTTTCAATTGGCTTAAGAGAATCCTTATATCTATCTAAAAATTTATCGATGAAGGATTTACCTGTATTATCTATATAATCTATGCTTAACCAAGTATTAAATAGGGCTTTATTGTTTTCTTCTTGGAAAAAGTGCAGATCAATATTTAAATTTTCATTCAATAAATCTATATCAACTTCCTTTTTTATAAAAGAAAAAAGTTTTTTTGTTATATTAAAATCAATTTTTTTCAATTCTTCAAAATCATATTTTTCCATAATTTCCTCCAATCAGTAATCTCAAGAATATTATATACTAACTTATTACAATTCACAATTCACAAATCACAATTCACAGTTCACAATTCACAATTGAAACAAAAGTGAAGAACTAAGAACTAAGAGTGAAGAGCTCATCAATGAACAACTAATACTGAATAGTGAACAACAATGGTTCCTTTATTGATCCCAAATTACTGCTTACGTCATCCTGAGTTGGTCAGTATAATCAATGCTTGTGAAGGATCTCTGGTTGTAGAAAGATAGTGAAGAATTAAGGCTAAAGGGGTAGTTCACTTGCCTTATATTGCACATTGTTTAAATATTTGGTAATATTGAATTAATAAAGATGGAGGTGTTTACAGTGATAAGATTTAGTGATTATAAATATGAAAGACCGGATATTGAAAAAGTCTCAAAAGAATTTGACAACCTGTTAGAAAAATTTGAAAATGCTAAGGATGTTGAGACACAAAATGAAGTGATCAGACAAATAAATAAATTGCGAAACACCATAGACACCATGGGAACTCTAGTCAATATCAGACATTCGATTAATACTGAAGATGAGTTTTACAAGAAGGAGCAAGATTTTATAGATGAAAATGAACCTAATTTTCAAAATTTAGTTTTTAAATATTACAAGGTATTGGTTAATTCCAGATTCAGAAAAGAACTTGAGGGGAAATGGGGTAGTCAGGTATTCAATTTAGCAGAACTGCAATTAAAGTCATTTTCGGAGGAAATCATAGATGATCTGGTAAATGAAAATAGATTAACGACTGAATATGATAATCTGATCGCTTCCGCAAAAATAGAATTTGAAGGAGAAACTAGGAATTTAAGTCAAATGTTTCCTTTCATAGAATCAAAAGACAGAGATGTGAGAAAAAAAGCATATGAAGCTTATACAAATTTTTTTGAAGAAAATGAAAGTGAATTTGACAGGATATATGATGAACTTGTTAAAGTAAGGGATAAAATGGCCAAAAAATTAGGCTATAAGAATTATGTCCAATTTGGCTATGATAGATTGGGAAGGACTGATTATGATTCCAAAATGGTAGCCAATTATCGAAAACAAGTATATGAATCATTGGTACCTGTAGTAGTAGAACTAATGGATAGACAAAGGAAAAGGCTGGGGCTTGATGAACTAAGATATTATGATGAACCATTATGGTATTTGACAGGAAATGCTACACCTAAGGGATCCCCTGAATGGATATTAGATAATGGTAAAAAAATGTACAAAGAATTATCCAAAGAAACAGATCAATTCTTCAAATTTATGGTAGAAAGAGAACTTTTAGATTTAGTAAGTAAAAGGGGAAAAATGAGCGGAGGGTATTGTACTATTATACCGGACTATAATTCTCCGTTTATATTTTCAAATTTTAATGGGACCAGTGGAGACGTAGGTGTATTGACCCATGAAGCTGGGCATGCATTCCAATCCTTTATGAGTATGGATTATGAGCTTCCTGAATATAAATTTCCTACTTATGAAGCATGTGAAATCCATTCAATGAGTATGGAGTTTATCACTTGGCCGTGGATGGAGTTGTTCTTTGAAGATGATGTAGAGAAATATAAATTTAGCCATTTATCAGATGCTATAAACTTTATACCATATGGAACAACGGTCGACGAGTTTCAACACTTTATATATGAAAATCCGGAGGCAACTCCCGAAATGAGAAAATCTAAATGGAGAGAAATTGAAAAGAAGTATCTGCCATTTAGAGATTATGAAGACAATGATTTTCTAAATAGAGGAGGATATTGGTTTAAACAAGGGCATATATTCCAAACACCTTTTTATTATATAGATTATACTCTGGCTCAAGTATGTGCTTTTCAATTCTGGATAAAGGATAGAGAAAACCATGAAAAGGCTTGGGAAGACTATATGAGATTGTGCAAAACTGGGGGAAGTTTACCATTCCTAGAATTAGTGAAATTGGGCAATTTGGAGAATCCGTTTGTTGATGGAACAATTAGTAAAGTGGTTAAACCATTAAAAGAATATTTAGATAGTGTAGACGACAGTAAACTCTAGATCGTATCCGTAATCGATGATAAACATCGATTACGGATATTTTTTACGGATAATAGTACAAAGTTTCATTAATCTTTGATAAAATAATTAATTAAATCCAATACATAAAACATAGTTTCATAATCATGCAGAATTATTGACACTATGGTTCATAAAGATAAAATATAGTTAGGAGTTGGGAAAATTGAAAAGCGTTTTAGTAATGCTAAGGGAATACTACAACCAAGCTACTGCTACCGAAAAGGAAATTGTAAAATATATTCTTGATAACCCCAAGGATATACCTGAAATGACTATTTATGAACTTGCTGGGAAAACATTTTCATCACCAGCATCTATTATTAGAATGTGTAAGAAAAATGGCTTCAAGGGGTTTAAAGATTTAACTAAAGCACTAATTTATGAGTTAGCTATGAGAGAACACAATAAGGAGCAAGAAACAAAGGAAGTTTTAAAGTCATCCGATAGTTTAAAGAACATAATCGATAATGTAACGTATAAAAATATAATTTCTCTTGAAGATACAAAAAACATAATAGATATAGACATAATTAAAAAATGTGTAGAGCTGTTGAACAAATGTCAAAATATCTGCATATTTGGTATAGGCTCATCTTTGATTGTTGCAAAGGATGCTCAGCAAAAATTTATGCGCCTTAATCGATATTGTACAGTAATTGATGATTGGCATTTACAATTATTGACTGCAAGGAATATGTCACCCAAAGATTTAGGAATCATAATTTCCTACTCCGGACAAACGCTGGAGATGATAGAATGTGCAAAAGCTATGAAAGAAAATGGTGTAAAAATAATATCCATAACCAGATATGGAGTATCACCTGTAGTTGATTTGTGTGATTATAATATTTTTGTGGCAGCTAATGAATCAACCTTTCGAAGTGGTGCAATGTCCTCAAGAATATCTCAACTAAATATTATAGATATCTTATTTACAGCATATGCTAGTAATAAATACGAAAACTCTTTGGAATTAATAGCAAAAACCCATATTAGAAAGGAAAGAAGAGAAAATGATTAATTTAGAAGATATGTCAACAGAGCAGATTAATGGTAAAACTAATGATTTGGATATTTTGCCCATATATGATGCATTACAAATCATGAATGAAGAAGATGCAAAAGTCCCGCAGGCTATAAAAGAGGAAATCCCACAAATTGAAAAAGCTGTTGGAATTGTAATAGAAGCCTTTAGAAAAGGTGGACGCCTAATTTATATGGGTGCTGGAACCAGTGGAAGATTGGGAGTATTAGATGCAGTCGAGTGCCCTCCTACATTTGGAACGCCACCGGAAATGGTAGTAGGCTTAATCGCAGGTGGTGAAGGGGCATTCATAAAAGCTGTGGAAGGTGCTGAAGATAGCCTCGCCAAGGGAGTGGATGATTTAAAAGATATAAATTTAAATTCAAATGATGTAGTTGTAGGAATTGCAGCAAGTGGAAGAACGCCATATGTGATTGCGGGACTAAATTATGCAAAAAAAATTGGCTGCAAAACAGTAAGCATAGCTTGCAATAAGGGTTCAGAGGTTGGAGAAGTTGCTGATATAGCAATTGAGGTAGTAGTAGGTCCGGAAGTATTGACGGGTTCAACTAGGTTAAAAGCCGGCACAGCACAGAAAATGGTTTTAAATATGATATCTACTATTTCAATGGTGGGCATAGGCAAAGCCTACAAAAATCTTATGGTAGATGTTCAAAGAACAAATAAAAAACTGGAAACAAGAGCAGAGAATATAATCATAGCGGCTACTGAAGTAGACAGAGAGTTAGCAAGAAGAATGTTAGAAGAGGCTGGTGGCAGTGTTAAACTGGCAATAACTATGATACTTCTAAACTGCAATGCAGATGAAGCTAAAGAAAGATTGATATTGGCAGATGGACACATTAGAAAGACATTAATAAAATAGGCTATAAATTTCATTAAAACCACGATATAAATTGTTAGAAACAGGAGGTAACTATGTTTGGAATTGTAATAACAGGGCATGGTGAATATGCGACAGGCATGGCAAATGCAGTAAAATTGTTAACTGGCGGGCAAGATGTCATTGGTATAAATTTTAAAGCCAATGAGAGTGAATCTGATTTAAAAAAACATTTAAATGTAGCAGTAGAAAAATTCAACGAGTATGAGCATATTTTTATTTTATGTGATATTTTAGGAGGTTCTCCTTTTAAAAATGCAGTCACTTTATTTAATAATAAAGAAAACATACATATTCTATATGGGATAAATTTAGGTATTGCTGTAGAATTATGTATGCAGTCCCAATTAAGTTTGGATTTCAATGATTCCAATTGTTATAAATTTATAGAAGAGATTGTTGATACTGGTAAAAAGCAGATAGGATATATGGAGAGTAAATAATAGGATTTTTAATATTAAGTGGTATAAGGTGTTATTGACAAAATTTATAAATGTTTATATATTTGTATAAAAAATTGAAAGGGGTTAGAAAAGTCAAATGAAAAAGTTTGAAAAGGTGGAAGATTATATCTATGAAATGGTAAGCAATCAATTTATATCAGGAATTTCGGTAGGAGTAAGCTATAAGGGATCAAATGAAGTCTTAGTAGCTGGATCAAATCAATTTGGGGGAAATGCAACTCCAATCAACGATCATACCTTATTTGATATTGCTTCTTTGACTAAAGTGGTTAGTACTACTACTTTAATTTTAAAGATGGTAGAAGAAGGATTTTTCTCCTTGAATACTCCTTTGATTGAACTTTTACCGGATGTTAGATTTTCAGAAATTAATATCAAACAGATTCTGACACATACTTCAGGGATCATACATGATGATAAAGCTTATCGTAAACTCCATACTAAGCAAGAGTTAAGAGATTTGATCATGAAGGAAGACTTGGCTTATGAGCCAGGGACGAAAGTGGTTTATTCTGATTTAGCATTTATCTTATTAGGTTTTATCATTGAGAAATATTTTGGCGATATTGAAACAGCAGCTGCTGAATATATTTTTAAACCTTTACACATGGAACATACTTGTTATTGTCCGTTAGAAAAAGGGTATGAGAGAAATCAAATTATGGCAACAGAAGTGCAGAAGACTGACCGAGGATTGATCCAAGGCGAAGTACATGACGGCAAAGCCCATCTTTTACAAGGGAAAAGTGGCAATGCTGGTATTTTTTCTACTGCCGAAGATCTTCTAAAATTTGGAAATATGCTCTTAAGCGGCGACTCAAAAGTACTTTCTCGAAGTTCAAAGAAATTATTACATCAAAGTTATACGGAAGGACTTATGGAAAATCGAACGTTGGGATGGTTGAGAAATGATGAAAGCTGTGCTTTTGGTGATTATGCTAGTACAGATTGTCTATTTCATACTGGTTTTACTGGAACATCAATTTATGTAGACTTTGAGCGTGAAGTAGTGATTGTTTTGTTAACAAATGCAGTTCATCCAGCAAGAGAAAATCCAAACATTTCACGTATTAGACACGTTACACACAACTTAATTTTAAAAGAAATAGATTATTAAACTGAAAAAAGAGGTGATGGAGATGGGCGTTGTTTTGGCAAGAGTTGATGAACGATTAATCCATGGACAAGTGGCTTTAGCTTGGCTTAGAGAAATAGATGTGGACATGGTAGTTGTAGTAGATGATGAAAGTGCAAGGGATCCTCTGAAAACAACACTTTTGGAAATGGCTGTTTCCGGTAGGATGAAATGTCTAGTAAAAACAAAAAAAGATGCAATTGACTATCTAAAAAAATATCAGAATAAGAAGGTATTCATGTGTGTGAAATCCTCTCTTGTACTGGAAGAATTGATGAATGCAGGAGTGACGATTCCTAGGATTAATATTGGGGGAATATATGCTCGTAAAGATCGTAGGCAATATTTTAAGACCATTTATTTAACGGAAGAAGAAAAGGTTGATTTATTAAGGTTAGAGGGTTACTCTACTGATGTGTTTTATCAAGTAGTTCCAAGAGATGAAAAAATCAATATTTTAAGCGAATTGAAAAACAAATAATTTTAAATAAAAAGGAGTGAAAGAAAATGAGTCTTGGGCAATCATTATTTTTAGCTTTTATTATTTCATTTATGGGATTGGATTTCTGGAATGGAACGATCTATATTTCCCGACCAGTATTTTTAGGTCCGTTACTTGGCTTGTTAATGGGCGATCTGCAAACTGGTTTAATTGTTGGTGGTTCGATTGAATTGATGTTTATTGGAGCACTGGCTATGGGTGCTTATATTCCTCCTTCAGCACCAGCTGCTGGAGCAATGGGCACGATATTTTCTATTTTGGCTGGAGGAAATCCAGAGGTGGGTATTGCTTTGGCTTATCCAGTTGGTATCTTAATGCAATTGGTAGGAATGTTGAATTGGAATATTGATATTTTTCTAGTCACTAAAGCTGAAAATTGCTTGGCGGAGAATAAGATAAAAGAAGCTGAACATTGGCACTTATCAGGAATTTTAGTTGGTTTCTTATCTTCTTTTATTGTTTACTCATTGGCAATTTATCTAGGGGGTACAGCAATTGGAAACTTCTACGATAAATTACCTACTTGGTTCAGCGATGGCATGTCAGTTGCTGCAGGAATCCTTCCGGCTATTGGGATCGCTTCACTACTTGTGTCCATGGGGATTAAAAAAGGTTGGCCTTTTTTCTTGATTGGTTTTATTTTGTCTGCTTATTTAGGCTTAGATGTGATGGCAATGGCTCTTTTAGGATTTGGTATTGCAGCAGCTATTGCTATTATCCGTAAGAATGGGAAAACAAATGAAGATGACGATGATGATGATTCTTTACAATCGATGCTCAGCTCTGATGGGGAGGAAGGTCAGAAAATAAAAGGTAAATTGATGCGTAGGATATTTTTCCGTTCCTTTAATACTATGGCTACTTTAAATTATAAAAGCTATATGTCTATGGGATTTGCCTATGCTGTTTCGCCAGCATTGAGGGCTATCTATCCAGATGAAAAAGAATATCAAGATGCGATGATCCGTCATTCTGAATTATTTAATACACATCCTTATTTTGGGAATCTAATCATAGGTGTTGCGATTGCTTTGGAAGAAAGTAAAGCACATGATGAAACGATTACAGATGAATCGATTTCTTCAATAAAAACTGCATTGATGGGACCCTTAGCTGGAATTGGAGATTCCGTTTTTCAAGGAACATATCGTGTGATTTTCTCAGCTATTGGTGGTGGATTAGCGATGAGTGGGAATGCGTTTGGTCCGATTGTGTATATTATTCCCCAAATTATATTAGCTTGGGGAAGTCGTTGGTTGTTCTTGACTCGAGGTTATAAATATGGAGCAGAATTGATCGTAAAGATTCGTCAATCAAATATCTTTGAACAATTTGTTGAAGGTGCTACGATCGTTGGTATGATGGTTATAGCAACGATGGCGACAAGCTTTATTTCAGTTAATTTAGCAACAACATGGGATATTTCTGGAAGAGAGTTTATTCTACAAGATATTTTGGATTCCATTTTACCTAACCTTTTACCGATGGCTGTTGTATCCCTCTTTTATTGGTTTATATCAAAGAAGAAAAATGGAGTATATTATTGTTTGCTCTTTAGTTTTGTTATCGGCTTTTTAGGAGCAATATTCCATTTTATGTAACTTAACATCTTCATTTTTACTCATAATTAAAAATGTTGCTAAGGAAGGGTGTCGATGCAAAAAAATGATACAAATGATATATTAGAAAGAATTCGTGGAGGCTTGATCGTTTCTTGTCAAGCAAGAAAAGGTTGGCCGATGTATGGAACTGACATCATGGTGGCTTTTGCTAAAGCTGCCCAACAAGGAGGGGCTTGTGGAATCCGTGCGACAGAACCGCAAAATATTCGAGCTATTAAGGAAGCTGTCGATCTACCGATGATCGGTATTTTTAAACAATGGTATGATGGTTATGATGTGTATATTACACCTACCTATCAGAGTGCCGTAGCTGTGGTCGAAGCCGGAGCTGAAATCGTAGCAATGGATGGAACAAAAAGGGCACGCCCAAACCGCGAAAATTTATGTGATATTATTTACAAAATGCATATCAATTATCCATATATTTTGATCATGGCTGATTGTGATAATTTGGATAGCGCAAAATATGCTCAAGAATGTGGTGCAGATATCATTTCTACAACTTTGTCAGGTTATACGGAAGCTACGAGTGATTATTCAAAGTTCCAATCGGGGTTGATTAAAGAATTTAAGGCACATTTAGATGTACCAGTTATTGCCGAAGGACATATCAGTACTGCTAAAGACTTACATGCAGCTTACGCAAATGGAGCAGATTCTGTTGTTATAGGAACGGCCATTACGCGACCAGAGATTATTACGAAATGGTTCGTTGATTCATTGATGGAGGTATAGATTTGTTGTTAGCCGTGATGGATTTGTAGAAGGGAAATTTCAGACAATAGAAGAAATTGCTGATGTTTTTAAGTTAGGTGCACATTCTGTAGTTGTTGGGACTTCAATTACAAGACCTGAAATCATAACTGCTCGATATGTACAGGGAGTAAACAATTATTTAAATAAATTTTAATTCAAATATTTTATATGTGAAAATAATAAAATATTCTGATTTCTAAGGAAATAAAATACACCCTAAAAGTTTTAATAACTTTGGGGTGTATTTTAAATTGTGTGCCAGGCATGGCACTAATCTAGCTAGTGAAAGTCTAGTCACGGGCATTTACCGCCAAGTGTAGCGAACCACAAGTTGGTATCGGTAATGATATAGATGAAGGAAGTGGTGTAGCAAAATTCTTGAGCCTACGAACAGA
>ENA-UOOR01002611-UOOR01002611.1-fermentation-metagenome-genome-assembly--contig:-NODE-2611-length-17828-cov-5.406347_pt1 | contig 17828 bp, 10 predicted proteins | sample MGYA00245780_ERZ724029 | MGnify/ENA primary metagenome ERZ724029 (study PRJEB28704, sample SAMN03018315) | fermentation metagenome | biome: anthropogenic terrestrial biome; feature: soil; material... | reverse complement strand
CTTGCAAGCTTTACTTTACTTACTGATTCATCTTCTTTAATCTTTATGGTAAAGGTTGTAGTTTTTCCACCGAAATTTATTGTCAATACCTGACGTTCTGACGATTTTTTGCTGTTAAACCCTGTTATGTTAGATTCTTTTATATTCTCTGTTTTTTTGCTTCCGTTAGTGTATGTTCCTTCTACAGTCAAGCCGGTAATATTTAATTTATCCCCTACAACATAAGTTAGTTTTGTAGGCAATGATTTTATAGAGATTTTCTCCAGCGCTGCTGTTGAATTCATAGAATCAAGTTTTCCGGCCAGTAATTTATAATAGGTATTTGCTTCTATTGTTGAATTGTTAACCTTTATTTGATTTGAAGATTTAATTAATTTAATTGTTCCATTTGAATTTATGAAAACATCTCCGCCTGTTACATTAAGGTTGTCTACTGATGTGTTATTTTCTGCTGAAAGTTCTACCTTTCCATTTAACTCTGCTTTTTTAACTGCGGTGTTTCCAGTAAGCAACAGCTTCACCTGATTTGAAGCTTTTATTTCTCCTGTTGTAGTATTTTCAAGGATTACCCTTACCTGACTCTGTTTTTTGTTTATGGAAATATTATTAAGACTTGAATTTTTGACAGTTATGGAATTGGGACCTCCACCATTTATGAATATTTTTCCTTTAACAGTAACATTATCAAGAGTCGCACTTCCTTCACCTATACCTTCTGTTAAATATAGATTGCCTCCAACAACCATGTCTTTCAATGTTACATTCATTGCATTTACCACAAGATTAGTATCAAAATTTTTGTTTAAGATTCCCGGAGAATTGACTATTTCTCCTGAAATACCGCTTAAAATCTTAACCACTTCAGCTCTCGTAATCTCAGCGTTTGCTCTGAAGGTTCCATCAGGGTATCCGTTTATATATCCCTTTTTCTTAAGACCTCCGATAGTACCCTTAAGATCTTCATTAACATCCTGAATATCAGTAAATTTTGCTGCTTCAGGCTTGTCCCCTTCTACTCCGTAAATAATGCCAATTATGCGCGCGGCTTCTCCTCTGGTAATGTTTTCATCAGCTTTTAGTAAAACACCCGGCGTTATATAATTAGCGCTGACTCCTTTTCGAATCTCATCATAATACCAGTCCGAAGAACTCACATCATCAAAATTAATATCAGATTTCTGAGTAAAACCCATTATTCCATTGACAACTTTATAGAATTCAGATTTGCTCATATTGTTTCCGGGTCTGAAATCCCCATTAGGATAACCTGAAATAACACCCTTATCTTTCATATAGTTTATTTCGTCCTTTGCCCAATTATGCTCATAATCGCATTCTTGACCTAATGCAATCAAATTTCCGTACATTAGGATGAATAAAATAATAACCCACGTTAATAGCTTTTTCATACAATCCTCCTCAAATAATAATTTAGCTTGTTCCTACATAAGCATAATAATACTTTATTTAAAATAATGTCCAGAAGCAAGTTGCGACATTTTTCAACATGTTTAAATCATTATCAACACTTTAAAAACAGAGGTTTTCATGTATATTCCACGAAGCTATTAATGAATCGAACAATGTAAAATAAATCAAGTAATTGTTTTTTTATAAATAAGTTAGTCGATTTTTAGGGAAATATATTTCAATAAAACTTTAGATGTTCTGTTATTTTTTCAACTAATATTTTTTATCAAAATAGTATGTTTATTCTTACTAAGTAAGAATAAACTGTGTTCTTGCATATTTCTTATTTTGTTTTATAATTAATTTATCGGACTTATACAAATACAAAATATTTTTAAATAAAAAGTGTACTATGAAAGGATTATGCTATGCTGAATCTGAACGACTTTATGAATAATGGAATTAAAAATATTGCAAATACTGCCAGCCGGTTCTACCTGGGTAATCGTAAGGGACAGTTATTTATGCTTAACATGATGTCTGCTTTGCGCACAAGCGCTAAGATAAGAGAAAAATATGAACAAAACGAAACACATATTCCGCCTTTTCTTATTGCAAGCATTGCGTCAAGCTGCAATCTGCATTGTTCAGGCTGCTATGCCAGAGCTAACGGCGGATGCAGCAACGGGGAAACACCGGAAGAAATGACTCTTGCGGATTGGCAGCGAATTTTTAATGAAGCATCTGAAATAGGAATATCATTTATTTTACTTGCCGGCGGTGAACCTCTGCTTCAACGAGACATTATAAAGCTTGCATCGCAGTATGATAAAATTATTTTCCCTATATTCACTAACGGTACCATGATAGATGATGATTACCTGACGCTTTTTAATAATCACAGAAACTTAATTCCTGTTTTGAGCATTGAAGGTGACGAAAATCAAACTGATGAACGTCGGGGTCACGGGATTTCAAAAATAATAAGAGATACCGCACAAGCCTTTAAAAATAAAGGTATTTTATACGGTACCTCAATCACTGTGACAAATGTAAACAAAGAAGCTGTCACAGATAAAGAGTTTGTACAGAATTTACGGAACTTCGGCTGCGGTCTGATATTTTATGTAGAGTATGTGCCAGCAGAAAAAAATACTGAACATTTGATTTTGAGCAGCCAAGACTTGCATGAGCTGCAAAACAGAATTGATTTGCTGCGAAAGGATAGGCAAAACAAAGGGATGATTTTACTTTCATTCCCAGGCGACGAGGAAAAAATGGGCGGCTGTCTGGCAGCCGGGCGCGGTTTTTTTCACGTCAATGCCAATGGAGGAGCTGAACCATGCCCTTTTTCACCATATTCAGAAATAAGCTTAAAAAAACAATCTATTACAGAAGTTTTACAATCACCTTTTTTTGAAAAGGTGCGTAAAATTAGTGCGTCAGAAGCCATGAGCCACAATGGGGGATGCACATTATTTCAATATGAAAGCCAAGTCAAAAAGGCGTTAATATGAAAAATGTCTGTTTCCTGCAAAGGATTTGCACGTAAGCTATTGTTCATAAGTACATTAATATTTCCACTCTTTCATCGTACTATTGTGCCTTGCGTATTGCTCCTTTTTCACATTTGTTGCCCCAGGAATCAATCAACTCGTTATCTTTATATACACGCAGAATTTCAGAGTTGTTTGAACATTTCACGCACTCAACACCTATTGTGGTAAAATCAACATTTGCAATATCAAAAAGAATTCTTTTTTTGCCTTTGATTTCTTTGCCAGTATTGCAACTCCTATGGCACCTGTCAAGTGACCATTTGGATCCACTATTACAGGATGGAATCCTCAAAGGCTTTTTAACATCTCATATCTTCATATAATATAAGCCCCCTGAGATATTTTAATTTAATGCTCCATATATTCTTCTAATTTAATCAGTTGAGTAATAAAATCCTCCGGAAAATTAAATCTTTCATTATTGAACATGAGATCAATCAAACTATCATCAAATTCATCATTTTCTTTATATTGACTGATTTTTCTGTTGATGTTTTCCATTTTTTCATCTAACTGCGAAACCGAATCCGCTGCTTCTTTAAGCTCCTGAATTAATTCAGCAGGAACATCTTTATCATATTTGTAGTATATTTTATGCTCCAGGCTTGCCCAAAAATCCATGGCAATTGTCCTGATTTGAATTTCTACATACACATCTTCCACTCTGTCGGACATAAAAATAGGAATTTGCAATATTAAATGCAGGCTCTCATATCCGTTGGGTTTTGGATTCTTAATATAATCCTTGCACTCAATTACCGTTATGTCTTTTTGATTTTGCAGCATCTCGCTTATCTGATAAATATCAGATATAAAGGAACAGGTAATGCGAATACCTGCAATATCCCGTACATTTTCCCTTATTGAAGGCAGCGACATCTCATAGCCTTTTCTATAAACCTTTTTCATAGTGCTTTCGGGTGTCTTTATACGAGATTTCACGTGTTCAATGGGATTATAATCATGAATATGCTGAAATTCCTGCATCAGAATACTAATTTTTGTATTCATCTCATCCAATGCAAATTTGTAAGACATCATAAATCTAGTAAGTTCTGTTTTAATTTGTTTTATGTCTGTAGTTTGTTTAGTTTCCATGTACTACTCCTTTTATCGTAATATTAATATTTACGCAACAAATTATTTCTTATAAATGGAATTATATTATATACTTATTATCTTAATTTTACCATAATTACATATAAAAAAACAGAAAAACACCAAATGAAATCAAATTAATTGATTAATTGGTATTTTTCCGACCTTTCGTTACTATTTACACTATTTACAGTCAAAAATCTTCTGATTGAAATATTATGATCCTACCTTCACACTGTCATTTTAATATATTATCAAATCATATAATCTATATAACATTACTGCAGTTTCTGCTCGTGTAGCATTTGCTTTTGGGTTGAATCTGCCATCGGAGCCTTTTATTACTTCGTTGTAAGCTGTAAGCCCTGCTCCTTGTTCAGCCCAGGCTGATATGGAATCCACATCGCTGAATTTCATTAAGACAGACTTATCCTGTGTCTTGTACAAATTCTTATCCAGTATCGCTCCTATTATCTTGGACATTTCTTCTCTGGTTATATAACCGTCAGGATCAAAGCTGACTGGAGATTTCCCGTTTATCAAGTCGTTTCTATATACGGCACCTACGGATTTAAAATACCACTTATCCGTATTTACATCCTTAAATGGTAAATTGATGTCTAAATCATCATTATATTTCATCATCCTGGATATTAGTGCGGAAAACTCAGCTCTTGTAATGTTGGAAGCAGGAACAAATTCTTCTGATGTTCTGCCTCCGATTATTCCTTTTGCCGCCATACTGTTTACCGCCTCATCTGCCCATTCATAATTTGATAGATCTTTGAATTCTGCTTTGTTTGTTTCCACTTTGAATTCACCTGATTTATGGGTTATAAACTTCATGCACTTAGTTTCAGAATCATATACTCCGCCTATTAATTCCTTTGTTTTATCTTCATTTGCCAGAACCAAGGTTAAATCATTTTTGTCATTCCCGTTAATATCATAAGGAATTATAATTTTAATAGGATTAATTAAATTCCTTAATTCCCTGCCTTCTTGTTCAAATACTATCCATACTGAGCTGCTGCGTTTTTGTAATTTTATCTTCGTATCTGCTTTTACATCTCTTCCCATGAAATTAGGAGATATTTCAAATGACGATTTTTCTGAGAATATTGTTATAGTGTCTATTTCTTTGCTGATTGCTTTTTCCAACAACAGTTTTGTTAATATTATTTCATTAAACCCATCCTTTTCTTCTACCATCTTAATTCTGATGTTCTTTCCAATATTTCTATTTGGGCTTTCATTGATTTTTGATGATTTGTATTCAACTTTAACAGAAATCTCCAATATTTCGTCAATTATTTTATTCAATGTAGTCTTATTTTCTATTTTGTAAGATGAGCTCAAAGCTATTCCCATATTTTCTCCGACTATTTCACTCAATTCTTTTATTAAATCTTCATCGGATTTCTCATCTATCATATTATTTAATACTTTTGCAACACTTATGGCACTATTGCATATTTTAATTGCTAATTCTTCAGTTTTAATCAGGTTTAAGGCATTTAAAAGAACTTCAGATACCTTGTAGCTCTCTTTAAATATGCTCTTTATCTCCCCGGATTTTAAGCCGGCTATTGTGTCTTCATAACACCCTATCATATTATCCAGAGCTTTAATTATTTCTTTCTCCGAAGAATTTTTATTATTTATCACCTTTAAAGCTTCATCTATAGCTTTGCCTAATTCATCAGAATCACCGGAAACCATTGGCGCTCCTATGTCCGCTCCCAGATCTTCTGTATATAACCATTTAATGCTGTCGCCATCTTTTAATCTTACTGAGCGCGCACCAACATCTGGGAACTTCCCATTAACGGAAAACATCCATCCGCTGCCTTTACCCTTATCAAATTCACTCTGATTGTCAATACTTGCTATATAGCCTTTACGATTTTCATATTTAATGCCGTGAGCATCAAGTCTCCTTGTAGTCAGGCTTAGAGCACTTTCATTCTTATTTATTACAACATCACTTTCGTTTAAAATAACTCCCTTATATCCCTTTATATATAAATCAACCTTCTCGTCCTTTGGCTCAGGGTCGGGCGTATCTGACTTTTCCATAATTATTTTCTTAGCTGCTATGCTGCCATCTATATTTACTTGGCAATCATAGGTTTTATCCGGCTCTAAAATAACTCCAAACTCTATTTTCCCCAGATCATTTGTAATGCCCTGATCCACATAGTAATACCTGTATTCGTATTCGTCTTGTATTGTTATGCTTACAGGTCGATTTCTTACGCCTTTAATACTGATTAACGCCTCACTGCCATTTTGAGTGTAATCTATTAAAATATTTGATTCTGCCATGACCGTTGAAGGTATAAGCATAAATAGAATTAGCACCATAGATATTATGCGCTGTATGTTTTTTCTCATATATTTACTTCACTCCTTATATTATACTGTAAGGCTCCCCGGCATTACCCGGAGAACCCATTGTTGTTAATTAGCTACTTTTATCTCTTTTGCTTCCCGCATCATAATGTTCTGGGATTTCATGTCATCCCATACAAACGCCTTTATATAGTAGTTACCTGATTCGGGAACTAAGAAACCTGCAGACATTTCCAATTCTTCCTTACTGATTAATTCTTTTTTAACCATAGAATAGTTTATTAACTTATTGGTTTTGTTTTCATATAAAGCTACTATCAATGTAGCTGATTTTGAGGAATCAGTCAGATTGATAATTTTTACTCCTGCATCTGCCTGTTTGCCATTTTTAGCTGCCGAGTCTCCTGTATATTCAATTTCAAATTCTTTTTCATATATTATTATCTCAATACTATCTCTTATATCCTTTCCCTTAACCTTTGCACTTATAGTTGCTTTACCGGGTTTTTTGGCTTTTACATTTCCTTCAGCATCTACTTCTGCAATTGCACTATCTGAGCTTGACCACTCAATTTCTTTAACAGGTACTATTTGATCATTTTTATCATATCCTGTCACAAGTAATTTTATGGTTTCTCCCTCTGTTATTTTAGCTGCATCAGTCTTGTTTATCTTTATGCTGACCGGTTCATTAGCATTAAACTTCATTTCATTGAACATTGATTTACCTCTATACACATCTGCCAATGCTATAAATCCCTGTTCTGTTACGCTATCTATTTCCGGTTCAGGGCTCCATTCTGATTCCTTTTCAAAGTGTCCGTCCTTGTAATAGTTCATCAGCGAATCCACTATGGTCTTTCCGCCCTTAATCCATTTTTCTGATAAGGGGTTTTCTCCTGCTGCCATCAAGCCCTGAAGAACTGCTGATGCTGAATATGGATTTTCTGAACCCCACACTATAAATCCGCCTGTGCCTGCATCCTGTTCTCCCTTTAGGTAGTTCAGTCCTTTGTTTATTGCAGTTTGAACTTTTGTCTGGTCTTTATATTTTGCCAGTGCTGTCAGTACCATTCCTGTTTCATCTACTCCGCCAAAACTGCCTGTGCTGTCTTGATAACCAATAAGAGCATCTACTGCCTTATCTCTATTATATTCAGCTCCTGCCATATCCAATGCAAGCATGCCGAAGGCAACAGTTGTAGGATAATCATCATATTGTCCGATAATGAATTTACCATCCTCATTTTGTGCACTTGCCAGAGCTTGTACATAGTCTTTGTTCTTATAATCGTATGGATTTTCTCCTGCCGCAATTAATCCCAATATGTTCCCCACATGCTCTGATGCGGATTCCGGATTTTCATTGGTTTTAAATTTATAACCAATCTCCGTTAAATCCTTCTCCAAATTATCACTTGTAAAATTATAACCAAGTGCGGCTCTGAAGGTAAATTCATCTTCCTTAGAGTAATGATTTCTTAAGGCTTTTATTGCTTCTTCTAATGTACTATCTGTTTCGTCTGCCTCTGTTACTCTTATTTTTACAGTGTCTTTTATATTTTTGTCATCCACAAGAGCCGCAGTTATACTTACTTCTCCTGCTTTATGCGCTATTAACTTGCCGTCTTTTATAGTAGCTATTTCTGCATCGGAGCTTAACCACATTACTTCTTTATCTGTTACTATGGTAGTTCCTTTGCGGACTTCCGCTGCAAGTGGTAATTCTTCCCCTGCTTTTACGGATGTGCCGGATATTATCTTTACAGTCAGCTTTTCTTCCGGTTCTCCGCCTGTCAGTTCTTCCCATTGCGGGTTATTGCCCTTTTTCCAATCATATATACAGAACCAGATAATTTTATCTCCTTCTTTTAGTTTTACCTGATCTGCCCCTACATCCGGGATTTCACCATTGACATTAAACATCCAGCCGCCTTTTTCAGGTCCTGTTATGTCATATATGGAAGTTACCCACCCATTTGAATCAACATATTCGCCTGTAGTAGCCTGTAACGCTCCAAAAGCTGTCAGACCACCACTGTGATTTTCTTTGTTTATGGTTACTTTTTTAGGAGCAGATTTAATTTCATACTCATCATTTTCATCTATTACTATTATGGCTGTACTTACTTCCAATGTATTTATTTCTTCCACAACGGTTATTTTGAAAGTATCCTTTATTTCTGTGCCTTTAACCTTAGCCGTTATTGTGGCTGTGCCTGTACCTTTGCCTACTATAGTTCCTTCTTTTACGGCAGCAATATTATTATTCGAACTTGTCCATATTAATTCTTGTCCGGCCAATACCTTTCCGTCTTTATCAAATACTTTTGCTGTTAATGGTAAAGATTGCCCTGCTTCTATTTTCTCTATATCCGGTTTGGCTATTTCTACTTTAGCAGGTACTGCGTCCGGGTCTGCATTTAATCTCAACAATTCGAACATGGATTTCTGGTTCTTTAAATCCGTCAATGCACCAAATGCAGTATATGTTGCTTCATAGTAAGTATACTCATCTTCTACGCCTTTCCCATAACCGCTATTTTTCATGTTGCCCTTTATGGTTTTGCTCTTCACGATAGCATTTAGCATAGTTGAATCATTCTTTATCCATTTTTCATCTTCCAATGGATCTATTCCATTTGCTATTAAACCTTGTATAACTCTTCCGGTCGCTGTAGGGCTGTTGGTTCCTTTTTCATAACCGGATACAATATCAAACCCACCGTCTTTATTTTGCTTAGTATTCAAGTAAACAAGTATTTCATCCACTTTAGCCTGTACTCCATCTATATCTTTATGATTCGATAGGGCTGTCAATACTATTCCTTCTGTCTTTATATCCTTGTAGGTGTGTGAACCATCTTTTTTATCGTAAATCGCCATTAATTTTGAAATTATTTTTTCTTCGTCATAATTTCCGCCTGCCATATCCAAAGCTATGACCGACCTTGCTTGTGCTTCTACAGAGTTTTTATCGCTACTTGCCTTTACAAATTCCCCTTCATTTTCTCCATCCGGCTGTTGTGATTCTTCAAGCTCTTTTACAAGATTTCTTATATTAACCTTGTCCTTATACTGCCTTGGGTCTAAATCGGCTCCTATTAATGTTATTATGGATTGAGACAATTGATATGCGGATTTATTGTCTTCATCTATATAAATATGCTTTTGGATATTATCTACATCCATTCCTGCAAGTCTTGCAGCTCCCGTTGCCATCATTTCAAGCCCTGCATTTACTGTGCTTCCGCTGCTGTCTTCCGTCATATATGCTTCATAACATCGTTTCAGGAATTCTATTTCTTCCTCTAAATCTACTGGTACTACAGGTTCTGCCGGTACTTTAGGTTTTACATTCAACTTTATGCTTGCTTTTACATTGCTGTCCGTTTTAGATATTGCAGTAATAGTTACCTCTGTTATTACCTCTGCCTTTTTTGCTGCGAATTTATTAGGTGCATTAAATTCTAATATATCTTTATCTGATACTTCCCAAGTTACCTCTTCGCCGGCTAACACCTGACCGTCCTCATTTAGCACATCTGCTGTTAAACCCATTTCCGAACCCTCTTCAAGCTCAGATATGATTTTCCCGCCTACGAACCTTATTTTTATACTATGAGGCTTTGTAAGATCCAGTTCCTGTTCTTCACCTTTTTTGACTTCACCATACATGGATTTTCCATTCCTTAAATCTACCAATGCTGCAAATGCGCCTATTGTAGCCTTTGTTTCTGTTACTGCTGATGGGCTGTCTGTTGCTTTAAAGCCGGTAGATGTCTTGAATAGAAGTAACCCGTCTAACATGGTTTTGCCACTTTCTATCCATTCTTCACTTAAGGGATCATCTCCTATTGCCATTAATGCCTGAATGACCGATGCAGTACTGGATGCTCTAATTTGTGGGTCTCCGTTGTACTTAAATCCTTCTATGTTTCCATCTGTGTATTGCCTTAATTTAAAGTACTTTTTAATACCGACAATGACTTCCATAACTTCCGTCTTATCCTGATGTTTTGACAATGCTATTAGACCTAAGGAGCTTCTCTCTATATTATCTCCTTCTGCTGAATTCTTTAATTCATAATAGTATTTGGTTCCATCTTTTTTTGCTTTTTTTAAAAGAAGCTCAACTGCATTGCTTTTATTGTATAAATCTTCTGTGCTGCCAACTGAAGCCTCATACATATCCAAAGCTATTACAGACATCATTAAATCTTTATCATCAGGATCAGAATTCCCTAATTTGAAGTTTCCACTTGCCTGCTGTGAATATGTTAATTCCTCTATAAAGTTTACATTATTATAGTTGCTGGGATCTTCTCCCGCAGCTATCAACGCAATTATATTTTCCGCCAATTCTTTTGCCGATGTATAATTGTCCCTAATATACATCTTATCTTTAACATTATCGGAATTTTCTCCATTATGAATCATGGACATGGACAGCAGATAATTGTAATTATATCCTGTTTGTTCATCCAAATATTGCTTAATGTCATTTATATTTCCAATTATTATATTTTCTGTTGTTTTTGGAGTTACAGTTACATCTATAGTTCCTTTTATTTCAGGATTGGAAGTTAATGTTGCTGTTATGGTTACGGTAGTTTCTTCTGCAACCTCTCCTGCCGCAAAGGTATCTAAAAACGAAAATTTTAATACATCAGGATTTGAACTTTCAAATGTTACTTTTTCTCCGTTTGCTTCTTCACCATTGCCACATAAAACTTTTGTATTTATTATTTGATTTCCACCCGGGAATAATGGCGTTACCTGTTTCCCTCCCGGGAAGCTTAATTCAATGCTTGCCGGTTTTGTCGGATCTGCCGGTTCTTCCCCTTCTTTTGTGTATGTAAAAGTTATTGTGTTTTCCTTTTTATCTAATGTTACCGTCTGTGACTCCGGTGTTTCATATCCTTCTATTTCTATTGGTTCAAAGGTATATTCGTTATTCATTTGGTAGTAATTTTCTGATATTTTATCTATTACATTTATTAAATTATAAGTAACCTTTATATCTACATTGTAATTTAGTAAATCATATCCAGAACCTTCTACAGCTACCCATGCTGAACCTTGTTTTTCCGCCTTTTTTAGTTCTTTTCCTACTATGGTTTTGCTTGAAGCTATTTCTTTGCCTTTGCTATCTTTGTATTCAACGGTTACAGCAGCAGGATTTACTATCCCGAAAGTATTCTTGGCTGTTGCTCCTGAATCATTGTATACTTTTACAAGATATAAAATTTTTGTTGTTGTGCCGTTTCCGTTTCTTCTAAATATGGAATTGTCCCTATTAGTACTTGGCCAATTTTCTACTGTATTTGGTATTATTATTTCATCAACCTTGTTGTCTTCAAATGCATTTGCACCTATAGTTTTTAGCCCTTCATGCAATATTACGTTAGTTAATAAGTTTGTTTTAAATGCACCTTCCTGTATTTCCTCTATATTAGACGGAATTTCTATTTCTTTAAGCTGATTTTGCATAAATGCTGAATTACCTATAGATTTCAGATTCTTAGAGAATTCTATTTCAGTTAACTTGTTTCCAAAAAATGCTCTTTCTTTCACTTCCGTAATACTGTCAGGAATATTTAATTTTCCCAACAAATTTCCTTGAAATGCCCACTCACCAACTACCTCTATACTATCAGGCAATTTTAATGTTTTAATTTGAGTTTGTATTTTACTCCCACTAAGGGTTGTATAATAAAAAGCTCTATACCCTATGATTTTTACAGGTACACCGTTTATCTCTTCCGGTATCACCAAATCCACAGGCGGTTTCCCACCCTTATACCCTGTTATAGTACCTGTTTCTTCATCAAACTCAAACGGTGTTTCCTCTGTGACTTGCAGTTCAACCTTATTAGCTTCTGCTTCTTTAGTTACTTTTGAAAGGGTTTCCGAATCAACCAATTGTTCAGGATTTTCTTCCACACCTGCATCAATTTCCATTGCATTTGCAATATTATTAACCGCTAAAGAAACCGGTGACAAAATAATGCTAAGTGCTAATAACATAGATATGAATTTGAAATTAAACCTTTTTTCCATACAAAACCATCTCCTTATTTTTTTTTGTCTTCCCTTCATACAACCCAACAAAAAAAAGCCTTAACCTTACCAAGTTAAGACTTTATAGCTCAAACAATCAAAATAATAATAAATTCATATATCATTAATATTTATCTCTATATCTCTATACATCCTGCCTCAATCCTGGAAGGCTTTTACAATGCTATTTAGGCAGTTCTCCTGACTTATGATCATAGCATATCTTTCACCTTCCCAGGAATATTCCCAGTGGTATGTTAAAAGATCGCTCACCAATTACAGTGGCCGGACCGTTCATGATTCTCACATGATTCTCTTTTAATCCTTTATAAAATAAAGAACCTAAATATTTAATATTAAGTTGTTTTATCGACTTCATTGTATACTTAAGCATGCACCAATGTCAAGACAAAAATTTCAATGAAAAATACACTTTTCCATCCTGATAAAATAAAAACAGCATGAAGTTAATATTCACAGAATAAATTTTTTATTGAAATTTTAAATTGTTATACTTGCATATTTTACGTGTTTAATCTATCATATAATCGTGTTTAATTTTATGATAGGAAGTGTACTACCTTGACAGAAGGAAAAATCTCAAAATCAATAGTATTATTTGCATTGCCAATATTGCTTGGTAACCTTTTTCAACAGCTTTATAGTGTAGTAGATTCAATTGTAGTTGGAAAGGTAATAGGTAAGGAAGCTCTTGCTGCAGTTAGCTCTACCGGCAGTCTAATTGACTTGATTATCGGTTTAATTAATGGAATATTCCTGGGGGCAGGTGTTGTTATTGCCCGCTATTACGGGGCAAGAAACAAAGAAAATATATCAGTTGCTATTCACACAACTATTGCATTTGGATTTATAGCCGGAATAATAGTAACATCTCTTGGAGTTATATTTACCCCATGGTTATTACGTTTAATGGGAACTCCGGATGATGTCTTTGCAAATTCAGTGATATATTTAAGAATATACTTTATCGGAGGAATAGGCATTGTTATATATAATGCCTGTATGGGTATATTTCAGGCTCTTGGTGATAGCAAACACCCACTCTACTATCTGATTGTATCAGCAATTATAAATGCTATATTAGTTATATTGTTTGTAGCAGTATTCAATTTTGGTGTAGGTGGTGCCGCCGCAGCTACAGTTATTTCTCAATTTGTCAGTGCAATTCTTGGCTTTATTGCTCTTACCAATGCGAACGGTAATTACAAAGTAGACATAAAGAAAATAAAAATTGACGGTGAAATGCTTAAAGTCTTATTGAAAATGGGTTTACCTACCGGAATTCAAAACTCTATAGTTGCTTTTGCTAATGTCATTGTCCAGTCAAATATTAATCAGTTTGGTTCAATTGCAATGGCAGGAAGCGGCAGCTATACAAAGCTTGAAGGATTTGCATTCCTTCCTATTACATGTTTTAGTGTAGCTCTTGCAACCTTTATCGGACAAAATCTCGGGGCAAAACAATACGACAGGGCAAAGCAAGGTGCCCGTTTCGGAATAATAGCAGGTGTTTCCTTAACAGAAATAATCGGAATAATAATATGGATATTCGCACCGAAACTAATAGGAATCTTTAATTCTAATCCTGCAGTAATAGAGCAGGGAGTTATCCGAGCAAAAATTATTTGCCTTTTCTACTTCTTGCTTGCACTTTCACACTGCCTGTCCGGAATACTTCGTGGAGCTGGAAAAACTAATGTCCCAATGATTGTTATGTTAGTAAGCTGGTGCCTTATCCGAATAGCCTACATAACAATAATGATTAAAATAATACCTGACATAAGAGTAGTTTTCTGGGCATATCCTTTAACCTGGCTTATCAGCTCTGTTGTATTTCTTATTTACTATAAAAAAACAGACTGGTTGGCAGAATAGAGTCAAAGAGTCAAGAGGAGTCAAGAAAACAGCATCTTTGTCCCCTTGACTCCCATCTTACTTAAATAGCAATATTAATACTTGATAAACTTGTCCCCTGAAACACCGCAAATACTGCATTTATCAGGTCTGATTTTCTCAATATTACCGCACACAGGACACAGATAATAGAAAACTTCCTCTGTTTCATCATAGATGTAGCCACAAACAGAACACACATACTTTTCCATATTAGTGCCTCCTTCGCTTATTTATTTATATTTAAAAGTATCTTGAACAGATACTTCTAATATACTTTTAAATCCATGGTTGCTGTATGTGTTTGTCAAGTGAAATTTGACCCTTTTTTAAATTTAATTCTGACCCCATAATGGCAAAAAATTATAAGGGCTGTAACATGTCCTGAGTTTCTTTCAAACGGTAAGAATTACCATTCATATAACAACATATGACTTATGAGTAAGTCTATCAATCATAGCAGCAGTCATGACAGGATCCTTGAAAATTTCTTCCCATCTTTCAAAGGATAAATTTGTTGTTATGATTGTACCTTTTCTTTCAGCTCTTAATGATAGGTGAGTAAATAATAGTTCTGAGCTTTCTTTATCAAAAGAAATCCAAGTTCATCTAAAATTAATAAATCATATTTTTCTATTTGATTTTCAAATGCTATAAGTGTTTTCTGAGATTAATTTCTGCTTGTTTTATTTTATCTTTCATATGGCAACCGCCTCCCGATTCATACCTTGAATTTTGAATAGATTGTCATACTTTAGCAACTGTGTTTTCATCCAAATCAATATTCTCTACAAATACTTTATCAATTACTATTCCATAATTTCATTATGCCAATTTAATTCATCAGCCGCATCATCAAATTCCTTCTGATCACATATCTTGCCAACGGTTAAATGAGGACAATATATTATCTTTCTAAATATAAATTTTTCTAATAACCCACTATATAACTTATAACCCACTCCTTTGCTATTCACTGTAGATCATGTTTATACTATTTATTTTTCTGAATTTCCAAATATTTGTTCACAATTAATTTTGCATTTTGGGAAATGTCTTTAGTTCCGTCCACTCGCAAAACTGGGCAAGATAACTCTGTCGCCCATTGTTCAATCCTTGATATAGAACGTGAGGCTACGAAATCAACAAATTTTATGTGTTGTTCGTACATATCGCCCCCTTTGCGGATGCGTTCTCTGTGTTTATCGTACTCTCGTTGTTCTATGCGTTTAATACGCAGTTCTATCGGTGCCGAGATAAATACAGCGAGTTCGTAAAATTTTGGAATTATGTCACCAAAGTCTCCAGTGACTGCCGAGATGACAAAAGAACGATGTTTCTTTATGTCAGAGAGTATTGAGTTCAAGCAGTCTTCATAAGATCGTTCTACCGTGTATGGAATTTCTGATTTTTCAAAGTGATAATCCTCTATGTCCATATGTTTAAAATTCAACATGTTAGCCAACTCACGTCCAAGCGTAGTCTTGCCGCTTCCGTTTGCCCCAAATATGATTATACCGTGTGGGTTACTCATTTTTAGATCTCCTGACCACTTTATAAATAATTCGACATTAATTTATTCATTTGTATTCTTACTTGATCCATATATGACCTTATACCTATAACTTTATTAATATAATATATATATCTGAAGTTTTCTTAGTAGTTTCATCTAACTCGATTACTTCTGCTTCCAAAATATCGTCAAGCAACCAAACCCCTTCAACCTTTGAAATTGTATTTTTGTACATTTTCACTCCATCAATACCGTCTATAAAATAATATAGCGGATAATTTACCTTAGCAGTGTTTTCCGTTACATCAGTTACATAAATATTAAACCAATCCTTAATTACATATGTCCTTGAAGCACTGTGTACTGCATCATTGGCATATAGATGACTTTCATAATCCTTATATATAGGTATGTCTCCTATATGAGTTATGTTATATATTATCTCTTTATTTGAATAAGTGTCAAGCAAAAACTGTTCTATATCTTTTGCTGAATTAAACCCATATTTATTATCATAAACCTTACAATATGAATTAAAATCTTCATCTTCAATATTTTCTTCAAGATCTATTGAGAATCCAATACCTATTGCTATATCATTTGAAATCAAGCTATTCTTAATCAGTTGTTTTACTATATCTACTAATTCTCCGTCATAATATCTAAGCTCACCGTCAACTATTATTCCTCTTGGTCCTTCTTGGTTCTTTTCATTTTCTGTTATTTCTAAAAAATTGTCCTCCTCTTTTTCAGGATTATCAATTACAACTTTATTGTTAGCTAAACAAGATGTTAGACTTAATATAAACAGCATAGTAGATAATAAAATTATTGTATATTTAAATTTATCATTGCCCCTTCCCCTTGCACCATAAGATTTTAACTTGTTGAATATAATATAAAGAATGCGAATTAACTGAGCTACTCAATTATATTTATTTTGCTATATTTTAAAGGTATTTGATTAAAAAATATATAGTGACAAGTATGAGTGAGATGCCTACTATAACCCAATCTTTTTTTGTTGATTTAAGTCCCATTTTATGACCAATAAAAGCTCTAATTAACCCCGAAGTAGTTGTTGTTATCAGTGACAATGTAGTAATAACAGCCATAATAATAGATGTATATGATAACTCAGCATAAATCATCAAGTACAAAGAAATCATAGAAATTGCATAACTGATACCACTTATACCTTGCATCTTATGCCATGACTTATATTTTCCCTCCATATCTGATTCACCTCCAAAAAAATAAATATACTTTATTGCACAATTTAATACTTATGTTCATCTATAGTATATAAATCATCCATCCATTTATCAACCTAATATTCCCAGTTTCTATCTGTCATCACTCAAATTACCCTATGTCATCTATAAAACACCCTATTTTTAAGGGTCAAAAAACGGTGTTTTTCCACTATTTTTCGACCCAAATTTCGTCCTCAAACCACTACATGTTGTGGTCAATCTCTATTATTTCTCCTTAGAACCACAATACGTCATCAGAATTATACTCTCAACATGGAGATAATATCCCTACAAAGTAGTTTTAATGTTCACAAACAGTTTGCTTTTTTTACTTTATTTAATGGCAAGCAAAACGTTCCCCTGCCTTCTCTGCCTTTGCCTATTATTGGAACCCTTGTTTTTATTTATTATTTAAATATCCTTGACTATTCATATCCCCAACATCTCTTGGATGAGAAAAATAAAAGTGAAGGTATCTGTTTTCAGCAATCTGATATATCCTGTAATGATATATTTGTGGATACTCATCTTCTTCATTAGCACGACGATAGTTTAAGGTATATGGTACATATTCATTTTCTGAAATATATTCCTCCAAATCCACCTTCGGAAAATCAGTTAATGTAATTAGATCATCAAAAATATTGTTCGTAGAAT
>ENA-UOOR01002608-UOOR01002608.1-fermentation-metagenome-genome-assembly--contig:-NODE-2608-length-17838-cov-5.597874_pt1 | contig 17838 bp, 19 predicted proteins | sample MGYA00245780_ERZ724029 | MGnify/ENA primary metagenome ERZ724029 (study PRJEB28704, sample SAMN03018315) | fermentation metagenome | biome: anthropogenic terrestrial biome; feature: soil; material... | reverse complement strand
ACAATTGATCTTTTTGAAACATAAATCCCATACTGTCAGTGTTAACTATTATTTCACCCTCAGATGGTTTTTCCAGTCCGGAAATTAAATTAAGAACCGTAGATTTGCCTGAACCCGACGGACCTACTATAGAAACAAGTTCACCTTTCTTTACATTAAACGATACTCTGTCTAACGCTTTTGTTTCGTTGCTTATTGTATGAAATCTTTTAGAGATATTTTTTAATTCACATATATATTCCATTTATTACCTCCGTTAGACGTAAAAATTATTTAATACTAATTCACATAAATATTTTCCCTGAAGTGAATTAGTATTACTGATCCTATGTTGCGGACTAATATTTGTCTGCACTTTAAAATTATCAGTATAACATTATGTTATTCAAAATGGTTAAATAAGTTCAATTAATAATTATACTAATTCATATTAAATATTTGCCTTAAAATTAATTGGTATATTTCATAAGAAATGCTTAATAAAGGAATTATAAGAAAGCAAAAAATAATCATAATAAAAAAACCGGTACATTAGAAAGGCGGTGAAATAATGGAAATTATTGATAGGCTTGTCAACAGGTTAAAAATGAGAAACAGCGTGCAAACTAACCCTGGAAATGTATATATTCCAAACGAGTTTGAAGTTGAAGAACGAAAAAAAGACGTAGACGCCAATGAGAAATAAATTAATAGTATGTCCATTGTATAAAATGAACCACAGACCGTACTGATTTCAACTAAATCAATATAATAAAGGGGGAATTTTTTTATGTCCATCATATAGAAACTTCATATACAGTTTTTTTATTAACACTTCACAATAATCCTTCTAAATATCACCTTATAAAAAAAGTGTCAAAGTTTAATATAAATCATAATATAAGTTAGCTTTATCTAAATTTATTATCTAAAAGTAAAACGAGGAGAAATATTATGAAGGTTTTATCTGAAGCTAACGTGGGAGACGTTGTAAGTGTCCAGAAAAATAAAGCTCAGGATTTGCTTAAAGAAAGATTGCTTGCACTTGGTTTAACCTCCGGGGCAACAATAGAAGTTTTAAGAAAAGGTCCTAAAAACAATTTAACAGTATTCAGAATAAGAGGAGCTATGATTGCACTGAGAGAAGAAGAATCAAATCTCATAGAAATCATGTGAGGAGGTGGACTGCTTGGGTCTTACTGCACAATCTGTTAAATTAGATTCAATGAAGGACGTTTTTAATATTACAAAAACCGGTTCTCAGCATGTTATTGCTCTTGCCGGAAATCCAAATACAGGCAAAAGCACCGTGTTCAATTATTTAACGGGGTTAAAGCAACACACCGGCAATTGGCCGGGCAAGACGGTTGTTTCAGCCAGAGGTGAATTCAGTTATAACGGTGAAGAATATATAATGGTAGATTTACCCGGTTCATATTCATTGTTTGCAGCATCCAGAGATGAAGAGGTTTCAAGAGACTTCATATGCTACGGCGATTACGATGCAGTAATCGTTGTAGCTGATGCAACCTGTCTTGAAAGAAATTTAAACTTAGTATTTCAAGTTTCTGAAATTACAAATAAGCTTATATTATGCATCAACCTGATTGATGAGGCAAAAAAGAAAAATATAATTATAAATAAGGAGGGTTTAGAAAAGGAATTAAACATACCTATTGTCTTAACTGCCGCAAGAAGCGGAACAGGCATGGATGAACTTAAAAAGGCGATAGAAAGGATTAGCTGCAATGATGTGGACTATATGCCTAATCTGTTAAAATATGATTGCGAAACAGAAGAAAAGGTAAAAAAATTAACACCATACTTAGAGAAAATCAATGTTTCAAACATTAGGTGGACAGCACTGAGGTTGCTTGACAGCGGCCCAGACATTTTTTCTTATGATAAAACAGGTCACATCAGTAAAAGCGAAGCCATTGGATTGATCGAATCTCTAAATATACAAGCAGATAATAAAAATATAAGAGAGACAATTTCCGAGCATAATTACAATTACGCAAATAGCCTAAAACAAAAATATGTTAAAGAGGATTATAAAAAAATTAACCGCGATAAAAAAATAGATGACATCATCACTTCAAGAACATTTGGAATTCCCATAATGCTTTTGATGCTGGGTTTAATCTTCTGGATTACAATTCAAGGAGCAAATGTCCCTTCGCGACTTCTGAGCAATCTGTTATTTGGTCTTGAGCCTAAACTGTCAAGCTTTTTAATGAATATAGGAGCTCCCAAACTTTTTATAAGTGCCGTTGTAGAAGGAGTTTACAGAACACTGGCCTGGGTTATTTCAGTCATGCTTCCTCCAATGGCGATATTCTTTCCACTCTTTTCTTTGCTTGAGGATTTAGGCTACCTGCCGAGAGTGGCATTCAACATGGATCACCTCTTTAAAAAAGCGTGCGCCCACGGAAAACAATGTTTGACTATGTGTATGGGTTTCGGGTGCAATGCAGCAGGGGTAATAGGGTGTAGAATAATTGATTCACCAAGGGAAAGATTAATTGCAATCCTAACAAATAATTTTGTCCCCTGCAACGGAAGATTTCCAACAATAATAGCCCTGGCATCAGCTTTTTTTGCCATAACTTCCAGTTCCTTTGTAAACGGGTTAGTTCCTGCTGTCTTTATAACCTTAATGGTTCTTGCAGGAGTATGCGCAACTTTAGCAGTTTCTTATTTATTATCTAAGACATTGCTGAAAGGAGTACCATCAACATTTACCCTGGAGCTGCCTCCGTACAGAGTTCCACAGGTAGGAAGGCTGTTATATACCTCCATCATTGACAGAACAATATTCGTTTTATCAAGGGCCGTTGCTGTAGCAGCACCTGCAGGTCTGGTGATATGGCTTCTTACAAATATTAATATAGGAGATACAAATATAATTACTCATGTGGCAGGGTTTTTAGATCCAATAGGAAAAATAATCGGACTTGACGGATTTATACTGATGGCATTTATCATGGGACTGCCTGCAAATGAAATTGTACTTCCCGTTTTATTAATGCTGTACCTTACAACAGGAACAATGATAGAATTTGGAAGCATTGCTCACCTGAGAGAGGTTCTTATAGACAATGGCTGGACCGCATTAACAGCATTAAACGTAATGCTGTTCAGCCTTCTTCACTGGCCCTGCTCCACTACCATGTGGACCATAAAAAAGGAAACAGGAAGCATGAAATGGACAGCCGCAGCATTCTTAATACCCACATGTATTGCGTTTGGCGTATGCTTTGTCACAGCACGCATATACAACCTTATATTTTAATCACCAAAAAAACAAGCCTGATTCCCGCATCATGCAAAAATCAGGCTTGTTTTATCTTTGGTCGCTTATTGCAGCCATACTGTTATTCTCAGACAAAGCTGTTGTTGGGTCATAGGGTGCACCGGTAATGGTGCCAACCAGAAGTGCAATATCCGCACCGTCGTCCTCTGTATTTTCCGGAATCCCCCAGGAATTTCCCGAGAATACAAATATTGCTCCATCTACAACCCATCCACGTGTGCTGTAAACTACATTATCAACAATATGCCCCGTTGAATTGGGATTTAAATATGCAGGCTGTCTCATGGAATAAAAAACATTGTTCTGAACCATTAAATCTGTCACATTTCCCTGTGAAACAAACCCTCTGTTTACCACCCAGCCCGATGATGGACCTGCCTGAACGGGACCAAAAATTACATTTTCAATAAGCTTATGATTTGTTCCGGCAAATTGTATAAATTCAACAGCATAGGGAATATCACTGGTGATAGTCAGTCCTCTTAAAGTTACCCCGCTTCCTGTGACAAGAAATGGGATTACCGCCGCCTCCAGGATTATCAATGTGTTTGGATATCCCTTCAATGTTACGTCTGCCTTGTTGATTAATACTTGGGCAGTTATTGGGTAGGTTCCTGCCAGCACGTTAACGGTTCCTCCCGGCGATACAGCAGCTATGCCTTCCTGTATTGTTCCAAATGGTTCTGCCTGTGTTCCATCTCCACCTGCTGCTCCTGCCTGAACATATACATTAAATGGATTTGGCTCAATAGTTCCAGTTGCACCAGTTGGACCTGTGTCTCCAGTCGGTCCTGTAGGTCCTGTTTCTCCTGTCGGTCCTGTAGGACCTGTATCTCCTGCCGGTCCCGTTGGTCCCGTTTCTCCTGTTGCACCTGTTGCTCCTGTCGCTCCTGTGGGACCTGTAGGACCTTCACTAACTATATCATCTTCCACAACAACCAAGGTAGCCTTCACAGGCAGAGTTGAAGCATAAAATGCACTTCCTGTTCCCTGATACGATAGTTGTGCAGTAGCCGGAGCCGTTATTACATCAACAATTCCAGCACCAACAATTTCCCCTATCTTTGCCGGTAAATTTCCATACAATATGTCTCCCTGAGATGACGTTACCGCAAAAATAGCATTGCTTGTACCTACTCCCGACTGTGTCGCAACCCACCAGTCAAATACATACCTTCCTGCCTCATTAAATGTAATTACACCTGTGGCAGGAGTGTACGAAATATTACCTGATGAATATAGCACATTATCAAAGATGACATTTTCTCCAGCATTTATGACACCTTCAATTAAACGCTCTATTTGCAAAGCAATATTGCTCATATTTTTCACCTTCATTTTAAAATTTATATAAAGCTACTACTATTGTATGATTTAAAATAATTAAGTGTACAAGAATACAAATATACGCGCTTTTTGTGCAAACTAGGCTTAAAGCCGGTTCATAATTTTATATGTGCAATACTATTCACATAAAATTGCAAGCTGTCAATAAGAACTGGAGTAAAGCATACAAAAAGGGTATTGCCCTGATTTATCAGTTCAACAACCCCTGTTTAATTATCATAGCTATTTTTAGTTTTAATAACAACATACGATATGCCTACTGCTCTTCTACATAGCTGAGCATTTCATAAAATGTATCAAATACAGGAATTTCACATTTCAGGAGTGTATCTCTGTTCTGGTGCCCCCTTGCTACGAGAACACAATCGGCATTTATAGAACAGGCGACTTCATAATCATGTGTTGTATCCCCGATAAAAAGTGACTTGGACGGCTTCCTCAGTTCAACCCATTCCATTGCCATTTCCACCTTGCTGTTTGCATGAATATTGTCAAGCCCAAGTATTTCATCAAAGTACTCATATATTCCAAGTCCTCTTACTTGATTTGTAAGCATCTGCTTTTCAGAAGCTGACAAAATAAGCTGACAGCATCCCTCTTTCTTAAATCTGTCAAGGGCTTCTGTTATCCCTTCATTCAGCTTAGATTCCTTTGAAAATTTCAAATACTCCGTAACCCATTCAATAGCCAGGTCATTATAATCCTCTTTATCAAAATCATGACCAAGCTTCTTATAGTATTCAATTATTGGGAAGCAAAAATATCTGTGATATTGCTCCAAGCTGTCAATGAGAGGCATACTTCTTCTGGACAGCAGAACATTTTCGCTTTTTATGCCTGCCACAACATCATCCAGTATAGTTCCGTTAAAGTCCCAAATTATATGCGAATATGTCATAGTTTCTCGCTTTCATAGTAGTAATTACGTGAATCTGTTTATACTTAGAATTACACGTGCTATTCAATGATTGCCTTTTCGATTCTTCTTCTTACCTTTTCTTCTCCCATAATTTGCTGAAGTTCCCATACATCTGGTGATGATGCTCTTCCCACAACGGCAATTCTTATGACTGAACTGACATCGCCCACATGACCCTTGTACATATCCGGGTTTTTCTTAAAGTCCTTTGGTTTTGCGGCATAGCCGCTTTCCTGTGATATCACTCTGATTTTTTCAAACCACTGGCTTTGGTCATCACCGTGGTCGTAGGTTTCCAGATACGCCTTAAGAAGCTTCTTAGCCTCTTCAGTATTTATATTTTCAGGATAGCTTTCAACTATTTCAAAATATTCATCAAAGAAATAACTAATAAAGTTAAATATCTGCTGACAATACATCAGATCCTTTCTCGGTTTGTCACCGCTTCTTCCTACTGAAAGCAGTTTAATAACAGATTGTTTGTTATCTTCAAGAATATTTACTATTTCAGTCTTGTGTTCTCTTGCCCAGCTCAATAAGAACTCATAAATTTCTTCGGCAGGAACCTTCAACAGCACATCCTTGCTTATATTATTTAATTTATCCAAATCAAACAGAGCCCCTGAATTGCTCATCTTCTCCAGTGTAAATTCGAATTCTTCAGCCGGGATGTCAGGATTTTGCATTCTCCATTCTTCATAGTTCGAATTCAGAATTGTCAGCAAATACTCTCTCACAGCCGCAGGATGATATCCCAAATCCATATAGTATCCAAGTCCAAGCTCAGGATCCTTTCTTTTGGAAAGCTTTCTCTTTGAGCCGTTATCCATTTTCATTAAATGTGCTGTATGGCAGTAAACAGGAACCTTCCAACCTAATGTTGTAAAAATTTCATAATGTATTGGAAGTGTTGAAAGCCATTCTTCTCCCCTTACCACATGAGTAACTCTCATTAAATGGTCGTCTACAACATGAGCAAAATGATATGTGGGAATTCCGTTGGCTTTTAAAATTACAGAATCCTGATAATTCTCATGTATTACCAGTCTTCCCCTTATGGCATCGTCTATTTCAAAGGTTCCCTCTTCTGTCCCCATTGATTTAAACCTGATAACAAATTCTTCATTGTTATCCAGGCGAGATTGTACTTCTTCCAATGTCAGATTTCTGTCTCTCGCCCACTTTCCGTAGTATCCTGTATTTACCGTTTGTTCCGACTGCAGCTTCCTTATTTCTTCCAGCTCTTCTTCGGTACAGAAACACGGATATGCCCTTCCCTGTTCCACAAGATATTTTGCCACACACTGATATATTTTTCCTCTTTCACTTTGATAATATGGTCCATAGCTTCCTTTTTCCCCATCAAGCAATGCACCTTCATCAAAGTTCAGCCCAAAATATTTGAGAGATGAAATAATTGTTTCTACGGCTCCATCAACTTTACGCTTCTCATCTGTATCCTCTATACGTAGAAAAAACACTCCTTCGCTTTGATGAGCCAGCCTCTCGTCCACAAAAGCGCCGTACAGGTTTCCCAAGTGGATAAATCCCGTAGGACTGGGTCCCAGTCTCGTAACTTTTGCTCCTTCCGGCAGATTTCTTTGTGGAAAAATTTCATTTTCATAATAATCCACTGTTTCATTAATATCAGGAAACAACATATCAGCTAACTTTTTATAATCCATTTTTATCCTCCGATTAATTAATTTATTGTTAATAAAAAGGACGGTATGTTTAAATAATACTAATTCACATTAAATATTTCCCTTGAAGTGAATTAGTATTATATACTGATCCTATGTTACGGACAAATATTTGCACGCATTTTAAAATTGTCAGTATTAAACTCACCGGTCCCTCAATATATGGCAGTAATCCATAGGTGAACCGAAGTCCAGTTTCTGTAGCAATTATAACTTCAAGACGTCTATTTTATATTGTATTATAACCTTTTCAGATTAATAATACAATATAAAAATACCCTTTTGCTAACTCATGACAAATAGATGTACCCCTCATATTTTCAATTCAATTATTATTTGTTATTTAAAAACAAAAATAAAAAAATATTTTCATAATTTCGAAATTTATCTTTACATATTCGAAATAATGTGGTATTATTTATATAATATTTAATATGATAGATTAGAAGGAGCAGATATTATGACTTTTGGTCAAAAATTAAAATTTGCAAGAAAAAACAAAAAATATACTCAAAAAGAATTAGCAGAAGCAATAGGCGCAAAACACAACTCTGTAAGCAATTGGGAAAATGACCAAAACAAACCTGATCCAGATACAATAGAATTAATATGCAATGTTCTTGACATATCTGCAAATTATTTATTGGGAACAAACGACCCACAAACCCAGCTTTCCCCGGAAGCTATCCAAGTAGCCCTTGAATACGATAAAGCAGAATTAACTAAACAGAACATAGTTAGGCTCACCCTTGGGTTTGAACTAAAATCCAAAGTAACTGTGCTGTATGAGCAAAAGCAGGATTTGGCCGAAAGTGTGGCTGAAAAAGACATGACAACTGAATATAAATAGGCTATATGGGCGGACTTCAATATGATGAGCGTTACAAATATAAATATGAAAAGGAGGAAACACATAATGGCCGACAATGAACAAATGCTTGAATTAATGAATAAGATGTATGCTGAAATGCAGGATGGTTTTAATAACGTATATACTGAAATGAGGGATGGTTTTAATAACGTAAATTCTGAATTCAAAAATGTTTATTCTGAAATGCGCAACGGTTTCCAAGGCGTAAATTCTGAATTTAAAAACGTATATTCAGAAATACGTGAAATGAAAAATGACATAAGTGCACTAAAAGACGATATGAACGGGTTCAAAGGTGATATGAACGAACTGACAAATCAAGTGGGAATATTGACAAACAAAGTAATCGAAATAGACAAGACTACCAACGATGTCAAAAAAACAGTATTGAAAATTGAAGAAGAGCATGGCAAGAAACTTTCAGTTCTGTTTGACGGATATAAACAGAATGCTGATATTCTTGAAAGAGTTGAGAAAGAAGTATCCAAGCATGAAGAAATCATTCTTCGAAGAATACAGTAAGAAAATACAATTTATACCAACAACATGTTCCCAAATTATCATGAGAGGGTGGAAAAAGTGGACAAAAACGAGCAAATATTAGAAGCTGTAGTAAAAATGAATAGCAAAATGTCTGAAATAAATACAAGAATCACTGAAGTACATACTGAAATCAATGCTGGAATTGCTGAATTACATACTGAAGTAGCTGAATTGCGTACCGAAATGAATACTGGAATGGCTGAAGTACATACTGAGGTGGCTGAATTACGTACTGAAATGAATAATGAAATAGCTGAAGTACATTCTGAAATGGCTGAATTGCGTACTGAAATGAATACTGGATTGACTGAAGTACATTCTGAAATGGCTGAATTGCATACCGAAATTAATGGAGTAAAGTGTGAAACAAGAGAAATGAAGTCGGACATAAAGGATATTCAAATAACACTCGAAAATGTTACAAATAAAAATATCATGATAATCGCCGAAGTACATCGCGATTTAAGCAATAAACTTGACAAAGCATTAAAGATTGAAAATGAAAAAGAAACATTGCTCATCAGATTAACAATCCTTGAAAATGAAGTCAATCGTATTAAGGCTCGTCTTGATGAAATAGCTTAGTTAATTAATATAAAAAATACGAGGAAGTATGATATGGAAAAAGCCGAACAAATAATTGAATTAATCACAAAATTAGATAATAAAATGGATAACAACTTTAAGGATGTACGGAATGAGGTGCAAGTCAACCTCAGGGATATACGAGATGAAATGCAAACCGGGTTTAAGGATGTACGGAATGAAGTGCAAATCAACCTCAATGATGTACGAAATGAAATGCAAACCGGGTTTAAGGATGTACGGAATGAAATGCAAATCAACCTCAATGATGTACGAAATGAAATGCAAGCCAACCTCAATGATGTACGAAATGAGATGCAAGCCGGTTTTAAAGATATAGACAGTAAATTTAATGGTGTTTACTCTACAATGCAGGAAGAATTCAGCAATGTTTATTCCACTATTGGAGATGTAAGAACCGAATTGAAATCTGATATTAAAGAAGTTAAAATGACACTTGAAAACGATATAAGCAAAAATATCAGTCTGCTTGTTGAAGGACAGCAAAATTTAAACAATAAAATTGATGAAGTATTAAAATTTAAGGACGAAAAAGAATTGTTAACCATCAGAATTGAAATTCTTGAAAATGAAATTAGCCGCATGAAGGCACGCTTTGATGAAATAGCTTAAATATGCCAATGCCGGGTGCTGTTTAAGCAAAAAACAGCACCCGGCATTGGCATACCAGGCGCTGTAACCATTGAAAAATAACCCATAGGGGAGTCGAACCCCTGATTCCACCGTGAGAGGGTGGCGTCTTAACCACTTGACCAATGAGTCATAGCAACTGACTTTTGTATTATACAACAGTCAATTGCTTTTGTCCAGCTATTTTTTTTAAGGAAAGTAATTTCCAAGCCTCAATTGTAAAAGCTCAATTGTAAAACTGAATTTTTACAGTGTATATTATGATTTTGCAACATTCTAATTGTATTCTTTAGATTCTTTTAAATCCTATTTATATAGGGAGCAATTAATTATAATGTGTTCGATTCTGTTTATAGGAATGTTTTTTGATTCAAGTCAAAAACTTGCATTAATTACAGGTATACCTACATTAATTATATTATATACCGGATATAACATCTATTATAGCAAAGCAAAATTTAAAGCAAAATAGCGAATATATTCTCATTTTTCTTCTATTTAATAAAATGTACTATAATCAATTAAAAAATCAAGGGTATATTTAACCCTTGACTTTTTATCATTCACATCCATTATTTACATTCTCCTCCTACGTCACCTGTCTTAACCATCAATAATTTTCTATGTCCGCATTCTTCTGTCACAGTAAATCCTATTCTTTCAAATAAATGCTTACAGTTACTGCCAACCAAAGAATAGGTGCTTTCCGCTCCCATGTTAAATGCCCTTCTTACAAGCATTCGCAGAATTAAATCCCCATAGTGCCTTCCTCTGTATTCCTTTAGTACACATACATTGTCTATGAAATACTTTCCCTCTTTAAATAAAAGTCTTCCGCAGCCAACTGAAAATTCATCCTCATATATTAAAACATTAAATGCAAAATCATCATAATTATCTGTCAATAAAAATTCATTATTGTTTTTCTCTTCGCAGAATACCTTTTTTCTTATTTTTAATACATCGTTCAGGTTTGTTTTCCCCTGAACCCACTTTGTCGATATCATAATTTCACTTCCCGGTATTTTCTTTATATTATATCACTGCTTAACTATGGCAGGCAATATCTCCTTAAGTAAAAAAACTTTGTTATATGTATTATAACAAAGTTTTTTGCTATTTTGAGGTTATTTTATATTTTGTGCCGCATGTGCTCCTGCGATACGTCCGCTTGTAAGTGCAAATTGCACGGCACTTCCTGACATATAAACCTGATTGTACATTATCTTATTGGCACATTCTCCTCCGGCATAGAGGTTTTCAATTATTGTTCCATCTTCACGCAATACTTGATAATTTTCATTAGTTTTTACTCCTGCAAATGTACCCATAGTCTTAGGATACATTTTTACTGCATAATATGGAGCTTTTTCCATAGGAATAAGATAGTCGCTTTCTTTGCCCAGTGCATCTGTTCCTGACTTAGCTCCCGAGTTGTAGTCTTTCATTGTATTGGCGAAGGCATCCTCCGGAATTCCCATTGATTTAGCTAATTCCTCAAAAGTATCTGCCTTAACAACTTCTCCTGTGGAAAGAGCTTTTTCCAATGATTCAATAGTACTTGCATTTGCTTCATTTGAATCAAGTATCAACCAAGGCGATTTTTGCTCAGCCACCTTGTTAGTTATGATCGCATAGTGATTGTCTTCATTTACAAAACGTTCACCATTTTCATTTACAAAGACTTTTGTCCAATCCCAGCTTATTGCTGCCGTTCCATCTACCTTAGCAGCAAATGAAAGACCGATTATCCAAGGTTCTTCATATAAAGCTGCCCCGATCCTTTCAGCCATTAAAATACCGTCTCCGGTAGTTCCGGCAGAAGCTGCACTCAATTCTGCCGTACCTGCCATCTCAGGCACAAATCTCTCCAACAATTCTTCATTTTTAGCAAATCCGCCTGCTGCCAAAATAACCTTTTTGGCATTAATTACAATTTTACCGCCCTTGCCCTCGGCAACAACACCGGTTACAACTCCTTTGTCGTCAACCAAAAGCTCTGTTGCCTTTGTCTCTGTCATAATCTCTATGTTATTTTTATTTAAAAAATTTGTAATACTTTGTATTAATGCAGCTCCTCCTTTTTTACCATCAACCTCTTTTGGAAAATGAAGCCTTCTGACCGTATCAACACCATAGCCCTCTATGCTTCCATATTCGTGTCCAACATAATCAACAAGCCATTCTGTAGTTATTACAGCTTCATCCATGAACCTGTCAACAACTTCATAATCAGGGTAGATGCTGTCAGGATTGCTTGTAGCCTGGCGCTCCTTCCAAAGCTGCATCCATGATTCCTTTGAATCTTCTATTCCTTCTTCTCTCTGGAATTTTGTATCGGTTGCTCCTATGCCTCCTCCGGATAAACCTGTAGAGCCTCCTGCCATTGCAAGCTTTTCCAGAACTATTACATCAGATCCGTTTTCATGGGCTGAAGCAGCAGCAACAAGTCCCGTACCGCCTCCACCTACAACTACAACATCGGTATCAATTACTGTTTCGTTACCGGTATTATTATAGGTGCCTTTCGCTTCCTTTAATTTGTCAGCATTACCTCCTGCCTGTTTAACACAATCCTCAACAGCATCTAATATTGCCTTAGAAGTATTGGTTGCTCCTGATACGGTATCAACAGCCAGGGTCTGCCCGCTTACAATTTCTTCTGGTATTCTTTGAATCGGAGTGTCGCTTAAACCTTGAGTCTCGGAATGCTCCAAAACCTTAACAGAAACTATTGACGAATCGTCAAACACCACTTCCACTTTAACATCTCCGTTATTTCCTTTAGCAACAGCGGTGTACATTCCTGCCTTGTAAAGTGCTTCCGGATTACCTGACACTTCTGGTGATTCAGATTGACATGCAGCCATGCCAAAAATCATCATAAAACATAAAATAAAGCTTAATATTTTAGTAGTATTAAATTTCATTTGGTTCCTCCTCGTATTGTTTGTTACTTAATTAACATATTAAGTATATCTCATGGAGCTAAACCCATGTCAAGAGATAAAATCAATCGATTTTAAGACAAAATTTAAAAAATCTTGGCTTAACCCAAGATTTTTTTACATACATATGTGGATTGATAAAGCTCTGTTCCTGTTATCTCCATATTGAAGACATTTTCTCCTGCCACCGGTCCTATATTGGCTGAATCCAGTACCCTGTATTTGTGTTTTTGCAGCCTTTCCAAATAAAAATTACTGTTATAGTATTTTTTATCAATTTCATTTATTAATTTTTCCGAATTTTGCTTCAGAAACCTGCACGAACCTGCTAATATTCCATCCTGCTTCATAATTGGCAATATCTTGCCAAAGAGCTCTCTTCCAGTTTCATCTTCATATTTTTTCGTAATATTATAATCAATCAAAACATCCACCGATGATGTCTTGATTGGCAAATTCTCATAGTCACAACACAAGAAGATGAAATTTTTATGTTCATAGTAATTTTCCAAATCATATTTCAATTTATTAATTCTCTCAATATCGTAGTCAATTAAAATATAGGTGGATTTACCTGGAAGATACTTTATGTATTGAAGTAAAAAAAATCCTACACAATTATCCAGCTCCATTATATAATCAGGCTCACTGCCATACTTATTGACGAATTCAATCAACGAATTCATTCCTTTATACAGAAAATTGTTGTACTCATATGATGATGAAGCCAGGTATTCTTCTTTTGAAGGCATTTTTTCCCCATTCATAAGCTTTGTTTTCACAGAGCTCTCATTGATAAAAATGCCATTTCGAATTTTAGCTTCATATCCGCAGGAGCATCTGAGATTTGCATCAATTATACTGTTTTCCTCAATTGTTCCGTCAGATAAGTTTAAATCTGACCGGCATTTTGGACATACCAGCAAGTGCAATGATAAAATAGGGAAACCCAAATTTTTTCTGCTGTTTGACTCCGTCGACTGGATTTCATGGATTTTGCCCTTTATGAGACTATTGTATTTTATAAATTTTGTCAACTCATATTCAACTTCTGTCTGCTTATCTTTAAGAAATGAAAGATATAAATTCCGGAACGTATTTGTATTGGACCCGCTTATTCTTTGAATTGTCAATATTCTTTGAATTTCATTCAGGGAAAAACTCAAGTTTTTTAATTCCATAATTTGAATTAAATCATGGCTGTCGCTTTCGCTGAAGTCATAATGCCCTCCTTTTTTCTCAGTTGCAAGCAGTCCCAGCTCTAAATAATGCCGTATCGTATCTTGTGTGATATTATGTTTTTTTGCAAACTCACCTATTTTCATAAGCTCTCCACCTTTATATGATGAGTCTATTATAACATAATTTATCCAAAAATAAATCCGTTTTTATAACTACTTCATTATTGCCGCAAATATTAACATAATGTCATTTTAATTTGTTTTATGTTTATTGTAATATCTGTAAATATTGATATAATATATATACAATCAAATAAATTTAGAGGTGATGTTATGACATTAGGCGAAAGATTGAGGCAAATCAGAAAGGGAAAGGATATAACCAAGCAGGAGCTGAGTGTTGCACTGAATGTACCAAGAGAAAGAATAAAATTGTATGAAGTTGGCGATGAAGAACCATCTGAATTTTATTTGGCAAGTTTTGCTCAATATTTCAATATATCAAAAGAAGATTTACTATCCTTTAAATAGCACACATAAATTAAATAAATCTGAGCTTAAGGTAGTCTGAGAGCAAGGAAACATAAGTACATAACTGACTTTTATTCCTTGTGCCTGCAAGGAATTTTTGTTTTAAGGAGAATGTATGGATAAAAGAATAGGAGTAATTGGAATTTTAATTGAAGATCTGGCCATGGTTTCAGATGTAAATGAATTGTTGCACCAATACGGCAGCATAATTATCGGAAGGATGGGTGTTCCCTATAGGGAACGGGGTGTGAGTGTTATTTCATTGATTGTTGACGGTACAACCGATGAAATTGGTGCCTTGACAGGAAAATTAGGAAAATTGAAAGGCTTGAGCGTAAGAAGTGCATTATCAAAAAAATAAATATTTGGAGGAAATATGAGAAAACTAAGTTTATTGTCAGCAGTAATTTTAATTATTGCATTGTTTGCAGGCTGCACAAATATTGCAGGTGAAAATCCAAATTCCGGGGAAAATCAAGTGCAGGAAACCCCAAATAACTACGAAGAGGTAAAAGAAGAGCCACAAGAAACCACCCAGGTCACCATTGCAGGACTGAAGGGTCCCACATCAATAGGAATGATTAAAATGATTGATGAAAAAGCTATGAACAGCCAAGGTTACAATGTAGAATATATTGCCGAAAGTGCTCCGGATGCACTTACAGCTAAAATCATTAACGGTGAAATTCAAATTTCTTCAGTTCCTGTCAATTTAGCATCTGTTTTATACAACAAAACAGAAGGTGAAATCCAATTAATGGCAGTAAACACCATAGGCAATTTATATATAGTTGGTACAGATGAAGTTTCATCCTTAGCAGATTTAGAGGGTAAAACCCTTGGTATGAGCGGAAAGGGGTCTACCCCGGACTTTGCCATGAACTATATTTTAAAGCAAAACAACCTTGAGGGAAAAGTTGAGCTTGATTATTCTCCAGACCATGCAACACTGGCACAGTCTGTAATTGCAGGTGATACGGGAGTAGCTCTTCTACCTCAGCCTTTTGTTACACAAACAATTATGAAGAACAACAATGTAAAGATGCTTATTGATTTAAATGAAGCCTGGAAAGAAGCATCCTCCGGTGCAAGTGAATTGTATATGGGCTGTATTGTTGTAAACAAGGAGTTTGCTGAAAACAACAAGGAATTTGTTTCAGAATTTTTAAAAGAATATGAAGCCTCGGTTAACTGGGTTATCGAAAATCCAAAGGATGCTTCGACGCTGGTGGAGAAAAATGAAATTATGCCCAGTGCTGCAATGGTGGAAAAAGCAATACCTTATTGCGGTATCAGCTATGTAAGTGCACAGGGGGCAAAAGCTGGACTAAACGACTTTTTTAAGATTCTGTTTGATTCTAATCCAAGTTCCATAGGAGGAAAGCTGCCTGATGATGCATTCTATTTTGCACAATAACAGCAGGAAGTTTTTAATAATAATATTTTGGATTACAGTGTGGGAGATACTGTCTCTAATCATCAACCGGGAGATTTACCTCCCTTCTCCCATTTCCGCATTTGAAGCGCTGTTTGATTTATTAAAATCAAAGGACACATACATTACCATATTTTACAGTACCTACAGAACACTTACAGGTTTTTTGATTTCCTGTGCTGCAGGCATAGTAACAGGATATATTTGCGGTGTAAACAAATTTTTCTACGATTTGTTCAATCCATTAATATCAATTATCCGTACTATTCCTGTTATGTCCATAATCATTATTGCAATTATGTGGTTCAGGGATACCAACGTTCCTATTTTTGTTGCATTTCTAATGTGCTTCCCAATTATATGGACAAATACGGTAAGCGGAATACAATCAACAGATGTTAAACTTCTTCAGATGTGTAAAATCTACAACATAAAAAAAATAAACATTATAAAATCCGTTTACTTTTACTCTGCTCTGCCCTATATTAAGGCTTCCATGATTTCCGCACTTGGCATCAGTTGGAAGGTAACATCCGCAGCAGAGGTTTTAAGTCTTCCCAAGTACTCAATTGGAAGTCATTTGTATGATTCAAAGGTTTATCTGGAAATACCGGACCTTTTTGCCTGGACAGTAATAATTATATTTTTAAGTCATATTTTTGAAGCCATATTAAAGAAAGTGTTTGAATCGAGGAATTATGATTAGTCTGATAAATGTATGTAAAAAATATGATGACCTGGAAATCTTAAAAAATTTCAGCATCTCTTTTGAAGAAAGTAAAATAACATGCCTGTTTGGCCCTTCAGGGGTAGGCAAGACTACTATTGCCAACATTGCCGCTAATTTAATTCCTGTTGACGAAGGAAACGTAACAGGGTTTGAAAAGGCTGTATATTCATATGTTTTTCAAGAGCCGAGACTTTTGCGGTGGTACAATGTTTATGAAAATATTGACTTTGTGCTCAGGGATGTTTATGATGATAAAAAAAGGGTAAATATTATCAACAGCTATATTGATTTGGTTGAATTAAGCGGATATGAGAATTACAAACCTGATGCATTAAGCGGAGGCATGTGTCAAAGGGTTTCTCTTGCAAGAGCATTTGCATACCCTTCAAATTTCTTGATTTTGGATGAACCGTTTAAGGGGTTGGATGCAAAATTAAAAAACGAAATGGTTACATTGTTTAAAAAGCTATGGGCTGAAAGCAAAAGGACAGTACTTTTCATAACCCATGATGTGGATGAAGCTGCGACTTTGTCGAATTGCATATACGTCATTAATAACAGACCTGTTGAAATTATAAAAAAAATAAATGTTTCAAATAAAGATGACGCAAAAAAAATCCTGCTTTCTGTATAAATAGTTTCATATAAAAATAACGAGCTATCCTTAATGCGGATCCGAGTTAGGCATTGTTTCGGAGAAACAGTCAGGCAAAGATAAGGTTTATAAAGCAGAGGACTATGATATAATTGTATCTGAAGACCTGGAAGGCGCAATAAAGGGTGCTGAAATTGATTACACAAAAGGAGTCTTCAGCAGAGGCTCCGAAGTTATTGCAAAATTTAAATAAGGAGCATGCTACCTGGAGAAATATGTATAAATTATGGGCAAAAAAAATTAAAAGGAACCACTTGGTTGATTCAATCGTAGTCAAAAATAACGAGGACATTTCCACCTCGGAAAAGAGGGATAAATGCCTGAAGGAAATATGTCAAAGACTTGATATAAGTGTACCGATATGGCTGAAAAAACATGACTTGGAATTCTCTCAATTTAAATATGTTACTTTTTATCCTCAGGACTTTATTGATGAAATTGATT
>ENA-UOOR01002606-UOOR01002606.1-fermentation-metagenome-genome-assembly--contig:-NODE-2606-length-17852-cov-4.700455_pt1 | contig 17852 bp, 20 predicted proteins | sample MGYA00245780_ERZ724029 | MGnify/ENA primary metagenome ERZ724029 (study PRJEB28704, sample SAMN03018315) | fermentation metagenome | biome: anthropogenic terrestrial biome; feature: soil; material... | reverse complement strand
TCCAGGACCCATCATACCTCGCCGCATCATCCAGCTATGCATACTGCCAACAGAGCTATCATAAATAGAGCGCTGCCGAAGATCTTTAACCCTGATAATCGTATTAACCGTTGGAGCCAACGAGTTCAAACTATCGGCTACCAATGCCCAATCCCGAGTCTGGCTATATAACTCTTCGATAGCCCGAACAATTCGCTCGTTACGCTGTTCAATAGCGGTGTCTAGGTACATATCAAACTTTGAGCGCAACGCTATATTAATACCTAAAGCAAAAAGTCCTGAGGTAAACAATGCTGTCCCCAGGACTACAACCAGGACCTTAGACTGCAATCCCAATTTGCCTTTAGGCATCTGCTTCAACCCCAAACTTGTACCCTACACCATATACAGTTATAATGTAGATCGGTTTTTGACTATCCGTCTCAATTTTTTTGCGCAGGTTCTTAACGTGAACATCAATAGTCCGGTCATATCCATCATAATCGTATCCCTGCAGGCGCTCAGTAAGCATAGAACGGGAAAACACTTGCCCGGGCGACTGCGCTAAAAGAGATAACAATTTAAATTCGGTAGGCGTAAGGCCCACCGCTATTGATTGCTTATAAACTTCGTGTCCATTTAAATCAATGACCAAATCTCCAGCCGCAAAACTAAGCTGGCTACTTGTACACCGATTGGGACCCGAACGTCTGAGGACCGCCTTAACCCTAGCTACTACCTCCCGGGGACTAAACGGTTTATTGACGTAATCATCCGCTCCTAAATTTAGCCCCTCTATCCGATCTACCTCAGAGGTCTTAGCTGTTAACATAATAATAGGCAGTGCACTCACTTTTCTAATTTGTTGACACACTTCTTCACCAGAGAGTTCCGGCAACATCAGGTCTAAAATAACTAAGTCTGGGTTTTCCACAGCAATTTTTTCTAGAGCTTCTAACCCGGTATAAGCGGTAATAACTGAAAAACCCTCATTTTCCAAGTAGGCTTTAAGTACCGCGAGAATCTTTTTCTCATCATCAACGACCAATATCCGGCAGCTCATACCCGCCTCCCCCTACAAACCTTTGCGACCACTATACTCGGAAAATATGAAGATTTTACGAAGTTTTGACTACCAACAGCCGTTTAGCCAATTCGCCAAAGAAGAGTGTGGCTAAAGACAACCCCAACACTATCAAAACTTCACCAAAAGTCAAGATGGCTAATTGGAAAACTTGGCGTAGAAAGGGGACTAAAAAAACGATTACTTGCAGAAAAATTGATAAGGATACCGCCTGAATCAAACGCAGATTGCCTAAAGGGTTAAGGGTCGTCAGCGGTTTATCCAATGAGCGGAAGTTAAAAACAAAGAAGAGCTGGGATAAAGATAGTGTCGCAAAGGCCATACTCCGAGCAGCTATCAGATCATCTTTCAACCCTAACCGAAAAGCGATCAAAGTAATCCCACCAATGAAAAGTCCCGCCAAAATAATCAGCAAGCCGGTTTTTTTCTGAAACAGCCCTTCCGTAGTTGGTCGCGGAGGCCTATCCATTATCCCAGGTTCTGCTGGCTCAACCCCTAAAGCTAGGGCCGGAAAACTATCGGTAACTAAATTGATCCACAAAATTTGGATCGGTAATAAAGGAACTGCTTTCCATCCTAACATAATTGCCGAAAATATCGCTAATACCTCACCGGCATTACAGGACAACAAAAAATAGATGGCCTTGCGAATATTCTCGAAGATAACCCGGCCTTCTCGTACAGCCGTAACAATAGTAGCAAAATTATCATCGGCTAAAACCATGTCTGCTGCATCTTTGGCTACATCTGTACCGACTCGCCCCATAGCTGCACCAATATCTGCATACTTTAACGCCGGAGCATCATTCACTCCATCACCGGTCATAGCTACTATGTGTCCCTGGGCTTTTAAGGCTTTAACAATCCGAACTTTATGTTCTGGTGAAACCCGGGCAAAAACATTAATATGATTGATACGTTCAATTAAAGCATCATCACTAAGCCGATCTAGTTCAGCACCGGTTACTACTTCCCCCGTACCCAAAACACCTAATTCTTTAGCAATTGCTGTAGCTGTCCGTTTATGATCGCCGGTAATCATAATAATGCGGATACCAGCGTTTTGGGCTACTCTAATCGCCTCAAAGGCCTCAGGACGCGGAGGATCGATCATCCCTTGTAACCCCAGAAAAACTAAATCTGTTTCCAACTCAGCATGGTTCGCTCCATCAACATCAGGTCGGTAAGCTACCGCCAGAACTCGAAGAGCCTCATCCGCCATTTCTTCATTATATCTTTCAATCATCTGCCGATCTGCAGAGGTAATTTCCCTAACCTCTCCATCAATAAAAATGCGACTACACTGGGGTAAGATAATATCAGCTGCACCTTTGACTACCGCGGTTTCTTGCTGAGCAGAAGGCCAACGGTGTACCGTCGTCATCTGTTTGCGTTCCGAATCAAAAGAGATCTCATCAATTCGAGGATATTTAGCTTTAAGTTCTTGGTAGTTTACCCCTGCTTTAATAGCCAGCGCCACTAAAGCCGTTTCAGTAGGATCCCCAAGTAGGTCACCGTTCTTCTGACCTTGTGTATCATTGCATAACGCCGCACCTTCAATTAACATTTTCTGTCCAGGGTAAGATAGGTCGAGCTTATCTACATCATACTCTGTTAAGCCAGCCACTAACCTACGGACTGTCATGTCGTTCATCGTTAATGTTCCTGTCTTGTCTGAACAGATAACTGTAGCCGCACCTAACGTCTCTACCGCTGGTAGCCTCCGGATAATAGCGTTACGTTTACTCATTTTCTGGACTCCCAGGGCCAAAACGATTGTGACAATAGCCGGTAGACCCTCAGGAATAGCAGCTACCGCCAAGCTAACAGCGGTCATAAACATATCCAGTGGCGGAAAGCCCCGTAAAACCCCGACAACAAATATAAAAGCGACAATTACAAGAATCGCCCGTCCGAGTTTTTTCCCGAAAACATCTAATTTCCGTTGGAGCGGGGTACCCTGATCTTCAGCCGCTTGAAGCATACCTGCAATTTTACCGATTTCAGTGGTCATACCGGTACCGGTAACTAACGCCTTACCATGGCCATGAACTACAATGGTTCCCATATAGGCCATGTTAGTTCGATCCCCGACACTCTGTTCTCCTGATAATGCTGCTACCGTTTTCTCTACCGGAAGAGATTCACCGGTAAGAGCAGCTTCTTCCACCCGCAGGTTAGCAGACTCTATAATTCTGGCATCAGCTGGAATAAACTGTCCCGCTTCTAGTAGGATGAGATCTCCTGGTACTAATTGGTTAGAAGGGATCTCCAGAACAAAACCATCTCTAACTACCACCGCTTTCGGGTCAGAGAGAGCCTTTAGAGCCGCTAAGGCATCCTCTGCTCGACGTTCTTGCACAACACTAAGCACAGCATTCATAATTACAATAATCAAGATAACTAAACTGTCCTGCCCCTCGCCTAACAACGCTGAAACCAGGGCTGCTCCTAACAAAATGATAATTAAATAATCGGTCAACTGCTCCCACAACATATTCCAAATAGAACGGGGTGGAGCTGCTTGTAATTCATTAAGACCATATTTAGCCTGTAATTCCTCAATACGTGCTACAGGTAGACCCTTTTCTAAGGAAGTCCCCAATCGTTCGGCTACTTCCTGGTTAGTTTCCTGGTACCAAAATTTCACCGAAGCTCACCTCTCCAACTGATATGATAGATGTTTTGACCAGCGGGTCAGTTTCTCCTGCCTGTTACGCTTTCATCAATAGAAAAAACTGTCCTAACCAAAGGAGGTGTAAACCAAAAGCTACAAGGTAAACTACTACACAAAAAATAAGCCCATAAAAGACCCAAACTCGTTCCTCTCCATTAATAGCAACAAAGCCAACGCCCAATGGTATTAAAACTAATTTAGAGACAAACGTAATAGTTGGATTAAGATGGTACAGAATGGCTAGGAGTGGATTTACTTCAATTACAATTCCATGAGCCAAACCAGCCTGAGTAAAAACTGCATCAAAAAAATTCAAGAGAATAACCAGTAAAGCAAGTACAAACACAGATTACCTCCTGATGTAATTATTCTGACAATAGTATGTACAGTTAGCAAGTATACACTATACTTTTCAAAAACATGGAGGAATCTAGGCCTATTGGCAGAAAAATAATTAAACCCTTGCTAATATTCTGATATTTCAGTCAAGAAGGAGAATTCCAGCTAATGCCTGACTATAACCTTAATACAGAGAAACCAACCATCAGCTTTAAACAAGTACATAAATGGTACGGTAAACTTCATGTTTTAAAAAATATTAATGAAGAGATTTATTCTGGAGAAGTCGTCGTTGTCATCGGACCCAGTGGTTCTGGTAAAAGTACTATGTTGCGCTGTATTAATGGGCTCGAAAATATTCAAAAAGGACAACTTATTGTAGACGGGCAGGAAATCAATCACCCTAAGACTGATATTACCAAAGTCCGAGCCGAGATCGGCATGGTCTTTCAACACTTTCACCTTTACCCTCACATGACTGTGCTGGAAAATATAATGCTAGCTCCACTTAAAGTTCGAAGAACCCCGAAAAATGAAGCTGAAAAAGTAGCTTCCGAATTACTTGAAAAGGTTGGTATACCAGAAAAAGCCCGCTCCTATCCGGCCCAGCTTTCCGGCGGACAGCAACAACGGGTCGCCATTGCCCGAGGTCTGGCTATGCACCCCAAAATAATGCTTTTTGATGAACCTACTTCAGCCTTAGATCCCGAAATGATTAAAGAAGTTCTAGATGTTATGAAAGCTCTCGCTCGGGAAGGTATGACCATGATAGTCGTAACCCATGAAATGGGGTTCGCTCGGGAGGTAGCAGATCGGGTCTTGTTTATGGATGGAGGATCAATTATTGAGCGGGGAACGCCAGAACACTTCTTCACCAACCCGGTAGAAGAAAGAACTAAAACTTTCCTGCGCCAAATCCTATAATCTTTCTCCTGGAGGTGGTGAGGGTCTCTTAACATCTATTAACTTACTAAATGGGAGGGAAAACAAGTGAAGAAAAAGCAGAGAGTAGTTGTCTTTACCCTAACTCTGGCTCTAATTTTGGGGCTAGGAGCAGTAACTTTAGCTCAATCTACCTTGGATAAAGTCAAAAGTAAAGGGGTTTTGGTAGCCGGAGTCAAATATGATGCTCCCCCCTTTGGCTTTGTAGATGAAACTGGTGCGGTCGTCGGCTTTGATATTGATGTCGCTAAGTACATTGCCGATAAATTAGGGGTCAAGCTATCGCTAGTTCAAGTTACCTCCAAATCCCGTATCCCTATGCTCCAAGATGGGACCGTCGATATGTTGGTAGCAACTATGACCCACAGTAAAGCTCGGGATGAAACCATTGACTTTAGTATTACTTATTTCTTTACCGGCCAAAAGCTCTTAGTAAAAGAAAATAGCGGTATTCAAAGCGTTGCTGATTTAGCCGGAAAAACCGTGGCTACCATTCAAGGATCAACTAGTGAAATTAATATTCGTCGAGCACAACCTGCCGCTAAAATATTGGTTTTCCAGGAATACCCTCAGGCCTTCTTAGCTCTCCAGCAAGGCCGAGCCCAAGCAATGACAACTGACGCCAGCATTTTAGCCGGTTTTGCCGGATTGTATCCTGGTTATGCCATTGTTGGCCCCAATATTGCCCCTGAACCCTACGGCATAGGTATTAGGGAAAATGACTCTGCCTGGCGAGATGCAATTAACCTAGCTATCATGGATATGTGGGAGTCTGGACAGTACCATAAGGCCTATGAAAAATGGTTTGGCGTTAATAGTAAATATCCGTTACCATTGGCAGGCGAAATCGAAGTCTGGCCATAGAGGGACAAGAAAATTAGGTGGGAGGAGGACCAACTTTCTCCTCCCACTTTCCTGTCCGTTAAGCTATTTGCACAAGGTAGGCGAAAATAATGAACTATAATTTTAACTGGATGGTCCTCTGGGATTATCGTGAACTGCTTATCCAAGGACTAATTATTACTTTAAAACTATCTATTACATCTATAATATTAAGTACCGTCATCGGTATTATTTTGGGAATTTTACGTCTAGCCAAAAACTTAGCTGTTCGCTTAGTTGCCTCTGCCTACGTAGAGTTTTTTCTTAATACGCCTTTAATCATTCAGCTGTTTTTCTGGTACTTCGCCTTACCCATGATCTTCCCAGAACCGGTTCAAATGTGGTTATGGGAGCATAACTATGAGTTCATTAGTGCTGTAATCGGCCTAACTATTTATACCAGTACATTTATCGCTGAAGCGGTCCGAGCAGGGATCCAATCTATTGACAAAGGCCAACAGGAAGCAGCCTTAGCTAGCGGGCTTAGCGATTTTCAGACTATGTGGTATGTCATATTACCTCAAGCCATTAGAGTCGTCATTCCCCCTATCTGCAACCAGTTTTTAAACCTAACTAAAAACTCCTCTTTAGCCATGACTATCGCCGTACCCGAACTAACCCACCAAGCGCAGGCCATCGAAGCCCTAACTTTCCGCGGATTTGAAGCCTTTACCGCAGCTACTTTAATTTACATAGCTCTTACCATAACTATTTCTCTACTAATGAGCCGAATTGAGCGTTGGAGCGCTAAAGGCCAGCAGATTGTTACCGCCTAAGGAGGTCGACCATGTCTTTTGAAGTAATTGCAAAAAATTTACCTTACTTGTTAGAAGGGTTAAAAGTAACCGTCCAGTTAGCCGCTATCTCTATCCTTCTTAGCTTTTTTCTGGGTCTATTCTTGGGAATGGCACGACTCTCCAAAAATAGGTTAGTCCGTATTCCGGCGCTTCTCTACATTGAAATTGTCCGGGGAACACCGTTAATCATGGTGATATTTTGGGTCTTCTTCCTAATCCCTATCTTAGTAGGCCGCCCTATCCAGCCTTTTAATAGCGCTGTTGCCGCCTTTACTTTATTTACTAGCGCCTATATCGCAGAAATAGTGCGAGCCGGTATTAAATCGATCCCAGGTGGACAAGTTGAAGCCGCCTTAGCTTCCGGCCTCAATTATTGGCAAACGATGCGCTATATCATTTTACCCCAAGCTATCACTAAGATGATCCCACCTCTAGTTGGCCAGTTTATCTCCTTATTTAAAGATACCTCTCTTGCCTATATCATCGGGGTATTGGAACTGACCCGGCGAGCGACAATTGTTAATAACCGGGAATTCAAATCTTTTGAGATCTTTACCTTTGTTGCTTTGATTTACTTTATTATCTGTTATGCTATGTCTCGCTATGCTAAATTTTTGGAGAAAAAACGGCAGAAAAAAATAATCCCCGAGCCAGAAATAATGGCCGGGGACCTACAAATTTAACCAAATAATATTATTTTTCTATAATGGCTTCTGTCGGACAACTGTCAATGGCTTCTCGGGTACAGTCCTCTTCTTCCTTGGGGACTGTATCTACAATTACCTGGGATTTATCGTCGGCATTCCAATCGAAAACCTCTGGGCAAAGAGACATACATAACCCGCAGCTGATACAGAGATCTTCATCAACTATTACTTTCATTGAATTATCTCCTTTGCATAACGATTAACTATAGCCACAATATCAGCTACATCACGCCCAGAAGCATCAATAACAGGCGCCTCGGTCTTTATATCTTGGTGCCCTAAAAAATTATCATCTAAGCCACTAACTACTACCGCCATAACCCCCTGTAACCCGTCGGTTAACCCTTTAATTTGGTATCCCTCAGCCTCCAAAGCTCTTTTTACATTACCTAGCTTATCATCAACAGCAATAGTATCTTTCATACATTTAACCTCCCTTGATGGAAAACACTTGTAGTTTACCCTCTCTCCCTAAGGCTATGCACTATCAGCATCCAACATGGCATGACGTAATTGAAATATTTATTCCTTAAAACGCCTTTATTTCGCATTAAATCCCCTTGACAAATACCCTAAACGCACTTAAAATAAATATTAATTTATAATAACGTGTCGAAAAACGATGATTGGGAGAAGTAGGCTACGTAAGTGGTTACAGAGAAACGGCGGATGGTGGAAGCCGTTACCGAAGCGGGATGCTGAAATACCCCCAAGAGTGCGGCCCGAAGAACTTCCCAGTAGGCGCCGACGGAGCTCCACCGTTACCAGGAGGCGGGTATGAGCACGTACCCGACAGAGAGGGTCATTAAATGACCAAATTAGGGTGGTACCGCGGAAGATAAACCGACCTTTCGTCCCTGACAGGGGATGAGGTCGGTTTTTTATATTGGAGGGAAGCTAATGATTATAATTATGAAAACCAAGTCTACACCAGAAGAAGTTACCCGGGTACAACAAAAACTAGAATCTTTAGGTTTTGGCATTCATCTCTCTCAAGGGGTAGAACGGGCCATTATCGGGGCTATCGGTGGCGATAAATCGAAATTAGATATCGAACGCTTAAACTCTTTACCAGGGGTTGAAAGGGTAGTTCATGTTTTAGAACCATATAAGCTTGTTAGCCGGTCATTGCACCCTCAATCTACCCTGGTCCAGGCTGGTTCTGCTTCTTTTGGCGCTAATCAGATAATGGTTATTGCTGGTCCTTGTGCCATTGAAGACTATTCAGCCCTCTTAGAAGTCGCCCATGGAGTAAAAAAAGCCGGAGCCAATCTGCTACGTGGAGGCTCTTATAAGCCAAGAACTTCACCATATAGCTTCCAAGGCCATGGTTTAGAAGGGCTAAAAATGCTAGCCAGCGCTGGCCAAACCGTAGGGTTACCTGTAGTCACTGAAGTAATGGATACCCGGGATGTTGAATTAGTAACCGAGTATGCCGATATTTTACAAATTGGTGCCAGAAACGCTCAAAACTTTCCTTTATTAAAAGAGGTTGGTCAAACCGGACGACCAATTCTCCTTAAGCGCGGAATGAACTGTACTATTGAAGATTGGCTGCTCTCTGCTGAATATATTGCCGCTGCAGGAAATCAGCAAATCATCTTAACCGAACGGGGAATTCGCACTTTTGAAACTTACACTCGTAATACACTAGATCTTTCTGCTATACCAGCAGTGCATAAACTTTCCCATCTACCGGTTATCGTTGATCCTAGCCATGCTACCGGAAATGCTGAACTTGTTCCCACTTTAGCTAAAGCTGCGGTGGCCGCAGGTGCAGATGGATTGATGATCGAGGTACACCACAACCCTGAAGCAGCCTGGTGTGATGGCCGACAATCCTTAACTATTGCTGCCTTCCAGGAGTTAATGGCTGAGTTACAACCGGTAGCCCAAGCTATCGGTCGATCCATCGGTGCCGGAACATTTGCCCACCCTAAGGAGAAAGCATTATGAGCGCTCATAATAGCCGATCAATTCTAATTATCGGTTTAGGCCTTATCGGCGGTTCTCTAGCTAGAGCCATCCAGGCAAAAGGTTATCCCGCCAAAATTTATGCCTATGACCGTAACCGCTCTGCTTTAGCAGATGCCTTAGAGCAGGGTTGGATTGATGTCGCCCAGCCCTCTCTAGCCAAAGCTATTCCTCAGGCCGATATAGTAGTTTGGGCTGTACCCGTCAATACTATCTGCCAAGGCCTTACCGAATACGCCGCCTACTTTCGACCCGGCCAAATCGTGACCGATGTTGGTAGCGTTAAACGGCGTATTTTTGAAACAGCTTGTTCTCTACCGCCTGGCGTCCACTTCATTGGCGGCCATCCCATGGCTGGAAAAGAAACTGACGGTATTGAGACCAGCGATCCTCAACTCTTTGTCGGTCGTCCCTGGGTTTTAGTACCTCAAACCGAACAATATTCTCTCGAATATGCAACTGCTTTAGCCGACCTAGAAAATTTAATTTCAATGATTGGGGCTCAACCAATTCGAATGTCAGCAACAGAGCACGATAAATCGGTAGCTCTCCTCAGCCATTTGCCCCAATTAGTCTCGGCCTGTTTGATGAATACAGCAGGTGAGTTAGTATCAGAGCTACCTACCGGCTACCTTCTTGCTGCAGGTGGATTTCGAGATACAACCCGTATCGCTGGGAGCAACCCCGAAATGTGGCGGGATATCTACCTCGCCAACAAAGAAGAACTATTACAAGTAATTGCGTGTTATGAGCTTTGGTTAACTAAAACTAAAGATCTACTGGAGAATCATAATGAAATAGCCATCTTAAATTTACTCAATAACGCCCGCCAGAATAGAGAGCATCTTTAATTCGAAAATGCACATAGCTCCCCCCTTAACACATAGGATAAAATCAGAAATTCAGGGGGGATGGCAATGAAACAGCTTCAACAAATCAAACACGTTTTTCCAGGAGGAAACACCTCAAAAGGTTTCTATTCCTTTTACGACTATATTATCCGAGAAGAACCAGAACATGTTTTCGTTCTTAAAGGTGGGCCTGGGGTAGGCAAATCCACCTTTATGCGCGCTATCGCTCAAGAGCTCTTGGACCGAGGCTTAAAAGTAGAATATCACCATTGTTCATCTGATCCTGAATCTTTAGATGGAGTAGCCTTTCCTGAACTACGTATTGCTATTATTGATGGTACCGCTCCCCATGTCGTCGACCCAAAATACCCGGGTTGTATCGATGAAATATTACATCTAAACCATTATTTAAATGAAACTAAACTAAGGGAAAACCGAGCAGAAATTCTTAAACTTAACGCCCAAAGTAGCGAGTTTTTCCAACGAGCCTATAAATATTTAGCGGCTGCTGAATCAGTCTATCAAGATTGGGAAACGACTATCAAAAAACATATTTCCAGCGGTTATATAAACCAAAAGGCAATAGAATTAATTAACCGAATTTATGGTAACCGGGAAATTTCTAACACCGAAGGTCAAATCCGCCACCTTTTTGCCTCAGCTATTACCCCTGATGGGATGGTTAATCACTTGGAATCTTTAATTGATCCCATGCCGCTAAAAATTGTACTCCATGGGTTACCTGGTACAGGTAGATCACGACTGTTGTACAAAGTCGCTACCGCCGGTGTAGAACGTGGTTTGGACTTAGAAATGTTTCATTGCGCTCTAAACCCAGACCGTGTCGAACATCTAGTTATCCCTGATCTAGGGGTGGCTATTACTACTTCTGAAGAACCTCATGCTTATAAAAGATGCAAGTCGGATATTTGGATTAACCTTAATTCAGGTTTTAGAGAAGAGGGTTTGGAACAAGACGCCGAGATCCTGTCTACAGTTCAAAAATACTACTGGGAATTGCTAGGGGTAGCAATTTCGTATATTCGCCAAGCAAAAGAAACCCATGACGCAATCGAAAGTCTCTACATTCCTAGTATGGACTTTGACGCCATGGGTGAACTCCGTACAAGAGTATTAAACAAAATCATAACCTATATTACTTAGTTAATCATTTTCCGAATCGTTTTTTTGAAGGTAAGGACAACCCGACTGTAAGAGCTGGAACGATAGGGTCGCCAGACCAACCGCTAAATCTTCATTGCGAACGTTAATGTTATCGGGTACCTTTAGAGTTACTGGAGCAAAGTTCCATATAGCACAAATCCCAGCCGCTACCATCGTATCTGCTACAGCCTGAGCATCTGCTGCCGGGACAGTCATAATTCCTAAAGGAACTCTTTTCTCCTTAATAAATTGGCCTAACTCAGAAATATTGCGGATAGTGGTTTTGCCTAAATTAAGCCCTACTTTAGTTGGGTCTACATCAAAAAGGCCGGTAATCTCTAAACCAAAGTTTGCAAAGCCGGGGTAGCTATAGATAGCCATACCCAAACGACCCACACCAATAAGAACGGCCTGCTTCTCTTCGCCCAGGCCTAAAATACGTTTTAATTCATCTTTAAGCCGATCTACCCGGTACCCAATCCGTGGTTTGCCAAACTCGCCACAATAAGTTAAGTCTTTACGAATTTGAGCCGGATCTAAATCTAAGCGCCGCCCCATTTCAACAGAAGAAATAACCGGTTCACCATTTTTATCAGCAGCTAACAATAACCGATAGTATATAAAGAGGCGTTCCAACGCCGGTTTCGGAATTTTTCTCAAGCCAATACCTCCATCCACTGAGCCTTAATAGCTTATTTAAGCTAACAATAGCCGATCATCAACTAATTGTTCGCCACGTACCCGACTAAATTCCTGCAATAAATCGGCTATTGTCATATCGGCTCGTTGGGGCCCGGAAATATCTAAAATGATTTTTCCTTCGTGGAGCATAATAGTCCTCGTCCCAGTATTTAAAGCATGCTCCATATTATGTGTAATCATTAACACAGTCAGGCCATATTGTTCAACAATGGTATTGGTCAACTGTGAGACTTGCTCAGCGGTTTTCGGATCTAAAGCGGCAGTATGTTCGTCTAACAATAATAACTTAGGCCGAGACATAGTCGCCATTATTAAAGCTAAACTTTGCCGCTGTCCTCCAGACAAAAGCTTCACTTTATCGCTGAGCCTGTTTTCCAACCCTAAGCCTAATTCGCCTAAGTACTCTTTAAATTTGCTCCGCAACTGAGCATTTGTCCCCCTAGCAAGGCCACGCTTTTCTCCTCTTTTAATAGCCATAGCCAGGTTTTCTTCAATAGTCATAGCTGCTGCTGTTCCCATCATCGGATCCTGGAAAACTCTCCCAATAAGATTGGCCCGTTTATACTCAGGCCAGGTAGTAACTTCAGCACCATTAATATTAATCTGGCCGTTATCTATAGGAAAAGTACCAGCAATAGCATTAAGTAAACTAGATTTCCCTGCTCCATTACTACCGATAACCGTCACAAATTCTCCGGCTTTAAGACGTAACGATATGCCTCGTAGAGCTGGATTAGGGGTTGGTGTACCTAAATTAAAAGTTTTCCTAATATCCCGAAGTTCTAACACCGGCTGTCAAGCCTCCAGTTGTAAGTTTTGCGCCTGGCGATCCTGTTTTTTATTTCGAGACAAGTTAGGAGCTGCTAAGGCGCCGATTACTAATATTGCCGTCACCAGTTTAAGATCGGTCGGTGCAAAGCCTAATCTGAGGGCACAAAAAATTACAAACCGATAGATCAAAGAACCAACAATTGCCGCTAAGATCTGCCCAGTAATAAACCGGGGGCGCAAAATAACTTCGCCAATAATTACAGAAGCCAATCCAGCCACAATCGTACCGATACCCATACCTACATCGGCAAACCCCTGATATTGAGCTACTAAACCACCGGCAAAAGCAACTAAGCCGTTAGAAAGTGCTAAGCCATAAATTTTCATAAAATCAGTATTGACCCCAAGGCTTCTAATCATATGCGGATTATCTCCGGTTGCTCGTAAAGCTAAGCCCATCTCAGTGCGGAGGAACCAATTCAAAGCCGCCATACAAAAAATAACAACTATACTAAAAGCCAGAAGAGGTAAATACTGACCAAAAGGAGCCCATTGTTCCAATATAGTCAAAAATGTCGGCTCTTGTAACAAAGGAATATTAGCTCGTCCCATAATCCGTAAATTTACTGAGTACAAAGCCGTCATAGTTAAAATACCGGCTAATAGGCTACTAATCTTTAATTTAGTATTGAGAAAGCCTGTAAAAGAACCGGCGGCTACCCCCGCTAATATAGCCACAGTTAAAGCTACAAACGGATTATAACCTTCAATAATTAACTTAGCTGAAACTGCGGCCCCTAGCGGAAATGATCCGTCTACTGAGAGGTCCGGAAAGTCTAATACCCGAAAGGTGAGAAAGACACCTAACGCCATTAGAGAGTAAACCAAACCTTGATTAAGCACACCGGCTAGAACGGGAAACGACAACATAACAATTCTCCTACTCTATAACAACATCTGCTTGATCTAATAACGATTGAGGTAAAGAAAACCCTTGTGCTGCTGCTGCCTTCGGATTAACCACTAATTTTAAATCTGTCTGGTACTGAATAGGTAAATCAGCTGGTTTTACCTTACCTGCCAAAATATCCACCGCTATTTCTCCAGTTTGATACCCTAAACGGTAATAGTCAATACCAACGGTAGCAAAACCGCCTCTTGGCACACCATTTTCTTCACCTGGTATTAACGGTAAATCATAGTCAGCAGCTATTTTAGCCACCGATTCAAAAGCAGAAACTACAGTATTATCAGTAGGAACGTAAATAGCATCCACCCGTCCTACTAAAGATAAAGCTGCTTGATAAACCTCACTAGAGTTGCTAACCGGTGCTTCAACAATCCGGAAACCTAACTTTTTAGCTTCTACCTTAGCCATTTCCACCTGAATGACAGAGTTGGCCTCCCCAGCATTATAAACAACACCGATACGGTTAATTTTACGGCCAATTTCTTTGAATAAAGCCAACTGTCTATCTACCGGGTTTAAATCAGAAGTACCACAGACATTAGTACCAGAACGTTGATTAGATTTAACCAAGCCTGCTGCTTTTGGGTCAGTAACAGCCGTAATTAATATGGGAATATCTTTAGTAGTATTGGCCACAGCTTGTGCAGTTGGGGTCGCTACAGCCAAGATCAAATCCACTTTCGAACTGACAAATTTTTGCGCAATCATCATGGCCATGGACATATCGCCCTGAGCATTCTGCCGATCGTATTTCGCGGTAATGCCAGCATCAGCTAAAGCTTGTTGAAACCCATCTACCGCCGCATCTAAGGCTGGGTGTTCTACGATCTGGGTAATACCAATCTGATAAGTTTTGGCGAATCCACTTAGACTAGCAACTACCAATAACACAAAAACTACTAAACTTCTTACCAAACTCTTACTCATTTTTTCTCCTCCTCACTACTCGCTGCTTGAGTTAAGTTAAATCCCCAGGCGTACGCTTCCTTCCCTGTCCGCATAATCATCGAAGTATCACTACCCTTAACTCCAGGTATTTCCCGTAAACGCCTAGTTAAAAATTTATATAATTCCTCATTAGAGGGCATAACAACCTCAGCAATTAAATCATGTTCTCCAGCTGCAATAGCTACCCAACGCACTTCAGGCAAGGAAGCCAATTTACGAACGACCTCTTCTCCTTGCTCCCCTTCAACACGAACACCTACAATCGCTCGGGTTTTTAAACCTAAACCTTCAGGATTAATTACAGCCGTAACTTTTACAATACCTTTATCAACAAGTCGTGCATATCGCTTTCGGATTGTACCTTCGGCTACCCCTGCAGCAGTAGCTATAGTAGTAAAGGGAGTTCTCCCATCTTCCTGCAAATAGCTTATTATCAGAAAATCAAGAGAATCTAATTCAGCAAACTGCACTTCCATCCCCCCCTTTATTCTCTTTCCGTACTTCGTAAATTATATTGGTTCAATTATACGATAAGTGCAATCACAGCGCAAGAACAATTTAATTCTCGAACCAAAAATGACGATTAGTTGAAAATAAAATCCTGGTTAGTAACTAACCAGGATCGGGCTAACTCTAATTTTTTAATTCATTATTCCTGAACGTGCCCTAATAAACGTTTAATAACTAGAGGGATACCGCCGATTGAATGGACATATTTAACATTAATCATTTCTTTGAAAATCGTCGCCGGAACCCCTTTGAAACGCATTTTACCCATATCAGCAATTCCCGACCGACCACCTAAAGAAGTAGCCGAACCTAAATAAACTTCTTCAAAAGGGACCAACTGCTTCCCCTTTTCCAGGTTATAGATGTTTTTAGCAGCAACAGCACCCATATCAATAGCATTATGAGCATTAGGTCCTGCCGGCTTACCGGTTTTGGGGTTAATACAGTAAGCACAGTCGCCAACAGCATATATATTAGGGTATTCTTCTGAACGTAAAAACTGATCAACGACTACCCGCCCACGTCCAGCTGTTAGTAAACCCGATTCCTCCAAAATCCGGTTCCCTCTAATCCCAGCTGACCAAACAACTGTTTTTGCTGGAATAACCTCGCCATCCTTCAGCTTAACATAATCATCGTTAATTTCAGCTACCGCACGATCTGTAATTATCTTTACCCCTTTACCTTGAAGCACTTTAGTAGCATGCTTACATAATTCAGGGTCTGTATCACATAAGATGCTAGGTAATGCTTCAATGGTAACAATCTGAATCTCATCCTCGGGAACATCATATTCTTTAGCTAATTTAGGTTTAATCTCACTAAGTTCACCGGCAAATTCAATACCGGTCATACCCCCGCCAACAACTACAAAGGTCCAATATTTATGACGTTCTTCTGCTGACTGTTGTTTGCCTTCAGCCAGTTTTTTCTCTATATGGGCTCGAATTAAACGAGCCGAGTTAACACTACGTAAAACTAGTTTATGCTCTTCTAAACCTGGAATCCCAAAAAACTCCGGATCTGCCCCTAACCCAACAACTAGATAATCATACTTTATTTTACGACCGTCTTCACAGACTAAGCTACCCTCTTCAGTATTTACCCTAGTCACTGTTGCTTTAATAAACTCTACCTGATTGGCATCAATCAATTGACTAATCGGCAATCTAGTACGTTCTACTGAAGCTGTACCTGCTGCTGGTTTATGAATTTCAGTAATAAATTGGTGATAATTATGCTTATTCACTAAAATAATTTTATACGCTGGATCTCGTCTGAAGAGCCTCGTCAGGTCTTGCACACAACGAATACCAGCATAACCTGCTCCCAATACAACAATTCTTTTTGGTGCCATTACCTCAACCTCCACCCACCACATATTAAAACCTTTACCTATTACTATTTTACTTTATAGTGGGAAACTTCCCCTGCTCAACTCGTAAAAAAATGCACAATTATTTCTCGCCAATAAAAAAGCAACCTTTAATAGGTTGCCCATCTCCATAAAATCTAATTAATTTTTCTCTTACCGAAAATTAGGTCCAATCAGATCTGGTTGCCGGCTAATCGGTTCATTAGTTATTCCATGGCCCCAGATGGAATCATAGATTTCTCCTGCTACTAAAAACTGCACCGCTTTAACCTCTGGAAACTCAGTTAACGTATTAACTAATGAAAATGTGGTTAGTAATTCTCCTGCAGATCCTCCCCAGTGGTTAGTCTTAATTTCTGTGGAAAAATCGACCCAAGCTATCCCGTCTTTTACCTTGATCCCAAGTAAACGTGTTCCTGAAGGGATAGTTGGCGCATGATTTGGTTCTATCGGACCCTTGATTAATTCATTAATCGCTGCAACCAATAGCGACTCTCCTGGAGGTACAGAAACTGACCGGACTTCTGGTTCCAAAAACTCTGCATTCTCGTCACCGAAGTATATAGTCAGGTTTACTACTGTGGGTCTGCCGACCATATACCAATACCCTATGGCCACTACCACAAGGGTGACAACTAACAGTAGCCATTTTTTCATAATTAACACCTCAACCGATAATTCTTGATATGGTTGATAAATCCCTTTACCCTAAGGTGATGCATAGATTTGCTTTTTTCTTCTCAAACTTACCTTAGGAGGTGTAGTACCTATGCGTGTTAATTGTACGGTTGATAGCTGTCACTACTGGGGTTCTGGCAATATTTGCGAAGCCAAAGAAATTACTGTCCGTAATAATGTGGATCGGCTCGATATGGAAATTAGTACTATGGATTCTTTAGAAGCTTCTACATCTGAGCAAACTATGTGTCAAACTTACCGCCCCCAAAAAAAATAACCTTTCCGAGTTAAAATTAAGAAAGAGGGTAAGGCTCTGCTTTTACCCTCTTTTACCCTCTTATTTTTCACCACACAGTTCTTTAAGCCGATGCCAATTTTTATGGACTTCCTCTTCCAACTGAGTCAAAATTTCTTCTTGCCCATCGCCACGAAAAAGATGTTTAAAACGTCCTTGTCTTTCTAACCATTGCCGAAAAGATTTTTCCACCTTAGGCCGATAAGT